>ENA-OQNJ01000310-OQNJ01000310.1-human-gut-metagenome-genome-assembly--contig:-NODE-310-length-12973-cov-2.461778_pt1 | contig 12973 bp, 14 predicted proteins | sample MGYA00242630_ERZ504882 | MGnify/ENA primary metagenome ERZ504882 (study PRJEB26092, sample SAMD00036408) | human gut metagenome | host: Homo sapiens | study: EMG produced TPA metagenomics assembly of... | reverse complement strand
AGAGAATTTTCAACGAATAAATTGGGACTACTCACAATTTACAACAGAGGACATCACGGTTATACTTACGTCAGGTTGATAAGTTGTCTTTACATATAGACAATAAAACGTCTTGAAAAACCACCGCACAAATCGTACAATTCATTTTGGAGGTATCACTGTTATGACAACACAAGCGATCATTACCTGCGTCATCCTTGTGATCACCATGGTCCTGCTGATCTCTCAGAAGGTCCCGCTGGTCATCCTCGGCGCAGCCATCCCCGCAGCACTGGCCGCCACCGGCGTTATCAATGCTGGCAGCGCCTACACCGAGTTCGGCAACACCACCATCGTGTTCTTCATGGGTCTGGTGGTCGTTGGCGAGGCCTTCTTCAAGACCGGTCTGGCCGACTTTATCGGCGGCAAGATCATCGGTCTGCTGGGCAAGACCGAAAAGGGCCTGCTGCTGGGTACCGGCCTTGTGGCCGGCGGCCTGTCCGCATTCCTGAACGATACCGGCTCCACTGCCTGTCTGATGCCCATCGTCAGCTCCATGGCCTCCAAGGCTGGCGTCAAGAAGTCCAAGCTGCTGATGGCTCTGGCATTCTTCGCCTCTCTGGGCGGCACCATCACGCTGGTGGGCACCACCCCCCACATCGTGGCAAACGGCATCCTGAAGGATATGGGCCTGCGGGAGTTCGGCTTCTTCGAGTACACCAAGATCGGCCTGCCCCTGCTGGTGTGCGGCATACTGTACATGTGCTTCTGCGGCACAAAGCTGCTGCCGGATAAGGACATCGAGATCAAGAGCGGTGACCGCACGGCAGAGTACGACACCAAAAAGATGGTTCTGGTCGCTGTGATCTTCATCGGTGTTCTGGTTGCTATGGCTACCAGCATCGTCCCCATGCACATTGCCGGCGTCATCGGCGCGATCCTCGTCGTCGTCACCGGCTGCATCAGCCTGGACGAGGCCATCAAGGCCTTCCCCACCTCCACCATCTTCATCGTCGGCGGTATCTTCCCCCGTGAGCAAGGCTCTGGTCAGCAGCGGCGCTGCTGAGTATCTGGTCAACGCCATCAGCCCCGTGCTGAGCAACCTGCCTCCCATCGTTCTGCTGGGCGCCATCACCTTCCTGATGCTGCTGACCACCCAGTTCCTGATGAACTCCTCTGCTACCGTTCTGGTGCTGCCCATCGCCATTATGCTGTGCCAGGCCGCAGGCATCAACCCGCTGGCCGGTGCTATGTCCGTGTCTGTGTGCGCCTCCGGTGCCTTTGTTACCCCCTTCGGCACTGCACCCAACCTGCTGGTCTGGGAAGCAGGCGGCTACTCTGTGAAGGACTACCTCAAGTGCGGCTTCCCCATGCTGATCATCTTCGGTGTCGTCACCACCGCTCTGTGCGCAGTGTTCTACCTGTAAGTACGCTGTAAAAAAGAAAACCGAGGTTTTTAGAATGGAAAAGACGGATAAGAGATACCAGGCTTATATTGATATCCTGCGGGAGGAGCTGATCCCGGCTATGGGCTGTACCGAGCCTATCGCCGTGGCCTATGCCGCCGCTGCTGCCCGCAATACGCTGGGCGAGCTGCCGGACAAAGTGCTGGTGGAAGCCAGCGGCAGCATGATCAAAAACGTCAAGTCGGTCATCGTGCCCAACACGGATAACATGAAGGGTCTGGAAGCCGCCGCTGCTGCGGGCATCGTAGCCGGCAAGCAGGAAAAGAAGCTGGAGGTCATTGCCGATGTGACCCCGGAGCAGACCAAAGCCATCCGCGCATATCTTGACCAGACGGATATCAAGGTGCGGCACGTTGAGAATGGTGTCACCTTTGACATCATCCTCACGGTCTGGAAGGGCGAGCATTCCGCACAGGTGCGCATTGCGGTGTTCCACACCAATATCGTCCATGTGGAAAAGGACGGCGAGGTATTGGTGGACATTCCGGTACACGGAGATAACGAGGAGACCCTGACCGACCGCAGCCTGCTGGATATGGAGCATATCTGGGACTTTGCCAACACGGTGGACGTGGAGGATGTCCGTTCCATTCTGGAACCGCAGATCCGGTGCAACATGGCCATTGCCGAGGAGGGTCTGCGCGGCAACTACGGTGCCAACATCGGCAGTGTGCTGCTGGATATGGAGGGCAATGATGTAAGAGTCCGTGCCAAGGCATACGCCGCAGCCGGTTCCGATGCCCGCATGAACGGCTGTGAGCAGCCGGTGGTCATCAACTCCGGCAGCGGCAATCAGGGCATTACTACCTCTGTACCGGTCATTGTCTATGCACAGGAGCTGGGCGTAAGCGATGGAAAGCTTCTGCGGGCGCTGACCCTCTCCAACCTGACCACCATCCACGAAAAGACCCCCATTGGCCGCCTGTCTGCCTACTGCGGCGCTATCAGCGCGGGCGCTGGCGCGGGTGCCGGTATTGCCTATCTCTGCGGCGGTGACTATGATGCCGTCATCCATACGGTTGTCAATGCACTGGCAGTGGTTTCCGGCGTCATCTGCGATGGTGCCAAGGCCTCCTGCGCAGCAAAGATCGCAACTGCGGTGGAGGCCGGTCTGCTGGGCTACAATATGTACATCCGCGGCAATCAGTTCCGCGCTGGTGACGGCATTGTGGCCAAGGGCGTAGAAAACTCCCTCAAGAATGTGGGCCGTCTTGGCAAGCAGGGCATGAAGGAGACCAACAACGAGATCATTGCTATCATGGTGGGCTGCTGAACAGCCTGCCGTGGTCACATCCCAGCGAGATCATCGAAAAAGGGCTTCCACCCGGTCTGAAAATGCAGAATGCCCACCCATCTGTGGAAAAACCACAATGGGTGGGCATTGTTTGTCGTTAATGAGAACGTCTCCTTTACTGCTTGTTTTGTACAGCCTCCCGGATGCTCTTTGCCAGCTTTTTGGCGTCCAGAGGCTTGACGATGCGCTGGGTCTTGCCGCGCACGAGGCCGGCATAGTTGACGACCCGGGCCGTACCCTGTATCTTGCCCACCAGCACGAGGACACCGAAAAACAGGCTGATCAGGATGGCTGTGAGAAGGACGGTGAAAAGCTGGATGAACTGTTGAAATTTCACAAGCGGTGCGGGTCTGCCGCGGCTCATAGTTCTCCGCCTTCGAGCTTTCTGCGCACCTCGTGGAGCGAAGCACACTCGCAGGTATAGATCCTGCGCATCTCGTCGGTGGCGGGCGAGAGGTCGGGGACCATCACGGTGACAAAGCCCCCTGCCGCGCCGGCCCGGACGCCGTTGTAGCTGTCCTCGAGCACCATCGTCTTTGCGGGCTCGGTGCCGAGTTTCTGCGCCGCCAGCAGGAAGATGTCCGGCGCGGGCTTGGAGCGGGTCAGGTGCTCGCCCGAGATGACGGCCTTGAAGTAATGGCCGAGGCCCCAGTGTTCCAGGTGTCCCTCGATGACGGTCATGGGGCTGGAAGACGCCACCGCCATGGGGATGTGATGTTCGTCCAGCCAGGCCAGAAGCTCGTCGAGGCCGGGCATTTTGGGGACAGGCTTGTTGAAGGCTTCATAGGCCAGCCGGTACAGCTCCTCCACGATGCCCATGGCGGGGCAGTCCTCGCCGTAGAAGCGCCGCAGCACATCGCAGCTGCCGGCCTTGGTGGTGCCGCGGGCAGCCTGCGAGAGGCCGTCCTTGCAGGGCAGGCCGAATTTTGCCAGTGCCGGCTCCCAGCAGATGTTCCAGATGCGCTCGGTGTCGAACATCAGCCCGTCCATATCAAAAATAACACCCTGTATCATAACGCAAGCTCCTTTTGGCGAAAAATCTACACACATACTCTATTGTACCATGTTTTTCCGCTTTTGAACACCGATAAGGTCATAATTTGTGGCAACTTGACTGCCCCAAAGATGAAACATTTTTCGGTTGCTTGCAAATCCGTTTCACGGCATTATAATAGAAAACAACATTCGGCATATTTGGCGCAGGGCGTGCAGCCCGCGCGGCGCTGTGTGAGATCAGAAAAGAGGGAAATATATCATGTTGGATATCAAGATCACTCGTACCACTTCTCCCAAGGAGAAGCCTCAGGACGAGACCAAGCTGGGCTTCGGCAAGAAATTTACCGACCACATGTTTGTGATGGATTATACCGAGGGCGAGGGCTGGCACGATGCCCGCATCGTCCCCTATGCACCCTTCCCGCTGGACCCGGCCACGGTGGTGTTCCACTATGCGCAGGAGATCTTTGAGGGCATGAAGGCTTACCGCACCGCGGATGACACCATTCAGCTGTTCCGCCCTGATTGCAACGCAAAGCGTTTCCAGGATTCCGCCGACCGTCTGTGCATCCCCAAGATCCCGGAAGAGGATTTTGTGCAGGCTGTTGAGGCTCTGGTGGATGTGGAGCGCGACTGGGTGCCCCATACCGATGGTGCTTCCCTGTACATCCGTCCCTTCATTTTTGCAAACGATGTGGGTCTGGGCGTGCACGCTTCCAAGCACTATATCTTCTGCATCATCTGTGCTCCCTCCGGCGCTTACTACGCCGAGGGCATCAACCCCGTGCGCATCTACGTCGAAGACGAGTACATCCGTGCCGCTCCCGGTCTGACCGGCTTCACCAAGTGCGGCGGCAACTACGCTGCTTCCATCAAGGCCGGCGAGCTGGCTGAGGAGCAGGGCTACGCTCAGGTGCTGTGGCTGGACGGCGTCGAGAAGAAGTACGTCGAGGAAGTCGGCAGCATGAACATCATGTTCAAGATCGACGGCAAGGTCTACACCGCTGCAACCGTCGGCACCGTTCTGCCCGGCGTTACCCGCCGCAGCTGCATCGAGCTGCTGAAGGATTGGGGCTATGATGTCATCGAGGGCAAGCTGGCCATTGCGGACATCATGCAGGCCGCCCGTGAGGGCAAGCTGGAAGAGGTCTTCGGCACTGGTACCGCCGCAGTCGTCTCCCCTGTCAAGGAGCTGGTCTGGAAGGGCGAGCACGCCTACATTGGCGATGGCAAGATCGGCCCTGTGACCCAGAAGCTGTACGATACCATGACCGGGATGCAGTGGGGCAAGATCCCCGATACCAAGGGCTGGATCGTTCCGGTTGAGAAAAAGTACTGATCCTTCCCGCGCTTCTCTTTGTTCAGAATTTTTGCAAACGCCGCCGGGTGGGAATACCGGGCGGCGTTTGCCGTATCATGGTTTTGTCTCCCGATTGCTTTTCCGCCTGCACAGTGCTAGACTATGTGCAGAAAAACAGAAACGAGAGGGAACTGGAATATGGTCAAAAAATGGAGCGTCAGCTATCCTGCGGTGAACGGCGTGGAGCAGCGCCGGGTGTATGTCTACCTGCCCACCATGTACGAAGCCGACCCGGAGCGCCGGTATCCGGTGCTGTATATGTTCGACGGCCAGAATGTGTTCTTTGATGCGGATGCCACCTACGGCAAGAGCTGGGGCGTGGCGGATTATCTGGACTACACCGATACCCCGCTCATCGTGGCGGCAGTGGAGTGCAATGCAGGCCCCAACAACGAGCGCCTTGTGGAGTATTCGCCCTACCGCTTTGATGACCCGACCTATGGCCACTTTGACGGCAAGGGGCAGACGACCATGAGCTGGTTCATCCACCGGTTCAAGCCCTTCATTGACCACAATTTCCGCACCCTGCCGGACCGGGAGCACACGTTCATCGGCGGCAGTTCCATGGGCGGCCTGATGAGCCTGTATGCTCTGCTGCAGTATAACGATACCTTCAGCCGCGCGGCAGCTCTGTCGCCGTCGATCTGGGTGTCTCCTGAAAAGCTCAGCGGTCTGGTGGGCCGCGCAAAGCTGGAGCCCGGCACGGTGCTCTACATGGACTACGGTTCCCAGGAGATGGGCAGCCACGAGGGAATGCGCAGGGAATTTGCCGAGATGTGCAGCAAGATCATGGTCCGGGGCATCCACCTGACCAGCCGCCTGGTGCCCGGCGGCACCCACAGCGAAGCCAGCTGGGAAAAGCAGCTGCCGTTCGTGTTCCATACACTGATGTATGAACTGGACTGAACCTTTCCGTCATCCCTTCGGGATGCCTCCTCTCCTGATAGGAGAGCCAAGCGGAGCGCCGGAGAGGTTTTTTATAGAGGAGGGAAACCAGATGGAAACACAATACTTCAAGGATTACAGCCCCGCACTGGGCCGGGAGATGGAATGCAAGGTCTACGGCCACGCAGGCCGCCCCATGCTCTTTATCCCCTGTCAGGATGGCCGTTTTTTCGACTTTGAGGACTTCCACATGGCCGGTACGCTGGCTCCGTGGATCGAATCCGGGCAGATCATGGTCATCTCCATCGACACCATCGATCAGGAGACCTGGTCCGACACCAACGGCGACCCCTACTGGCGGATCCGCCGCTATGAGCAGTGGATCCGCTACATCGTGGAGGAAGTTGTGCCCAAGATCCAGTATATCGCCAAGGAGCGCAACGGCTGGGACGGCCTCCCCGGCGTGATCGCCTTTGGCTGCAGCCTGGGCGCGACCCATGCCGTCAACCTCTACCTGCGGTTCCCCTATCTTTTCGATGGTTGTCTGGCCCTCAGCGGCATCTACACCGCAAAATACGGCTTTGGCATTACATGGACGAGGTGGTTCACCAGAACTCCCCTGTGGATTACATGGCCAACTTCCCCGACCGACCACCCCTATATGGACCTCTACCGCAGCAGGAAGGCGGTCATCTGCTGCGGTCAGGGCGCTTGGGAGCAGCCCGATACCACCCGGCAGCTCAAGCAGATCTTTGAGCAGAAGGGCATCCCTGTCTGGGTGGACCTGTGGGGCTATGATGTCAAGCACGACTGGGATTGGTGGTATCAGCAGGCCGTATATTATATGCCTTATATTCTAGGATAAAAGAGGAATCGTCAAGCTATGCAGAACTTTATCTTTATCTCCCCCAATTTCCCCACCAACTACTGGCAGTTCTGCCGGGAGCTGAAAAATAACGGCATGAACGTGCTGGGCATCGGTGACCAGCCCTATGATGAGCTGAAGCCGGAGCTGAAAGACAGCCTGAACGAATACTATAAGGTCGGCAGTCTGGAGAATTATGACGAGGTCTACCGTGCGGTGGCGTTCTTCGCCTTCAAGTATGGCCGCATCGACTGGCTGGAATCCAACAACGAATACTGGCTGGAGCGGGATGCGGCCCTGCGCACGGACTTCAACATCAAGTCCGGCTTCCAGACCGAGGATATGCCCCGCATCAAGTACAAGAGCAAGATGAAGGAGTATTACCAGAAGGCCGGCATCGCCACCGCACGTTACCACATGGTGGACGACCTGGAAAGCTGCAGGAAGTTCATCGACGAGGTGGGCTATCCGGTGGTGGTCAAGCCGGACAACGGTGTGGGTGCCTCCGATACCCATAAGCTGTCCAGCGATGAGGAGCTGAAGCGCTTCCTGCTCTACAAGAGCACCTATCACCCCGATCTCGCCTACATCATGGAGGAGTTCGTCCATGCCGAGGTCAACAGCTACGATGCCATCATCGACGGCAGCGGCAACCCCATCTTTGAGGCGGGCAACGTCAGCCCGGTGTCCATCATGGACATCGTCAACGACAACGATAACTCCATTTACTATATCATCAAGGACCTGCCCGAGGATACCCGCGCCGCCGGACGTGCCGCCGTCAAGAGCTTTGGCGTGAAGAGCCGATTCGTCCACTTTGAGTTCTTCCGCATGACCGAGGATCAGGCCAGCATGGGCAAAAAGGGCCAGCTCGTGGCGCTGGAGGTCAATATGCGCCCCTGCGGCGGCTTTACCCCGGATATGATCAACTTTGCCCGCTCCACCAACGTGTACAAGATCTGGGCAGATATGATCGCCTTCGGCGGCACGGATATGCCGGTGGGCGAGCACTACTACTGCCCCTTTGCAGGCCGCCGCGATGGCAAAAACTTTGTGTACAGCCATGAGCAGATCATGCAGAAGTACCAGAAGAATATGCGGATGGTGGACCGCATCCCCGAGGCTCTGTCCGGTGCCATGGGCAACCAGATGTACGTTGCAACCTTCTCCACCCGCGAAGAGATGGAGCAGTTCTACTCCGATGTTCTGGCCGTGAATGACCCCATCAACGCTAAGGTGCAGAAGGAGCTGGCCGAGGTGCTGGCACTGGGCGAGCCCACCACCGCCCTCACCGAAAAGCCGAACCTCTCCCCCGCCGTGAAGCCCACCACGGCTGTGACCAAGACCCCACCCGCGCCGTTACAAAGACAGCACGGAAGAGAAAGTGACCAGAAGCTAGAGAACAGCCCCGGGACGTTTCACATGGGAACGTGTCGGGGCTGTTGTTATATTGCTAAAAAATGGTCGCCTGTTCCGGGCAAAATGTCAAATATCTTCAGATTGGTTGACAAGATGTCCGGAGGGAGGGTAACATGTGGGTGTGAAGCATATTTTTGAGGTGCTTCGGAACAAAAAACAGGAGACTTGTATTATGAGATGGTACAAAAAAGCCGCCGCCGTTCTGCTGGCGGCAGCAATGGCCGTTTCCATGATGACCGCTTGCGGCACAACGGGCGGCGGCAACGGTGGCAATGGCGGGAATAATGGCAGCAAGCCCGGCACGTCTGAGGGCAGCGGCAACGGTGGCAATGGCGGGAATAATGGTAGCAAGCCCGGCACGTCTGAGGGCGGCGATGAAAAACCCGACAAGCCGGGCGCTTCTGTGATCCCTGCTGATCCGGCAAAAGTTACTTGGGACACTTCTCTTACAAAGAAATGTTATAATGCCGTCAGTGCGGACGACTTTAAAGTCAGCGGTCTTCTTGGAGGGGGTGCTTTTGGGTATGCCACTCAGGGAAAAAAGCAGTTTGTGGTTAATCAGGAAGACCAGAATACGATGATTGCTTTCTATACCCCAGATGGAGAGAGCCTTTATTTGACGAGTTATAAACTCACAGCTGACACCACTGACACCACTGTGAATAATCTTACTTGGACGAGTATTGAAGAGTACGGGAAAAGTAAGGGCGCGAACGACGAAAAATCGCAAAAGAAAACAGGGGATTCTGGAGGAACTGAAGGAAATCAAGAATCTGATCTACATTGCTAACAAGGTTGTTCCGCTTACCTTCTCTGCTGAAAACGATACGGAACCTTTCGCTCAGGAGTTCTATCGAGAGAGCATCAAGGCTAATGTGGATGGTGTAGTCTATACATATGAGTTCTACTATGCGGCAAAAGATATGGCGGACGGCAATGGAAAGGTCGTTTATAAAAAGGGCGACATGACCCGCATTCGCCGAGTCGATGGCGGTACATCCACACAGCTGTTTGTTTCTACTCAGCTGTCTCGCTGCGACGCAAAAATGTTCCCCAAGGGCAACTAAAAACGAGTTAAGGTGTACCTTTGCCCCGGCTGTCCCCCGACAGCCGGGGCTTTTCGTTGTTCCTTTTGGCAAAGTGTGATATACTGTTCCCAAAGAAAGAGAACGAGGTATTGCTGTTATGAAAATTCCTGCAAATGGCTTCACCCACGCCGGCAAGTTCCATGCGGACGACGTATTTGCAACGGCGCTGCTGCAGATCATCCGGCCGGACATCAGGATCACCCGCGGCTTTGTGGTGCCGGACGATTTCGACGGCATCGTGTATGATATCGGCTTTGGCATGTTCGATCACCATCAGGAGCCCCGCGAGTACCGCGCCAACGGCATCCCCTATGCGGCCTTCGGCCTGCTGTGGCGGGTGCTGGGACCCGGGGCTGGTCGGGGGAGCGTCAGGCCCGGCTCATCGATGAAAACTTTATCCAGACCCCTTGACCTGAACGACAACACCGGCGAGCAGAACAGCCTGTGCGATGCCATCGGCTTCTTCAACCCGGTGTGGGACTCCAAGGAGGATCAGGATACCTGCTTCTTCAAGGCGGTGGCTGTGGCAAAGCAGATCCTGGAAAACCAGATCGAGAGCGCGAACGCCGTGAACCGCGCCGACGAGAAAGTGCAGCAGGCCTATAAGAATTCCCGGGACGGCATCGTGATCCTGCCCTGCTACCTGCCCTGGAAGAATGGCCTGTACAAGACCGATGCCCTCTTCGTCATCTACCCCAGCCAGCGCGGCGGTTGGAGCGCCCAGTGCGTGACCGACCACAAGACTAAAAAGCCGAAGCTGCCCTTCCCCCAGAGCTGGGCGGGCCAGCCGCAGGAGGTCATTGAGCAGAAGAGCGGCATCGAGGGCATCAGCTTCTGCCACGCCAGCCGGTTCCTCATCACCGCAAAGGACAAGGAAACGGCACTGACCGCCTGCCGTCAGGTGCTGAAAAATAACGGGAGACTGTGATATGAGCGGGGAAGCGGAGAAGACGGAGCGGGCCTATGTCTATATGGTGCGCTGCGCGGGCGGCCAGCTTTACACGGGCTGGACCAATGACCCGGCCAGCCGCCTGCACGCCCACAAGAGCGGGAAGGGAGCCAAGTGCACCCGTGCGCTGGGGGCGCAGCGGTTCGCGTATCTGGAACGGTGTACAGACCGATCTGCCGCCCTGCGCCGGGAAGCAGCCCTGAAAAAGCTGACCAAGGCGCAGAAGGAAGCCCTGTGCGCCGAATGGGCTGAGAAGAACCTGCCCCGGCTCTCGCTGGCCACCCGGGCCGATGCGGCGGAGATCCTGAACATCTACAACTGGTATGTCCTGCACCATACCGCCACCTTTCAGGTGACGCCCTCTTCCCGTGCCGGAGTATGAGGACTGGGTGGACAGCACCCGTGCGCTGATCCCTCTGCTGCTGGCCCGGGATGGGGACGGTAAGCTGCTGGGCTACGCCTGCGCCCACCGCTACCACCCCCGGGAGGCCTACGACTGGGCTGTGGAGAGCACCATCTACTGTGCCCCCGATGCCCGGGGCTTTGGTGTGGGGGATACCCTCTACCGCGCCCTGCTGGATATTCTGGACGGGATGGGTTACTGGAATGTCTATGCCCTTGTGGCAGACCCCAACCCCGCCAGTGAGCGTATCCATGCCCGCCTGGGCTTTACCTGCGTGGGCCGTGAGCCCCACACTGCCTATAAGTTCGGCTGGCTGGGCCTGTCCACCTGGTGGCTGCCCCTGCGCAGGGGCAATGAAAAGCCGGAGCCCACCCACCCGCTGACACAGGAACAGGTGGAGGAGATCCTGGGAAGATATCAAGCATAAAGAAAGCGTCCTTCGGGGCGCTTTTTTGCATTTCATATATACAGTTTTTACTGCATAAAATTTGAATATAAACAAATAATACTGCATAAACATACAAAGTGTAACAAATCCTGCCGCAAATGCGCGGCATGTTTGGCAGTTTTCAGCATTGACGGAAAAGCCGCGCTGCGTATAATAAAAGCATCAACCGCGAATCAAAGACAGAGGATGCGAAGGGAAAGTGCGCATCAGGGTACAAAAGTGTATTTTTATTAAAAGGAGCGCGTTTATTATGAAAAAGGAAAACATCAAAAAAGTCGTGCTGGCATACTCCGGTGGTCTGGATACCTCCATCATCATTCCCTGGCTGAAGGAAAACTACAACAACTGCGAAGTCGTCGCCGTTTCCGGTGACGTGGGCCAGGGCACCGAGCTGGACGGCCTGGAGGAAAAGGCCAAGGCTACCGGCGCTTCCAAGCTGTACGTTCTGGATCTGAAGAAGGACTTTGTGGAGAACTACATCTTCCCCACCCTGAAGTTTGGCGCTAAGTACGAGGACTACCTGCTGGGCACCAGCTTTGCACGCCCCTGCATTGCAAAGGCTCTGGCCGATATCGCCATCAAGGAAGGCGCAGATGCCATCTGCCACGGCTGCACCGGCAAGGGCAACGATCAGGTGCGTTTTGAGCTGACCCTCAAGGCCCTGTGCCCCGATATGGCCATCATCGCTCCCTGGCGTGAGTGGGACATCAAGAGCCGTGACGAGGAGATCGACTACGCCGAGGCACACAACATCCCCCTGAAGATCAACCGTGAGACCAACTACTCCAAGGACAAGAACCTGTGGCATCTGAGCCACGAGGGTCTGGATCTGGAGAGCCCCGCCAACGAGCCCCAGTACAACCACCCCGGTTTCCTGGAGCTGGGTGTCAGCCCTGAGCAGGCTCCCGACACCCCGACCTATGTGACCATCCACTTTGAAAAGGGCGTTCCCACTGCCGTTGACGGCAAGGAGATGGGCGCTGTGGAGCTGGTGGAGTACCTGAACAAGCTGGGCGGCGCAAACGGCATCGGCCTGCTGGATATCGTGGAGAACCGTCTGGTGGGCATGAAGAGCCGCGGCGTGTACGAGACCCCCGGCGGTGCCATCCTGTACAAGGCCATCAATGTTCTGGAGACCATCACCCTGGACAAGGAGAGCGCACACCTCAAGGAGCAGCTGGCTCAGAAGTACGCCGACATCGTCTACAACGGCCAGTGGTTCACCCCGCTGCGTGAGGCTCTGGATGCTTTTGCCAACAGCCTGGCAAAGACCGTGACCGGCGATGTGAAGCTGAAGCTGTACAAGGGCAACATGATCAACGCCGGTGTCACCTCTCCGTTCACCCTGTACGATGAGCAGACCGCTTCCTTTGGTGAGGACGAGGATTACAATCAGGCAGATGCAGCAGGCTTCATCAACCTGTTCGGCCTGTCCATCAAGGAGCGCGCAAAGCTGTCCAAGAGCTGGCCGAAGATCGAGGACTAAGCGGCTGATCCACCGGGATCACACAAAGCCAACTTTCTCTCCGGTGTGTTTTCTACACTTTCACAACGGAGTTCCAAAACCGGCATAGTTGCCGGCGGCACCGCCGCAGGAGCGTTTTCCCCTGCGGCGGCTTTGCCGTTTTTAGCTGTTTTTATTTACAAGATAAACATCCTCGCCCTCTCAGTCACCTACGGTGACAGCTCTCCCAAAGGGAGAGCCCTTGGCATAGCGGCAAAGTTTCCGGTCAAGCCGTGAAGTTCTCGGTTACGCCAGAGCCTCTCCCTTTGGGAGAGGTGGCATTGCGCAAGCAATGACGGAGAGGGCGAGCCGCCTAT
>ENA-OQNJ01000306-OQNJ01000306.1-human-gut-metagenome-genome-assembly--contig:-NODE-306-length-13059-cov-2.645067_pt1 | contig 13059 bp, 16 predicted proteins | sample MGYA00242630_ERZ504882 | MGnify/ENA primary metagenome ERZ504882 (study PRJEB26092, sample SAMD00036408) | human gut metagenome | host: Homo sapiens | study: EMG produced TPA metagenomics assembly of... | reverse complement strand
ATATAGATTTTGTTAATCATAGAAATTCCATGAAAGACCGAATTTCAGTACACGCGGGTTGATAGGATAGTGAGGAGCCAAGAAGTAATTCGGGCTGCTCATACCTTGATTCACGTGATACATCATTACATAGAAACGTGTACGCTTTAGATGTAAGTTTGCGTATACATTCACGATCGGATAACCTCCTATCTCTACCTGGTCATTTTCCGGTTGCAAATAGAAGTTTTGGATAGCCGGCATATAAGCGGGTGCATTGTATTTACTGAAATAACGCACATCTGCTCCCATTTCTATCTGGAGTACTTTTTTGGCGAGACCGAATTTCATGTACAAGTTGCCGTAAGCCGACAATTCCGGTAAGGGCAGAATGTCTTGCTCACTTGATTTTTGATAGGCTACTTCACCGTCGAGATGAAATATTCCTACTTTCAATTTTTGTTGCAACATTGCTGTGAATATTTGTATATTGCCGGAGTGCTGTCTTACGGCTGCATTGTTCTTGAAACCGGTGACATTTCCTTCACTGTCTTTTACCGGTATGCTGGCATTGGCCAGATAAGTGTAGTTCTTTATATTTTCCACTCCGGCACGCAGTTGGGTTCCCCATCTGTTCAGACTTAGTTTTCCTTCCAGTCGGGTTCTCATTATTTTGGATAAATCGTTGTTGTCCCACCAGTAATGTTTGGATTGGAAATGCCTGAAATAGAATACGGGGTTCTGGTTCTTGATGAATGCATTTACATCCAGTCTCACCGTATCTCCGAATAAACGGAGATTCAGATCCCCTCTGCCTTCTACGCTGAATTGTCCTGCATCTTCACCGGCTATGGCCAATTCTCCTAGAATATTGTAATGTAATAGTTTTCCTGTTTTTTGGATAGTTCGCCGCCAATGGAGAGTGAACTTTCCTTATAGTTGTTGATAATGCGCTGTCCCGGTATGTTTGTCGTGTCGGTCAAGGCAAAGTTTCGGTATTCATAACTTAAAAAGGCGGTAAGTCCGGCTTTCGCCCATTTGTTGAATCCTTCTTGTAAAGCAATGCCAATGGTATTTTTGATGGATGTGCGCTTCGTCTTGTCTATTGAGTCGGTCCCCAGATAGTTATGTTCAAAATACTTCTGATTCTGTGCGTCATCGTATGAGATGTATTTGCGATTGTTCAAGTCCACTTGTAATGTATGTATGAAGCTTGTGACAGGAACAAATACCTGCGTTATTTTTACGGAGTCCGTATCCACACTGTCCTGTTTTTCTTTATAGAACCCTAGGTTGTAACGATGTGTCAGGAAGGCATGGTAGCTGGTGTTGTGATTCCATATCTGACTCAGTCGGGTTGGGATTTCGTTGGCGGAATATTCTTTTTTGCCTTCTGCCATATCCAGCGGGTTGGTGATATACCGGTCGTCCGTGATACCTCCGTTTTCTGCCATCTTCAAGTTATCGTTGTTGAATATGAAATGCATGTCATATTTGTCTCCCCGGTAGCTGGAGAACAGGCCACCGTTGAAGAAGGCTGTGGACTGATCTTGGTAAAGACCCCCGGCCATACAGGTAATCTATGTAGAATCCAAACCCCAGTCTTTTGTTTGCATTGATGGCAAAATAGGATTTGAAGCGTTCTTCTCCGTCACGGCTGCCTCCTCCTTTGTAATAGCTCAGGTTCGTGAATGGAGAAAATGTATTGGTGAATATGACATCTTCCGGACGTTGTACGCAAAAGTCGTATGGGTCGGTGAAAAAGTATTGGCTGGGATCCCGACGGTCTAAAAAAGATGCGTGAGAGCGGGGGGAACCCAAATTTCCCAAGTAATTGTATTGTCCGGTGTAGCCCCCCATGTCATTTGAGTTCTGGAAAGCGTGCTGCAAGGTATCTACGGGGATATAAGTGACATTGCCAAAACGACAGTTCCACTTTCCATGAGTACAGTCCGATGGGGATTGTGCTGGCATCTACTACGGCTGTCGTGTCTATGGGGTTTCCGTTACGGTCATATTGATCTCTGTTCAGTCCGCTTGCTGAGGAACCGAACTGGTTGTTCAGGGTATTCATTGTCCGCTGTGCCATCAAGGAAGTATGGAAGCACAGGAATAATAAAAAAATAATAGAGAATATTCTTTTCATAACGGCGGCAAAGATACAATATAAAAATAAAAGGAAGAGCTTTTCCGCTATGGAAAGTTCTTCCTTTTATTATTCGTTTAGAGTTATTTTAACTTACTGAGGTTTAATAATCTCCATTCCGATTCGGATGGCTTCTTCATTCATCGGTATCAGATGATGGTGACGTTCGGGTAATGTTTTGCGTAAAGCTTTTATTACACTTTCAATGGATACTACGGGACGTAGTTTTAGCAAGCCTCCTAAGACAATCATGTTGAAGGTCTTTGCCATTCCTTTTTCGTTGGCGGCATCCATTGCGTCAATACGATAGATTTGTATGTCCTTACGTGTCGGAGGCTCGATGATTCCGTATCCGTCATAAATGAGGATACCACCCGGTTTGATTTTGCCTTCAAACTTTTCCAATGAGGGTTGGTTCAGTATGATGGCTGTGTCATATTGGCTGAGAATGGGTGAAGAGATGCGTTCATCACTGACGATCACCGTTACGTTAGCGGTTCCTCCCCGTTGTTCGGGACCGTATGCCGGCATCCAGGTTACTTCCTTGTCTTCCATCAGTCCGGAATAGGCAAGTATCTTACCCATGGATAGCACACCCTGACCGCCGAATCCTGCTATAATGATTTCCTGTTTCATGGTTTCTGTCTTTTTATTCTTTATCTTTCAAATCACCCAGCGGATAGAAGGGGAACATGTGTTCCACCATCCAGTCATTGGATGCTTGCGGAGTCATTTTCCAACCGGAATTACAAGTCGATACAATTTCCACCAAATTGGATCCTTTGCCATTCATTGAGTTTTCGAATGCCTTGCGGATAGCCTTTTTTGCTTTGCGGATGGCAGGAACCGTATGTACGGCCTGGCGGGTAACGTAGGCGGTGCCTTCCAAAGTGGCGGCAATTTCTGTCATTTTCAGCGGATAGCCATGAATGGCTACATCACGACCATAGGGGCAGGTGGCTGTCTTCATGCCAACCAGCGTGGTAGGAGCCATTTGCCCACCGGTCATTCCATAAATGGCGTTGTTGATAAAGATGATAGTAATGTTTTCGCCACGATTTAAAGCATGGATGGTTTCGGCAGTGCCGATACATGCCAGGTCACCATCTCCCTGGTAGGTAAATACCAGACGTCCGGGCCATAAACGCTTGATGGCGGTAGCTACGGCTGGTGCGCGTCCGTGGGCGGCTTCTTGCCAATCGATGTCTAGATAGTTGTATGCAAAAACGGCACATCCTACCGGTGACACACCGATTGTCTTATCTTCCATGCCCATTTCTTCAATAACTTCGGCTATTAACTTGTGAACCACACCGTGGCTGCATCCGGGGCAGTAATGCATCGGATTGTCATTCATCAGTGTCGGTTTCTTATAAACCAGGTTTTCGGGTTTTATGATTTCTTCTTTTGTCATAGTTTCTCCTCCTATTGCTTATAACATGAACCGCATAAAGAATTCCATCAGCTTGAGAAAAATAGCTGCTGCACAGACATAGATGAATACTTTGAAGTCACTTGCCATGAAGTAAGTGATGACAGCCGCTAGTGCCAGTGCCATGAAAAGTATGTTCAATATGTTTCTGATCAGATCGATATTCATACGGTCTTATTTTATTAGTTTCTCTTTCAGTGCAGTGATTACTTCATCCGGATCGGGAACAATACCACCCAGACGTCCGAAGTGTTCTACAGGCACTTTGCATTCTACGGCCAGACGGACATCTTCTACCATTTGTCCGGCGTTCAATTCTACAGTGAGGATACCTTTTACCTGTGCGGCGCGTGCTGCAATAGCTTTCGACGGGTAACGGCCATAGGGTAATAGGACGGAGCAAACCAACTTTGATGCCTTCTTCCCGAGCCATTTCCATTGCTTTTTGGGCAATGCGGGCACAAGAACCGAAAGCTACGATCAAATATTCGGCATCTTCGCAGTGAAGTTCTTCGAAACGTACTTCGTTTTCTTCTATTTCTGCATATTTTTTCTGAAGATGGATATTACGTTTTTCCATTTCGGCAGGATCGAGTTCCAATGAGGTGATGATGTTGGGAGTACGGTGGTGGGTTCTGCCGGTAGTGGCCCACGGACAACGGGCTATGACTTCTTCATCTGTCAGGCGTGTGCGCTGTTCGGGCAATACTACTTTTTCCATCATCTGTCCGATAACGCCGTCTGCCAGAATAATGGCGGGATTGCGGTATTTGAAAGCCAGATCAAAAGCTATACCTACGAAATCTGCCATTTCCTGTACTGATGCAGGAGCCAGGGCTATGAGGCGATAGTCTCCGTGACCGCCGCCTTTCACTGTTTGGAAATAGTCGGCCTGACTAGGTTGGATGGTTCCTAATCCGGGACCTCCGCGCATGACATTGACAATCAGGCAGGGGAGTTCGGCACCGGCAATGTACGAGATGCCTTCCTGCTTTAAACTGACGCCGGGACTGGAGGATGAGGTCATTACCATTTTACCGCTCGCTGCACCGCCATATACCATGTTGATTGCTGCGACTTCACTTTCTGCCTGCAACACCACCATACCGGTAGTTTCCCAAGGTTTCTCTTCGGCCAGCGTTTCCAATATTTCCGATTGGGGAGTGATGGGATAGCCAAAGTAACCGTCTACTCCGATACGGATAGCGGCGTGGGCTATGGCTTCATTTCCCTTCATTAAAACGACTTCTTCTGCCATATTTGTTACATTTATTGTTGTTTTACTTTATACACAGTGATGCATCCGTCCGGACAGACTGTGGCACATGATGCGCAACCATTGCAGGTATCTTCTAATACCTGGTGGGCGAATGTGTATCCGTTTTTTATTCACTTGTTTGGCATTGAGCGCGATTACATGCAGCGGACATGCCACTACACATAGATTGCAACCTTTGCAACGCTCTGTGTCTACTACAATAGCACCTTTAATCTTTGCCATGGGTTAGTTATTATTGATTATACATGTCTTTGTTATAGAAATTCAGAATATTCATAATCATGTCACGGGCGGAAACGGCCGGACTTTCCGGATTACGCTCGATGGCTTCCAGATAATTGTTCAAAGCTTGTTGCCAGTCTCCCATTTTGCGGTAGGCGTTACCCAGTAAGTAATAGGGTTCATCGTTGACGTGCGCATCGTTTCGGATGAAATTAGTTAGCGCATGAATGGCTCTTTCCGTATCACCCTGTTCGATAAGTGTCTTTATGTCCTGTAATTGTTCCGTCATAAGGCATGATTGTCTCATTGTTGTTTACAAAGATACTCTTTATTTGTTATGAAAGGGAAGATTGGAGCAGAAAAAACGGCTTTCTTGCTAAAAACATTTAAAAAAACGGAGAGAAAGATAGGGAAAAAATGGAAGAATGATTTCTTCTAATGGTTTGATTATTATAGAAATGGTTTCAAGTGAAACGGTTGATAGAGGAACGGTGTTATTTATTCTTAAAGGGGAGACATGTTTGAATGGTATTTGTCATGGTGCTTTTGGGGAAGTATATGGTAGATCGTTTGTATGTTTTTTAGGGGGAATTGTCGGGTTATCTCCCCCTAAAAAAAGTTTTATGTATTATCAGAATAAACTGTCACGGTATAAATATATGGGAGAAAAGACTATTTTATTACTTCACCTACATACATATTATATGCCTTCTGACCGTCATTACTAGGGTTCATCTTTTTTGCTTCCTCACCGGTAACGGTCTGTTTCATCAGTTTCTTGCAGTTTACTATCAACCACGGCTCGCTATTACCTTGCTTGTAGAACGAAATTTTATAATTATCGCTCTGATCCATCAGCATATTGCCCATTGATTTGGCTTGGTCGATTACGCAGAATGCTACTTCTTTGCCGAATAACTGGCCGAAACCTCCCCAGCATTCTTTACCGATTTCGAATTGTTCATCGTTTCCGGCAGTAATTGTCATACGTGAGGATGCCTTGATTTGGTCATCTATGCTTTGTTCTTTGCTGGGAGTTGCATTATTGGCTGCTTTTATTTCGGTATTACCCTCAGAACCACCGATGACAGCCGGTTGGGCAGGGGGAGTTACCGGAGTGGCGGTAACGATTGTTGTTGCATTTGATATCGGAGTAGCTGTCACGCCCGGAGCAGGAGCAACTGCAATTTGTGAGTTGTTCAAGACCTTGTTGCCCAATGTATCTTGGATAGATTTGAACAGTGTGTCTTTCAAGTCAATAGTCTCTCTTCTGAATTTGCCGCAGATGGGAGCCAGCTTGGTCTTCGATTTGTTTAAAGCCATATCGTCTACAATCCATTCCTCTGCACTGTATTTTTCTCCTCCGTCACGAGCTTCATCATACCAATAACGGATACGGGTCATTTCGATATCACATTTTCCGTTTTCGCAGGTGATAAACAACTGATAATAAATTCTGGTTCTGTCCAATGACAATGCAGAGGAGGAGAATACCAGATATTCTTCGCCACCTGCTGCAATGGTTCCTTCATCTTCATTGGTGTAAAGAACACGTGCATTGAACTTGCCTTCGGGTTTGAAACGTTCTGTGGCCCATTTCAGCATGGTGCCATATAGTTGGTCTTTCGTTAAAGACGGTGCCTGTATCTCTGTTTTGTAAAGAAACTTTACCGTCATCCATAGTTATCGCTCCCGCCAGATATTTGGGATCTGTCTGTGCCATAGCGATGAATGGCAGACATAGGAGCATTTAAAAAAAGAATCTTCTTCATAGTAATAGTTTTTTATTTTATATTTTAATCTAAGCAAAGATAGGAATAAAAAAAAAGAGAAGCTATAATGCCTCTCTTTTTTTACTTTTATTATTATTGCGTGAATTTTACTTTACAGGTATCTTTTCAATGCGCTTTTGGTGACGTCCGCCTTCGAAGCCGCTGTTAAAGAATTCATCCAATATTTTTTCGGCCATTTCATGGTCAATGAATCGTCCCGGCATTACCAGAACATTGGCGTCATTGTGCTGACGTGACAGATGGGCTATCTCGGGCATCCAGCATAGTGCCGCACGGATACCCTGATGTTTGTTCAATGTCATGCTGATGCCTTCACCGCTTCCGCAAATTGCCACTCCGGGTCCGCATTCTCCGGCTTCTATAGCCAGTGCAAGCGGATGGGCATAATCTGCATAGTCACAGCTTTCTGTACTGTATGTACCGAAATCTTTGCATGGATAGCCTTTTTCAGTTAACCATGTCTTTACAAACTCTTTCAGTTCAAATCCTGCATGATCGGATGCCAGTCCTACTTTTTTCATGCCAGCATTTCTTTTACTTGGTTATACACGTTCTGTGCGGTAAAGCCCAGCTTTTCATCCAATACTTTGTAAGGAGCGGAGAATCCGAATGATTCCAGACCGAATACCTTACCGTTGGCACCTACCAAACCTTCAAGGTTTACAGGAAGACCGGCAGTCAGACCGAATACTTTAGCCCCTGTGGGAATGATACTGTTTTGGTATTCCTTGCTTTGGCTGCGGAACAATCCCTCAGAAGGAGCGGATACGATACGTATTTTTATGCCATCCTTGCGGAGAAGTTCTGCACCTGCTTCCAAAGTGGAAACTTCGGAACCTGAAGCGACTAGGATTACATCCGGATTTTCATCGGAGCCTGCAACAATATAAGCGCCTTTGGCAGCCTGTGAGTAGTCGTTTCCTGCAGGCAGATTCGCGATATTCTGGCGGGAGAAGATCAGTGCGGTGGGGGTGCTGGTATTTTCCATGGCCAATTTCCATGCCACAGTGGTTTCTTCCGCATCTGCCGGACGGAGTACCAACATAGAATTGTGTCCTTTGTGGTTTTTCAGTTTTTCCATCAGGCGGATTTGTGCTTCTTGTTCTACCGGTTCGTGAGTAGGACCGTCTTCACCTACACGGAATGCGTCGTGTGTCCAGATGAATTTGACGGGAAGTTCCATCAAGGCAGCCATACGTATGGCGGGTTTCATGTAGTCTGAGAATACGAAGAAGGTAGCGCATGCAGCAATCACACCTCCGTGAAGTGCCATACCCAGGCAGCAGCAAGCCATGGTTAATTCGGAAACACCTGCCTGCAGAAATGCACCGGTGAAGTCGTCTTTTGTGAATGCATGTGTTTTCTTCAAGAAACCGTCGGTCTTGTCTGAATTTGACAGGTCGGCAGAAGAAACGATCATGTTTTCTACTTCTGTAGCCAGTACACCGAGAACTTTGGCAGAAGCGCTGCGTGTAGCATCTCCGGCTTTTTGTTCGATAACATTCCAATTTACTTTCGGAGCTTTGCCAGAGAACCATAGTTCCAATTTAGCAGCCAGTTCGGGGTTAGCTTTAGTCCATTCAGCTTTAGCCGCATATTTTTCTGCAACAATTTTTTTCAGTTCCTCTGCACGTTTGGCATACAACTCTTTTACTTCAGGGAAGATTTGGAAAGGATTGGTTGGATCGCCGCCTAAGTTCTTGATTGTATTGATGTAAGCATCACCTCCCAAAGGAGCACCGTGGGTGGCACAGTTACGTTCATAACTGGAATCATCCGCTTTGCGTGCGCCTTTACCCATAATGGTCTTACCGATAATTAATGTGGGCTGACCGGTTACGGCTTTCGCTTCTGTCAGAGCCGTGCGGATTGCATCGGAATCATTACCGTTGATGGTAATTACTTTCCAGTGCCATGCTTCGTATTTCTTGGCAACATCTTCGCTGGTAACAGCATCGGTAGCGGTAGACAGCTGGATGTCGTTTGAATCATAAAACATGATCAAGTTGTCCAGCCCCAAATGACCTGCCAGACGGCCTGCACCCTGAGAAATCTCTTCTTGAATACCCCCATCGGATATATAGGCATAGATGGTCTGGTCCATGACATGACCCAGACGGGCTTTCAGAAATTTGGCAGCGATAGCAGCACCTACTGCAAAAGTGTGTCCTTGTCCTAACGGGCCGGAAGTATTTTCAATACCGCGCATGATGTCCACTTCAGGGTGTCCCGGAGTCGGACTGCCCCATTGGCGGAACTGTGCCAGTTCTTCCATGGTGAACTTGCCGGTCAGTGCCAAAGTGGAATACAGCATCGGTGACATGTGGCCTGGATCAAGGAAGAAACGGTCACGACCCTTCCCAACGCGGATTTTCAGGATCGTAAACTAAAAACTACAGAGAAAAGCACGTTTACAAAATCAGCGCCACCCATAGCTCCACCCGGGTGTCCTGAATTAGCTTTCTCTACCATCGAAGCAGCCAGAATACGGATGTTGTCCGCTGCACGGTTCATAAGTTTCTTTTCGTTCATATTAAAATAATATTATAATTTGAATGCTATTAGTGAGTCGGTTTATCTTTGCTATTTTATTTAATATCTGCAAAGATAACTCTTTATGTGTAAACCGCAACATGTAAAGAGGCTCTTTTTTAAGCCCGTTTGACTCACTTCTTAAATCGGGTCGCTGCTTCTTCAACAGGCAATCCTGCCTTATAGTTTTCGATATATGTGTTGAATCCGGCTACATCTTCGGCTGTTGGCGATATTTCAATACCGGCATCACCGGCGAATACTTTGTCTTCCAGAAAATCTGCCAGGGATTGGTTCTTTTCATTGTTGACAAGGTAAGAACCTAGCAGGGCGATTCCCCATGCGCCACCTTCACCGGCAGTTTCCATTACGGAAATAGGGGAGTTTATAGCTGCTGCAAGTATTCTCTGGCCTACACCTTTCGTTTTGAATAATCCGCCGTGTCCTGTGATTCTGTCTACTTTGATTTTCTCTTCATTGAAAAGAATGTCATTACCTATCTTAAGAACTCCGACTGAAGCGTATAAATGGGTACGCATAAAGTTGGCGAGGTTGAATTTGTCATTTGCAGAACGTACAAACAATGGCCTTCCGTCGGCAAGTCCTGTCACGGGTTCACCTGAAATATAATTATACGAAATAAGACCACCGCAATCTGCATCGCCTGCGAGCGCATGATTGTAAAGTTTTCCATATAATTCATTCATATCTACGGGTATACCCAGCAGTTCTTGGTATTCTTTGAACAGATTGATCCAGGCATTGAGGTCGGAGGTGCAGTTGTTGCAATGTACCATAGCTACAAGGCTTCCGTCGGGAGTGGTAACCATGTCAATCATTTCGTATGGCTTGGACAACTCTTTTTCCAATACAATCATGGAAAATGAGGAAGTGCCTGCTGATACATTCCCGGTGCGTTGCTTGACAGCGTTGGTTGCTACCATGCCGGTTCCGGCATCTCCTTCCGGAGGGCAGACAGGTACACCTGCTTTCAAGTGGCCCGACACGTCCAGCCTCTTGGCACCTTCCGGGGTAAGGAACCCTGCATTCTCGCCGGCGGGTAAGACTTTGGGCAGGATATCTGTCAGTTTCCAAGGGTATCCTTTAGGAGCTACCAACTTGTCGAACTTGGCTATCATTTCGGCAGAATAATTCTTGGTAGCCGGGTCTATGGGAAGCATTCCTGATGCATCACCTATGCCCAGAACTTTCTGACCTGTAATTTGCCAATGAATGAAACCTGCAAGGGTGGTCAGATAGTCAATGTTACTTACGTGTTCTTCATTGTCTAAAATAGCTTGGTATAAATGAGAAATGCTCCATCTCAGAGGAATGTTATATACGAATAATTCAGATAAGGCGGCGGCTGCCGGACCGGTATTGGTATTTCTCCATGTACGGAAAGGTACAAGGATTTCTTCTTCTTTATTGAATGCCATATAACCATGCATCATGGCACTGACACCGATTGCCGCCAAGGTTTCTATTTCTGTGTCATATAGTTTTTTTACGTTGGAACGGAGATCTGCATAGCAGTCTTGCAGGCCATGCCAGATAGCTTCCACACTGTAAGTCCACAGTCCGTCTACCAGTTGGTTTTCCCAGCTATGGCTTCCCTGGGCAATGGGCTTGTTTTCCTGGTCAATCAAAACAGCTTTGATTCGTGTTGATCCGAATTCTATGCCTAGAATAGCTTTTCCTGCTTCGATGGTTGATTTTGCATCTGATTTCATATTAAAACCTATAATTTAAGGTACAACAATAATGATGATAAAATAAGGTGGGATGTGCCAAGAATCTTATTAGCCTTGACACATCCCCTCTTCATGGATGAATTAGCAAAGTGCTTTGTTCAGCATATAGTAGACTTCGTTCATGCGAAGCTCTTTCTTGAAGTTGCTGATGGTAGTATCTTTGTCGATACGGATCATTTCGATACCTGCAATCTCAGCATAGTCTTCCCAATATTCTGCTGTCAGATCATAAGAGAAGCAAGAATGATGTGTTCCACCTGCCAGGATCCATGCGCCTGCACCTACTTCGAAATTAGGCATCGGAATCCACAGGGCGGAAGCAACCGGTAATTTGGGCAACGGTTTCGGCTCGATGCATTCTACGTCGTTCACGATCAGACGGAAACGGTTACCCAAGTCTACTACAGTGGCGGTACAACCTGAGCCTACTTTTGAAGTGAATACAAGACGGGCTGTCTGGCTCTTGCGAATACCTATGCCTAGGAAGTGTACTTCCAGACGTGGTTTGGAAGCGGCGATAAGAGGACAAACTTCCAGCATATGTGATTGCAGGATAGCACTGTTTGCACCATCGAAGTTCAATGTGTAATCTTCCAGGAAAGAACAACCTTTGGAAAGTCCTTGGTTCATCACCCATACGGTACGGTAGAGAGCTGCTGATTTCCAGTCACCTTCCGCACCGAATCCGTAGCCTTCAGCCATCAGACGCTGGGAAGCCAGTCCCGGAATCTGATCGAAGTAGCTGCCGTCTGTTTGGCCCAAATCATCAAAATTAGTAGTGAATCCTTTGGCGCCTTTGGCTTTAAGGATGGCACGAAGAGCTAATTCGGCTTTTGCAGCGTTCCATACTTTCTGATAAGCTTCGGTTGATTTATCTTCTAATGAAGCATCGTGGTCGTATTCGTTGAAGTAAGTTGCTACAAGTGCCTCTACATCTGTATCCTTGATGTTTTTATGGTATTCCATCAGTTCGCTTGCCGGACAGTAATCTACGTGATACCCCATACGTTGTTCTGCTTCCACTTTATCACCGTCAGTTACAGCTACATTATTCATCTGATCGCCGAAACGGATGATCAGCATATCCTGAGAGTCTGCCCAACCTGCACAAACGCGCATCCAAACGGCAATCTTGTGCTGGGTGTCTTCGTCTTTCCAGTAACCTACCACTACTTTGCGGCGGATGCGCATACGGGTACAGATATGTCCGAATTCGCGGTCACCATGGGCGGATTGATTCAGATTCATGAAGTCCATATCCATGGTATCCCAAGGAATTTCCTTATTGAATTGAGTGTGTAGATGTAACAGTGGTTTCTTTAACTGTTGCAGACCGTGAATCCACATTTTAGCTGGGGAGAAAGTGTGCATCCAAGTGATGACACCGATACATTTTTCATCGTTGTTGGCTGCTTTGAACACTGCTTCCACTTCTTTGGAAGAGTTGGCAGTTCCTTTATATACTACTTTTACAGGAAGTTTCCCTGATTCGTTCAGTCCGTTTACCATTTCATTGGAGTGAGCGTCTACTGCTATAACTGCGTCACCTCCGTACAGAAGCTGTGCTCCTGTTACAAACCATACTTCATACTGATCAAATGCTTTTTCCATAATGTTATATTTTAAAAGGGTTATTAATTTCTTTGTTTCTTATTTCTGTCCATAATAGGCATTGGGGCCGTGTTTGCGGCTGAAATGCTTTTCTATTAATAAAGAATTCATCGTTAAATGAGGGTTGGCGGCAAAAGCGATACTTGCCATTTTGGCTACCTGTTCCATGACTACTGCATTATGTACAGCATCATTGGCATCTTTTCCCCATGCAAAAGGACCATGATTTTTTACTAGTACTCCCGGAGTATGTACAGGGTTCAGGTTCTTGAAACGTTTCACAATCACATTGCCTGTTTCCTGTTCGTAGG
>ENA-OQNJ01000305-OQNJ01000305.1-human-gut-metagenome-genome-assembly--contig:-NODE-305-length-13109-cov-3.419812_pt1 | contig 13109 bp, 13 predicted proteins | sample MGYA00242630_ERZ504882 | MGnify/ENA primary metagenome ERZ504882 (study PRJEB26092, sample SAMD00036408) | human gut metagenome | host: Homo sapiens | study: EMG produced TPA metagenomics assembly of... | reverse complement strand
TGATGGGATAATGATTTACGACTGGATAAGATTTTCTTACTGTAAACCCTAAAAAATCCCACCTGTTTTTCAGATGGGATTTTCCAGTGGTGTGCTGTTCTTTGATTTTTAATTTACTATCTTGTGCAGCAATTCCCCTGACCTGCCCCTGGCTGCGGTGCCGCACAGAAAGTCTTTGCATCAAACGACGGATTAAACGCATAAAAGTTCTTCGAATTCAATTCATCCTGTACAGAACGCAGTGCTTCACCAAAACGCTGGAAATGCACAACTTCACGCGCCCGCAGGAAACGAATCGGATCTGCAACTTCAGGATCTTTTACCAAACGAAGGATGTTATCATACGTTGACCGGGCTTTCTGCTCCGCAGCGAGGTCTTCGAACAAATCTGTCAAAGGATCACCTTTCGACTGGAACTCACAGGAATTAAACGGAACTCCGCCGGCCGCCTGCGGCCAGATGCCAGTTGTGTGGTCTACATAGTAATTGGCAAAACCGGAATTCTGAATTTCTTCCAGCGAAAGATTACAGGTAAGCTGATGAACGATCGTGGATACCATTTCGAGATGAGCTAATTCCTCGGTACCAACATCATTCAACACCCCCGCTACAATTCGGTTCGGTGCTGTGAAACGCTGAGAGAGATACCGCATGGATGCGCCCATCTCTCCATCCGGTCCACCATACTGACTCATGATAATTTGGGCGATTTTGGGGTTTGTGTCGTGATGTTTACAGGATACTCGAGGCGTTTTTCATAATTCCACATCCGTCAGCACCCTCCTTTCCGGTTGACTTCCCACGGCCATGGCTGCATAACCCATTCGAAAGAACGGCTCATGCGGTCATTGGCGGTATCGATCGTGAGCGGGCCGTACTGTTCGGCGTACTGTTTCAGTGCTTCTTTTCGAAGCTCCACTTTTTCCCGGAAAAAGGCAAGTGCATCTTCATCCTCCGGGTGGGTGTCGAGGTAAAGGTTCATTTCAACAACAGCAAAGCTGACCTGATCAATCCAGGCGAGCAGCTTTTCACGGGATGGCATCTGCGGAATCATAGGCACTCTCCTCCTCCCTTTCCACAGAATGGTTTACAGAGTTCCGGGAATAAGGTTCCAGTTTTTTAATGCAGCGGAAAGATCATAGATCTGTTCAAACCGCTGCATCGGAACGTACGCCATTGCAGGTATCATATGATCTACATGCTGCATTTTCCGCGGGAAATTCCTTGGTTCCATCTTCAGTTCCATATTGTTTGAAGCGGCGCGGCGGTTCTGCATATTGTTCGCACCGCAGCAGCCGCGATTCATACGGGATGAATCCATACCATGTTCCTCTTTCATTTTCTGTTCTTTATAGAGTATGAAGAAAATAAGAAAGTGTCAAAAAAGGCAGCGGTTTCTCTTCCGCTGCCTTTCTGTCATACTAATGAAATTTTCATCAAAACTGCATCTCATACAAATGCGCATAAATCCCGCCTTTCGCGAGCAGTTCCTTATGTGTGCCTTCCTCCGCAATTCCATTCTCCGTCAGCACCAGAATCCGCTTTGCATTCCGGATTGTGGACAGCCGGTGCGCAATCACGAAGGTTGTCCTGTCTTTCGCCAGAAGTTCCAAAGATTTCTGGACGACTTTTTCGCTTTCGTTGTCGAGCGCTGAGGTTGCCTCGTCGAAAATCAGGATCGGCGGGTTTTTGAGGAATACGCGGGCGATGGAAAGCCGTTGTTTCTGGCCACCGGAAAGTTTTACGCCGCGCTGGCCGATATCGGTGTCGTAGCCGTCCGCCAGCTCCATGATAAATTCATGTGCATTGGCCGCTTTCGCTGCGCGGATGACCTCCTCGTCGGTCGCATCCGGTCTGCCATAGCGGATGTTGTCGATGATCGTTCCCGCAAACAGGTACACATCCTGCTGCACAATACCGATTTCATCGCGCAGATCCTTCAATTTCACATCGCGGATATCCTTTCCATCCAGTAAAATCCTTCCTTCTGTCACATCGTAAAAACGCGGAAGCAGAGAACAGAGTGTCGTCTTTCCGGCGCCGGAGCTGCCGACCAGTGCCACATAGTCGCCGGCCGGGACATGCAGATTCACATTGCTTAACACGTTTTCCTTTGACTCCTCATAGTGGAACGAAACGTTTTCAAAGGTTACTTCTCCTTGCACATTCTTCAGTGGCAACGCATCCTGCTTGTCCTGGATGTCCGGTGCGATGCTCATAATTTCCAGGAAACGTTCATAACCGGAATAACCATTCTGGAACTGCTCCGTAAAGTTCACCAGCTTTTTCACCGGATCTGTGCAGTTGTTGATGTACAGAAGAAAGGTAACCAGATCGGCCGCCCCAAGCTTCCCACCTGTCATCAGCAATGCGCCGACAATCAGCGAAATAACGGTAATCAGCGTCGAAAAGGCTCCCATTCCCGAATTGTAAATTCCCATATAGCGGTAGCTGACCTTCTTCGAATCGACAAAACGGTCATTTCCCGCATTGAACTTACGCATCTCCTCTGTCTCATTTCCAAACGATTTGACAACACGGATCCCCGAAAGGCTGTCCTCGATCTGACTGTTGATATCCGCAATTCTGCGGCGGTTTTCCTTGAATGCACTCTTCATGCGGCTGTTCATTACCAAGGCAAACAGCAGCATCACCACAATAACCACAAGCGGCACACATGCCAGCATCGGATTTACCACAAACAGGATGATCATCGCACCGATCAGTTTGATAAACGAAATGACAATATTCTCCGGCCCATGGTGTAAAAGCTCACTGATATCGAACAGATCGCTTGTGATGCGTGACAGCAGATGGCCGACCTTCTGGTTATCGAAAAAAGCAAACGAAAGCTTCTGATAATGGCCGAAGATCTCGTTCCGCATATCATGCTCAATCCGCGCCCCCATCACATGGCCGTAATAGGCAATATAAAAGTTACAGTACATTTCAACCAGAACCATAGCAATCATCAGAATACCAAGGCGGATAATCTCACCCGTTGCCTGCTCCAGCGGCTTTTCCACAACCGTACTCGTAATATACCGTACAATCAGCGGAATCACCAGTGTAATGGCTGCTCCAAGCATTGCAAAAAACATGTCGGTAAAAAACAATCCCTTATATGGAATGTAATACCGCGCCAGCTGGCGGATTCTTCCCTTCTCTTTTCCGGTTTCTTTTTCTTTACTCATCCTGTCCTCCCTTTCCGTTGGAAACCATTTTATAATCTTTTCGGAACTCAGACGGTGATACGCCGCATGCCGTTTTAAATGATTTCATGAAATGCTTATCATTTTCAAATCCAACCTGTTTGGCAATTTCCGTAATTTTATCTTCTGTTTGAATCAACAGACGCTTTGCCTCCGCAATGCGGATCTCCTTCAGATAGTTCACAAAATTCACACCGGTATGTTCTTTAAACGCTGCTGAAAACAGCGAATAATTCATACAAATATGGTTAGATACCATTGCCATATTCAGATCTTTTGCATAATTTTCCCGAATATATGAAATTGCCTCTTCCATTTTTTCTTTTCCGGCTGTCTGACTTTTCAGGCTTTCCCTGTAAACGTGTATCCATTCTTCAAACGCATCCAGAAACAGATCTGCATCACGGTACTGCAGAGGACGCGGACATTTTTCCTGTTTTTCCGGCATGCGGTAAAAAAGATCCAGTTCTTTACAGATTGCTTCCGTCACTGTCAGAAGCTGATAGGGGGAGACCCTCTGATGCGCCGCCTCAAAATACCAGTTCCGCATTTTTCGCAGCACAGTATCTGCCCGGTCCGTTGGCACCTGCAGAATAAATTTTTCCTGAAACTGTGCCAGCTCCGGCTTTTCCTCAAAACAGTTTTTTCTGATATTCTTCCACAGGATTTTTCTGTATAAATGCCATTTCCCGGGCCAGCAGTGCTTCCTGGTATGCCTCTGGAATTTCCATCACAGAACGATGTTCTTTTCCCACTCCGAGACAAAATCTCTCATCTTTTTCTTTCATGATCCGCTCTGCCTCCGGTTCCGGCAGAAGATACAGAACTCCTCCTTCTACGCCTTCCAGCAGAATTCCGCTGCATTTCGAAAACCGTTCCCCATTTGCCTTGCTGGTCAGCAGGATCCGGAAGCTGTCGTTTCCGATGTGGCGCCGGATCCTGCTTTCCATATCCATCCATTCTTTTTCTTCGGCCATTTCTGCATTCATCATCAGATAACGGAGCTGATTTAAAAAGCACCGTTCTTCCTCTTCTTCCGTTTCCCGGGTCTCCGAAAGCTCTCGTTCCAGATTTTCCAGAAGCTGTTCTATCGTCTCCCGCTTGATCGGTTTTAAAATATAGTCCCGAACTCCATGTTTCATCATTTCAACCGCATAGGAAAATTCATCATAGCCACTTAAAACAATAACAACAGGTTTCTGTGACAGCTCCTCCATTTTGTTGACCAGTGTCAGACCGTCCATTTTGGGCATACGGATATCAGTGAACATGACGTCCACCCTCTGTTTTCTCAAAATCTCCAATGCCTCTTCTCCGTTTCGACACTCCAGAATCTCCTCCACCGGCACGCTGCTTCGCCGGATCATCGCCACGATTCCCTGTCGAATCAATTTTTCATCTTCTACAACCAGCAGTGTATTCATTTTCTTTTTCTTCCTCTTTCTCGTCACCCTCTTGATCCATCGGAGAACTATTTCCCCCCTCGTGATGGGAAGATGAATGCTCACCTTCGTATAGCAATGCTCTTTTGTATAAACTGACAGTCCATACTCTGTTCCAAATTGAATGTGGATTCTGTCCTGTACATTCCGAAGCCCGATTCCATGTTTCGGCTGTGTATCTGAATTCAGGCGCATTCTTAGTTTACGTCTCAGAATTGCAAGCTGCTTTTCTGACATGCCTGTTCCGGAATCTGTGATTTCAATCTCAAAGCTCTTTTCATGCTCTATTCCTTTGATTTCAATGACGGCGTCTGCATCCAGCTCCTCAATTCCATGTGTGATTGCATTTTCCACAATCGGCTGAAGAGACATCTTGGGGATATCCTGCCGATACAAATTTTCCGGTATCTGAACAGATAATGTAATTGTGAAATCATACCGCAGATTCATCAGTTCCACATAGTTCTGAATATAATTCATCTCATCCTGAACTGTCACCAGAAATTTATTCCAGCGCATATTGTAGTGCAGCATTTCACCAAGTGCTGTTACCGCATCGGAAATCGTATACTCTTCATCAATCTCAGCCATCATCTTAATGGATTCCAGAACATTATAAATAAAATGAGCGTTAATCTGGTTCTGCATTGCCCGGATTGCCGTATCTTTCAGCGCTGCCTCCCTTTTGATGCTTTCCTCGTTCTGTTTCTGAATTCTCTCCAGCATTCCGTTGATACCATAGCTCATTTCCCGCATCTCTTCTGCGCTGTAACAAACCTTTATCTTTGTTGTTCCATTGTCAATCTGACGCATCTCACACAGGACGTCATAAAACCTCCTTCAGCAGGCCACGCACAATCAGATTGACCACCACAATCAGAAGCAGCCCGAAGCCGGCAAATTCAAGCAGCATTCTCTGCTGCTGTTTGATCATGTTTCCGGTTGCATCATCCAAATTGGTCAGTGTTACAAACATTCCATTGAGTTTATCGACTTTCCGAAGCACAATTGCAACGTTTTTCCGGTCAATCACCGCGCTCTGCTGACTCTCTTTTCTGTCACGGATTCCTGCCCGGAACAGAATCAGCCCCCGATAGGACTGCCATTTGCAGGCTGCCGCTGTTTTTCCGCAGTCATATAAATTCCAATTTTCATCAACAAAGCAGGCCCAGCTGCTATCACCGGATCGATAAATTTCGGGAAATATGTCTGCCATACGCATGGATACCTCGATCACGCCAAGCCTTCCTCCGCTTTGATCCCGCAGTTCCCGTACATAAGTCATCAAATGGGAACCTTCTTTTTTTGTACCGGAGATAATATTTTTTTCCTGTATGTCAAAAAACCACTGTCCTCCGCCCTGATAGCTTCGGTACCAGGCGCAGTTTTTCATCTTTTCCTTCTGGTACAGGATCGGCTGCTGCTCCAGAAAACCATCTGCCATGGCAAAAATATGGATCTGGTACAGATCTGGCATTGCCTCCTGCATTTTATCGATTATGCTGATGCTGTTGTTTCGAAATTGCTGATAATAGCTCTCCGAGATCTCCTCTCCCCTCCTGAGATGAAGAAGATATTTTTCCAACGGTTCATACTCCTGCAGCGTATCTACAACCATTGAGCAGGCATTCGCTTTTGCATTCACCTCCGCACAGGTAAGATCTATTGCCGTTACTGCTTCATTTACCCCATGATCTATGGCATTCTTTTTGATACTCCTAAACCCAAAGCACATCATGCCAAAAAGCGGAATAAAAATAAAGATCAACGTTGTTACGGTAAATTTTTGGTTCAGTTTCAGTCCGCGAAACCAGTTTCGCATTTTTCATCCCCCAGTTTTCTTTTCGGTTCTGTAACCTTACTAATTTTACCAGTTTTTTCTTTAAAAAGCAATTTTTTCAGAAAAATTATTGACAAAAAGAGAAGACGGTACACTTTTTTTCCGTGCACCGTCTCTCTTTTCGCAAGACTCATATATGACGCAAAGCATGATTCCAGGGAAACAGCTTTCGTACCATTGTTATACTGTTGTCAGATCCCACGGTTCATAAATCTTTGGAACATCGCTGATCAGACGTTTGGTATACGCTGCTGTCGGGTGAAGAATTACTTCTTCTGCCGGTCCCGATTCCACAAATTTTCCATGCTCCATAATATAAACATTATCGGATACATAGTAAGCAAGACCAATATCGTGGGTGATGAAGATAATCGTCATATTGATCTCATCACGCAACTTCAGCAGCATATCCAGGATCGTTGCACGTGAGCAGGCATCAATCATAGACGTCGGCTCATCGGCAAGCAGAATCTTTGGTTTCAGAAGGAAAATACGTGCAATCATCAGTCGCTGCATCTGGCCTCCTGACAGCTCAAATGGATATTTGTTTGTCAGTTCTGCGTATTTTAAGTTTACAAAGCTGCAGGCCTCTGTCATCAGACGTTCTTTTTCTTCTTTCGGCAGATTCTTGTCACCGCGCATATTAATGCAATCCAGCAGAACAGAATCTACACGTTTAAACATATTGTAGGAAGCAAACGGATCCTGGAAAATCGCCTGAATTCCCTTCCAGTACTCTTTTTTCTTCTTTCCGTTCGAGATGTCTCTTGGTTTACCCTGGAAATCAATTTCACCTTCCGTTACGCTGATCAGCCCGAGCAACATCTTCGAAAGGGTTGTTTTTCCGGATCCGGATTCTCCTACGATAGAAACAAATTCACCTTCATGAAAATCGAAATCAACATGGTCTACAGCGACCGTTTTTGCATCGCCAAAGCCAAACACTTTCGTTACGCCTCTGCCGGAGAGGCATGGTTTTAATTCTTTACCATCACGCATTTGCATACACCTCCCGAACCTTTCTCTCAGACATCAGGCAGCGGTACTCTCTTCCGTTCGGCAGTTCGATGACCTCTGGTTTCATACCGCGGCAGGTTGGCTGTGCATAAGGACAGCGGTCTGCGAAACGGCAGCCCTCCGGCGGATGCTTCAGGTTTGGCGGAGTTCCCGGAATTGCAGTCAGCTTCTGTTCTCTTACACCTTCCTCCGGAACGATGATCGATCCCATCAGACCTTTGGAATATGGATGCAGCGGATCGAATACCATTTCTTTTGCGGTACCTTTTTCTACAATCTGTCCAGCATACATAACCATAATATCATCGGTTACGTTGTAAAGAAGCGGCAGCTCGTGTGTGATGAAGATCATGGATTTGATAAATCCTTTTTCCATCAGATCACGCATCATTTTAATAACCATTTTCTGGGAAGTTACATCCAGCGCGGATGACGGCTCATCGGCGATCAGTACCTTCGGAGAAAGAATGGTCGAAATTGCGATAACGGTTCTCTGTTTCATACCTCCGGAAAGCTCAACCGCATGCTTCTGCAGTACCTCCTCCGGCAGGCCTAAGATCTGAAAACGTTCTTTTGCCAGATCATAAATATCCTTTCTCGGCATTTTCGGATCATGCGCATGAATAACGTCTTCTACAAATCGGATTGATTTTCTGTGTCGGGTTCAGAGCATTCATTGCTGCCTGCGGAATGTAGGCGATCTCATTGCCCAGAATATTTTTCCGGACATCGTCTGGTTTCATTCCGGAAATTTTTCTTCCATCTACGATAATATCGCCGCTGATGTAGTGAAGCGGTGCGAAATAATAGCCCATCAGGGACAGTGCCAGCGTCGATTTACCACAGCCGGACTCACCTGCTACACCGAGGGATTTTCCCTCCTCAATCTTCAGGGAGACTCCGTCTACGGCGTATACATCTTCATGAAAACGAGTTACATATTTCGTTTTCAGATTGTTTACTTCCAGCATTACTTTTCCCATAGCTGCCTCCTTAGTCTCTTAACTGCGGGTTGAATACCTGGTCAAGACCGGTGTTCATCAGGTTAAGAGAGAATGAAATAAGTGCGATTACAAGAATGACCGGGAAATATGCCCACCATGCACCATTTAAGTGTGCATTGTACTGGGTTGCCCATTGCATCATAAGACCAAGTGTTGCCGTCTTTGTGGTTGCCGGTCCAAGTCCGATCATAGAAAGCTGTGCCTCTGCCAGAATTCCGGAGGAAATCTGGAGAATGAAGGCCATAACAACGTAGGATGCAACGTACGGAAGGATGTCGGTAAGGACAATCCGCAGCATGCTGTGGCCGGACAGTTTGGAAAGGTTTACATGGTCACGGTTTCGAAGAGAAATAACCTGGGAACGTACGGAACGTGTTGTCCACGGCCATGCGGTAATTCCGATCAGGAGTGCCACCATCATGATTCCCCTCTGAGACTCACCTACGCTGTAGGAGATGAGGATCAAGAGAACGAAGGATGGGATAACGGTGAACAAGTTGGTAAAGAACAGAATCAGGTTGTCCACAAAACCTCCAAGGTAACCTGCAAGAAGTCCGAGGAACAGTCCGATCACGGTTGCAATGATTCCCGCAACCAGACCAATTTTCAGGGATGAACCTGTTGCAGAGATCAACTCGGTCAAAACATCACGACCAAAGTTATCTGTACCAAGAACAAAGTTCTGACGGTTAATGACATCTTTTTCATTGATGTACTGCTTGCTGTCGATGCTCTGAACCTCTTCCAGCTCACCGGTCTCTTCATTTTTCTCGGCAATAATAGTTGGAACATCTTCTAAAATACCATCGATCTCTTTGTCGAGACGCTGATATTTTTCTTTTTGCTGCGATAAGGCCTTTCTGTTCTGCATTTGGGTCATATTTTTCCTCCCAGAGAGCAATCAGACCTTCTGCATCGGTAACATCGATTTCACTGGCATCTACACCGCCGTATTTTTCCAGCCATTCTGCCATCATAGAACGGTTGTCCATTGTCAGTTTGCTTTCAACGATGGATGCGGTTGCATCAACATTCATCTTATACGTTTTGCCGGAATTTACAGTGTCCTGAATCGAAAGATAGGTACCCGGTTTGAAAAAGTTTCCGTTTCCGATCATTGCCAGCGGATCTTTTAGCCACAACAAGCGGATAGATGATAATAGTCAGGAGAATTGCCAAGAAGATTACAAATCCTGTCACGAATTTTCCTGAATGAAAAATCTGTTTGATTGTATTTTTCATAGCGTATTCTCCTTTCTAATCCTGCTGGGATGCTTTGACACGTGGGTCAATGACTGCATACAGAAGTTCAACAAGCAGGTTGGCCAGCAGAACCATGATAGTAATGATTAACGTACAGGCAGAAAGCAGCGGATAATCCTGGCCGGTAACTGCTGAGAGCATCGTTGTTCCAAGTCCCGGATAACTGAATACCATCTCAGCTACCAGGTTACCGCCGATCATGGTACCAAGGGACATTGCAAGACCGGTGATCTGCGGAAGCATTGCGTTACGGAACACATATTTCACAATCGTATGATCCTTGATTCCAAGGAAACGACTGTATTTTACATAGTCGGCATTCAATTCATAAATTGACATTGAACGCATACCAATAGCCTGGCCGCCGATCGTGATGATTACGATAGACCAGAACGGCAACTGGTAATGTGAAAGTACAGATTTCATAAAAGCAAGGCTCATATGCGGAATCATACTGCTCGCATAGCCGCCTGCTGCAGGTGCAATATGTAATTTCAGTGAGAAAACAAATAAAGTACGGTTGCCATACCAAAGGCAGGTACGTTACTGATAAACAGGAATGCCGGAAGGATTGCCTTGTCGAAAACACCTTTCATGTAAGCTGCAATTGCACCAAGCAGGTTACCAAGAATCCATCCAACAATAATGGCCGGAAGCTGTAAACATATGGTCCACAGAACCGAACTGGAAATAATATCGGATACGGTACGCGGATACTGGCTGAAAGAAATGCCGAAATCACCGCGAAGTGCATTTTTTACCCAGGTAAAAAACTGGACATACATTGGTTTGTTAATACCAAATTTCGCTGCATAGTCTTCATATACTTTCTGAATTGCAGTCGCATCGGTCATACCTTCCACCGATTTGGACGCAATAGTTGAAACCGGATCGCCCGGCATCAGACGCGGAAGAATGAAGTTCAGCAGCACTGCAAAGACTAACGTCAAAAGATACCACATGATCTTCTGCGTATAATACTTTTTCATTCCTTTCATAGAGGAACCCTCCTTCTGATTTTGTAAAAGCGGCCGGAGCACCCCGGCTCCGGCCGCCTCTGTTACAATTCAGTGTGTGCTTTCTTTCTGTTTGGCAAATCAGCCGTCAATCAGTTCCAGATTGTACAGTGCTGCTACGCCATAACCATCGGTGCAGTCCATCGGAGGAACATTGGTTCCATCGTCTTTCTGCGGATAGTTGGTCCATACGGACTCGTTTACTTCGTGGAATACCTGCGGTCTGTACATCAACGGTACACACGGGCAATCTTCCAGCATAATCTTGGAAAGTTCTGTATAGTAATCTTTCAGTTTTGCATCATCGGTCTCATGAGGAATTGCTGCAAGGATTTCATCTACACGGTCGTTCTGATAATGACCGAAGTTACCACTGAAGTTAACCTCAAGATCGTTGTAATCAGAGCTCATGAAGAAACGGCATCTCATGTACGGGTTGGCAACTGATGTACCAGGACCGGACTGCATGGTGATTTCGAAGTTTCCGGTACTGTAATCCGTGCTGTAGTTTGCTGCTTCCGGGAAGTAGGTCTCAATGTTGATACCAATATTCTTTCCTGCTGCTGCTACGATTTCAAGGGTTGCATTCCAGTCAGACCATCCTGTCGGGCACTCAGCCTTATAGGAAAGGTTCTTTCCGTTGTACTCACGGATTCCGTCTCCGTCGGTGTCTACGATTCCGGCATCGTCCAGAAGCTTCTTAGCACCTTCTACATCGGCATTGGACCACTGATACTCTTTTAAGGCATCCTGATCCACCATAGCCTGCTCAGCATCGGTCGGGTTCATGACAGAACGCGGAACATCTGCGAAGGTAGGAGACTGTCCGGACATTGCCGAAGAAATAACTTGATCGTAGTCAACTGCCATAGCGATTGCCTTACGAACAGCTACCTGATCCAGTCCTTCTACTTCTGTATTAAAGAACAGGGTAGGCATTGTCATACACAGCTGATACGGTGCTTCATCAACATAGGTAGAAATCGGAAGATCCTGCTCTAACCACAATTTCTGAAGGTCTGTGATGAATATCTGTGCCACATCAACATCACCATTCTGGAATGCGGTGGTAGCTGCTGCGTTATCTTTAAAGATCGGGTGAGAAATATATTTCGGAGCCGGAAGCTTACCCCACATGGAATCTGCCTGTCCCCAATAATTATCATCGCGGATCAGAACTACGTTCTGGTCATTGTCAAAGTATTTTTTGTACGGTCCGGAAGTTACCAGATCGTCCATCTTATCCATTTTAATTGCTTCAGCATCGTTGTTGTTTCTGTCAGCTACGGTCTTTAAATAATTTTCCTGCATGATGTAGAGCATCGGCAGATATCTTTCCGCAAGAACCGGGTTAACTGCTTCGCCGGAGTCATCGGTTGTCAGTTTGAAGACTACGGTACTGTCATCCTGTGCAACAACATCTGCAATGTAGCTCTTCATTTCAGCGCCGGTAGAAGAATTGTAATCTACATGTGCATGATAGGTAGCTGCTACATCTTTTGCAGTAACCGGTGTGCCGTCATTCCATTTTGCGTCAGCTTTGATTTTCACTGTGATCTCGGTACGATTGTCGTTCCATACTGGATCTCCGTCTGCAAGCAACGGATACATTTTTGCATCCAGTGGATTCCACATATAAAGAGTTTCATAAACAAGTACACGTGAAGCATCGCCCTGTGCTATAACCATTGCATTGTTTGAGTTTGCGGACATTGGGTTGTAATCGTTGACGGTACCCCACTGCTGTCCTGCGAAGTAAAGAGTTTCATTTCTTGGAAGCTCTCCTACCACATCATCTGAACCTGTGGTATCTTCGCTGGAAGCATCTGCTGTGCTGGAAGATGCTGCTGTGGCATCGCTTGATGCATCTGCTGTTCCGCTGGAGGATGCTGTTGCTCCTCCGGATGAACCGGTGCTTGTACTTCCGCTGTCTCCACATCCAGCAAGCATCGTTCCTGCCATTGTCACTGTCATTAACAGTGCAAGGACTTTCATGTTACGCTTTTTCATACTTTTTACCTCCTTAAGGTTTTCGTTCTTGCTTGATGAGTTCATTATACACAAAGGCTGTTAGAAAAGCAGTGTCTATTTTTGTTTTGGTGTTCGTTTTTTGTTTTGCGTTGGTTGAATTGCTCGTTTTCCCTTTTAATCTCCTTTGTTCTGCTCATTTTTCACATATCCATTTTCGCAATATCTGCACTGTTTCGTCATTATGATTATTTGTGCCTTTTTTCCGTCTTTTCCGCCATTTTTCCGTTCGCTTTTTCCATCTGTTTGTGCTATGATGAATATCGTATCAATTTCAGGAGGTTTTT
>ENA-OQNJ01000304-OQNJ01000304.1-human-gut-metagenome-genome-assembly--contig:-NODE-304-length-13114-cov-2.265419_pt1 | contig 13114 bp, 15 predicted proteins | sample MGYA00242630_ERZ504882 | MGnify/ENA primary metagenome ERZ504882 (study PRJEB26092, sample SAMD00036408) | human gut metagenome | host: Homo sapiens | study: EMG produced TPA metagenomics assembly of... | reverse complement strand
TAAAAAATCAGACGATATTTACGCACATTGATTCCTAAACTTTTGGCTTCTTCTTCATCCAAAGTCAGCAGATTGATCTGCCATCGAAAAATAAAAATACAGACTTAATCCAATGATCATCGGAAGAACACTCCAGGAAAAGGATTTGGTTGTGGTTTTGGTTAAGCTGCCCATAAGCCAGAAAGTAATTTGTTGGAGAACATCATTAGGGTCTGCCACATATTTGATCATTGTGACACCGGCATTGCAGAGTGACATGATCATAGTTCCGGTCAGAACAAGACTGAGAGTCTGGGAATGTGCGGATTTTCGGCTGATAAGATAGGATGCGGCTACTGCGGCTACACCACCTGCAAAAGCAGAAAGTTGAATCATCCAGTTGGAAGCTCCGTTTAAAATTGCAAAAGCAGCTCCGAGACTTGCACCGGAAGAAACTCCAAGGATATCCGGAGATACCAGTGGATTGCGAAACATTCCCTGATAGGTTGCACCTGCTACCGAGAGGGAAGCACCAATAAATAAAGCAGACAGAATACGGGGCAGACGGATATTCCAGAATATGGTAACTGCCTGGGGTAAAATATCTCCTTTAAAACCAAATTTTGATAAAAATGCATTTAGTACCTGCACTGGTGTAAGCGGATAATATCCCACCCAGAATGAGAGTACTATAATGATAAATAAAAGTACCAGCATAACCGCCAACAGCAGAACATATCGGTTTTTGCCGGGCAACGGCGGCAGTTTTTTTTCATTAGCTGTCAGATTCATAATCATTCATCCTTGTAACTTGACTAATCAAATTTACGGTGTTATACTCAGTAAAAATCGAATTGGTTTTTTAAAAACTATTCGCATATACATTATAATACGTTTAAAAATTGTATAGTCAATTTCAATAAGCGTCAATTATGAGTAATGCGGAGTAAAAGAAAGGAGAAAGTTTATGTAAAAAGCACAGACAACTTTTGGCTCTGCTTATATGTCTGGTGATGTCAGTCAGTCTTTTAACAGGATATTCTGAAACGAAGGCTGCTACTGAAGAGCCGGCGCAGAGTGGGGAGCAGGATGCCACGCAGGAAACTGCTGAAACCCGTGAGATCACAGACATGGCAGGAAGAAAAGTAACGGTCCCTGTAGCAGAAAATATTGAATCTGTTTTTTCAGCAGGTCCGGTAGCTGCAATTTTTCTGTATATGGTTGCACCGGATAAGCTTCTTGGGTGGAATTATGAACTGAATGATGTTGAGAAATCTATTATTCTGGACAAATATCAGGATCTTCCTAATTTTGGAATGGGTGATGCTGTCAATTATGAAGCAGTAATTGCTGCCAATCCTACAATTGCTATTAATAGTGGAAAGATTAATGATACAATGGTTTCTGATTGCGATGCGTTATCAGAAAGCCTTGGAATTCCGGTTGTTGCAGTAGACAATGAGCTTAATAATTCTGCGGAAGCTTTTCGTTTTATGGGCGAACTTCTTGGCGTAGAAGATCATGCAGAAGAGCTTGCTCAGTATGCGGAGCAGGTATTTACTGATATTAATGCACTTTCAGATATTCCAGAAGAAAAGAAAGTCAGTGTATACTTCGGTAATGGAGAGGTATTCACTGGAAACTGCACCCAGGGGATCCCAGCATGCACAGATCCTTGATGCCATCAATGCAGTCAATGTTGCAGATCTGGAATTGGGAGATGGATCTCGTGTTCAGATTTCAGCAGAACAGCTTCTTGCATGGGATCCGGATGTGATTGTTGTAAATGGTGAACCAAAGGCAGATAAAAGCGGAAATTCTGCAGCAGAAGATATCCTGAGCAATCCTGATTATGCTTCACTAAAAGCAGTACAGGACCAAAAGGTTTATGGAACTCCTAATGCACCGTTTAGCTGGGTGGATCGTCCGGCAGGACCAAATCGTCTGATCGGTATGCGATGGTTCTCAGCATTGATTTATCCGGAATATATTAAATGTGATATCAATGAAGAAATACATAAATTTTTCGATCGTTTTTTATCATGTTGATCTGTCCGATGAACAGTTGGAAAATGTTCTGAAAGGAACTTTATAAAGGTTAGGCATGGACGTGGAAAAGGGCTATACAATAAATAAATGAAAAAGAAACGCTGGTTCCGGTAAATACCGGTTCCGGCGTTTCGTTTTTATAATTTTCGGATCATTGCGCTTCCATGCAGATCGCATACAGGATCTGCAAACAGATGGTTTTTCAGACAGAATTCCCCGACCGCTTTTCGACATCCGGAAAACTGTGTACTGTACACATCGTGGATCAGGAGAACTCCTCCGGTGGCCAGGCGTTCATAGAACAGAGGAAGTGCGGCTGCAGTTGGAGCATAGAGATCTGCGTCCAGAGATACAAAACAAAAAGTTTCATCTGTGACATCGGAAAAGGTATCCGGAAACCATCCTTTGTGGATCACAGTACGTGTAGGATCAGGCATAACATGAAGAACAGAGTCAATATCAGTAGAGAAAAATCACCTGTTTTGGCACGGGACAGATTACCGGAGGCTTCTATTGTGATATCCTTTTCTGAAAAGCCCTCAAAAGTATCAAAAAGATGGATTTTTCGGTCTGGAAAGGCTGCACTGATTAGGGAAGAAAATTCACCTCGAAAAACACCTAGTTCTGCAACATTTCCCGGAATATCCAATTGATAGATCTGCTCAGATAAAAGACGCATAACAGCAACCCGTGCGTCAAACATGCGAAGGACGGAGGGATCACGAAAAGGTCCGTGATAACCTAAGTTTTCCATCTGCTTTATCATAGAATTGCGCCGTTCTTCATCCAGAACTCCCAGGATGACCAGATCCGGGAGAAGTGCTGCTGCAGTATCCGGAGAACAGACTGGAATATTTCCAATATATGATCCGTGTTTATGGGGGTCATTATCAGCAAAGCACAGGAGCTGACAGGGACTGCTGAGAAGTCTTGCGGTCATTTGTCCAATTTGTCCGGCACCAAATATTACAGTTTTATATACTGATTTTGCCATCATTTTGATGTATCCTTTCTGTCAGCGCGAACCTGGATCATCTGTCCTGTGATGGAGATGGCGATTTCAGCCGGTGTTTCTGCTTTGATCTCCAGTCCTATAGGTGAGATGATACGGTTTAAATCTTGTTCATTAATGTTGTATTCTTCAATCAGACGGCGAAATACAGCAGCTTTTTTTGCACGGCTTCCAATGACGCCTATATAACATGCAGGTGTAGCGAGAAGCTGTGCCTGTACAATGGTATCATAGGAATGTCCACGTGTCATGACGCAGCAATAATCAGCAGCTGTAATAGAAACATACTGGTCCAGATGGTTGAAATCACAAAGTATTGTTTCAACTGCTCCTGGGAAAAGAGCAGGATTTGTAAATTCCGGCCGGTCATCCAGGACAACACAGCGAAAATCAACGCTTGCAAGGATTGGGACAAGCTTTTGTGAGACATGTCCGCCGCCGAATACATAGACAGTTCCTGAGGTTCCAATCTGTTCAGAAAACAGATCATAATCTTCACTGTGATATCGGTGTGGCTTTAGAGACAAAGAAGATAATACAGAAGAAGGAACATTGGCAGTTCCGATGAGACCGCATGCAGGACTGTAGAGGCTCACACCGGAGGTGGTGAGAAGATCGCAGATCAGCCAGAAATCTTTTCGCTCTTCATAGAATTTTTCAGCAGTTTCCGTGATTTCCATAATAATCGGATCGTTATGATCAAGATACTGGAAAAAGGCCGTAACATCACCACCACAGATCATACCAATATTTTCAACATCTTTATGATTCAGCCGGAATTCATGCTCGCAGGATTCCTTTTTTTCAAGAATATCCAATGCCATACATTCAGCACGATATTCTACAGCTCCACCTCCGATGGTTCCGGAAATTCTGCCGTTTTTTCCGACCAGCATGCGGGAACCGGCACCTCTTGGTGTAGACCCTGAGGATGCTGTAACGGAAACAAGTACAAGATCGTTTCCCTCCAGGAATTGTTGTTTTATTGTCTGAAATAATGTTCTCATATAATAAAATACCTCCTAACTAAATTAAGTGATTTTTCTGCTCCAGTTGTGTACGTCTGCCCGCCTGAACTAAAGCGTGATATGGCAGAGTGATTGTATCATGTCCTGCAGTTTGCGGGCTTGTTCTAACTGCTGCTCATGAGCTTTGCGAGCTTCCGGACTTTTGCATTTACTCATGCTGTCGGCAAATCTTTTTCTATGGTTACACGCTGTGTTTCCTGAATCAGTTTATCAGCCAGAAATACAATAGCTGCTTCATCCAGCGTGGCTTCCAACAGACCATGGTGCTGTGAAATGATCTGGCTGATCTCAGGATAACCTAACTGTAAGAAAAGTTCACCGCCTGTTTTCGCGTGATGCCTCTGAAGTCTGGCAATATACATGCAGAAGTGCACCGGAGCGAACAAGACTTCTGGTCAAAGATATAACCATTGGATTCCAGCATATTGCATAAACAACAGGCAAGTTCAGTAACAGCATCACTGTGAGCTTGTACATGACGGGGCAGAGAAACAGCATTGCGAAGCCTGAGACATAGTCCGTCATTTAATTCAGGATGAGGCAGTATATAACTGGGATCAGAGAAAGAAATATTATTTTTTTCATTCACTTCCAGATGATAGTAAGAGCCGCAGGGCAGACGAAACCGCTGCCTGCTGTACATATCAGAATGTAATGCATGTAAATAAGAAGAGATTACATCTGTATGAGTTACCACTGCAATATCACCTTCAGAAGCGCAAAGAATCTTATGAACTGCCTGCGAAAAGCGAAAACCAGATGCAGCAGGAGTTTCTGCTCCCGGGATCGGATGATCAGGGTTATTCCCACGCGCTTTATAAATGTCCGGCCATCTCTGGCGTATTTCATCAAAAGAAAGGCCATCCCATTCTCCCAGATTTCGTTCTGACAGATCAGAAACAATGATATGTGGAAGCTCAGGTGCCATATGGCCTGCTGTCTCAACTGCTCTTAACAAAGGACTGCAGTATACCCCTGATATTTTATCGGACAATTCTTCGTTAAGAAGGACTGCCTGCAGATGTCCAAGCATGGATAGAGAGAAATCTGTCTGTCCTACACAGTAAGAATGTTCATCCGGATACTGTGGTTTTCCATGCCGGACCAGATAAAGGTTACGCATTTAAAAACCCTCCGAAACATTCTTCAAATATTTTTTTTGAACAGGAACGTGTTTCTTCTGAAAAACGGGCATATCGTTTCAGAAATTCTTCGCCGTATGGTGTCAGTTCGCTATGGCTTCCCCTTGTACCGCCTTGGCTTCTGATGATCAGAGGTTCATGAAGCTGTGATTCCAGGGTATGGATCAGGTTCCAGCTGGTAGAATAGGAAATGTGCATGCGCTCACAGGCATCGCGGACAGATCCTGTTTCATGGATCAGTGTAAGCAGCGAATAGAGTTTTTCATTCAAAAAAAACTTTTTCCCGGGACTAGCTGAATATGGATTTCAGAACGGATCAGACTCTGGTTGTGTATGCGGAGAAGTTCAGCATAATCCTCTGGTGTATCAGCATCATGAATAATACCAGGATCCTTTACATTAAGATAATACATGGGTTCCCCGCAGTTATCCACAGCACCTTTAAGTCCTGATTTTCCGTCATCACTTAGGATGGAATCAATCAGTGTGGAACGGATCAGAATGGGATGACCGGGATTGCCATTACAGACCGGAGTTACAAGGGGACGCCCCAGAGAGAGCATTTGAGTGACTGTCTGGGCTGTGAACAGCGGAACATCAACAGGTGTAAAGAGTACCGTATCCACTTTGTCTTTCAGATACTCAAGTCCGATTCGGACAGAATCAAACATATGAGTGTTTGCATAGTTCTCATTTCGAAGAAAGACTACATTATTGGAAGCCAGGTGGCATTCCAGAACATCTGCATGATATCCGGTTACCACTACTACTTTGGAGATTCCGGCCTGCCGGAAATTATTGATCACGCGCTGTGCGATGGAAATGGAGCCAAGCTGAAGCATGGGTTTAAAGTCTCCCATTCGTGATGATTTCCCCGCAGCCACGATGAGGGCGCCTGTCTGCATTTAGATACCTCCTTCTTTCAATGATATTATACAAATTTGATATTATTATAACATATAAAAGAATAAAAATAGTTAAAATTTTAAATAAAACAAAATAAAATTGTCTGCAATATATAAAATAGCCAACTATTAATTATTTGTAATTTGTATAATTGTGCAAAATTATGGTAGTATGGATATATAAAATAACGTGGACAGGAGAACTTTTTTATGGATAAGATTTTTGAGATTACCGCAAAAGAAGTTACTGTACAGGTAAAAGATGAGCGTACAGGGGTTGTATATAACCGGACGCTTCCCATCGATTATTATGAGAATGCAAATGTTTTAAAAGCTCAGCGGTGAGAATCTGGACGGGAGCAGCTCTTCCATTGTTTTCTATTCCGCCAGAGGAATAGAGAGACTGAAAGATCTGACAGGCAGGGGAGCTGACCATGATTCGTGCGGAACACATAAGCCTGAAGATCAGTAAGATTGAAATGAATTTTTTTAAAAGGAGGAATGGGACATGATTAAAAAGACATTGAAGATTAATGGTGTTGAGAGAATACTTATTCTTGATAAGGATGAGACACTGGCGCAGGTGCTCCGTGATCACCTTCTTCTTACAGGATGTAAGATTGGCTGCGGTGAAGGTCACTGTGGAGCCTGTAATGTTATTATGAACGGAAAAGTCACAAGATCCTGTATCTACAAGATGAGCCGTGTTCCCGATCATGCAGAGATCACAACCATTGAAGGTGTGGGAACACTTTCTGATATGCATCCAATCCAGGTTGCATGGATGGCATATGGATGCGCACAGTGCGGTTTCTGTTCACCGGGTATTTATTATTTCAGCAAAAGTGCTTCTGGACAATAATCCAAGTCCTACCCGTGAGGAGGTAAGAGACTGGTTTAACAAACAGCGTAATCTCTGCCGTTGTACAGGCTATAAGCCGCTGATCGATGCTACTATGGCTGCAGCAGCAGTTATGCGCGGCGAGATGACAAAGGAAGACCTTGTGTTCAAACAGACAGGTGATTCTATTGTTGGAACAAATTATATCCGTCCGTCAGCAGCACAGAAGGTAACAGGTACCTGGGATTTTGGTGCAGATGATGCATTAAAGATGCCATCAGGAACACTTCGCCTTGCTCTTACACAGGCAAAGGTTTCTCATGCAAATATTCTCAATATTGACACAGCAGAAGCAGAGAGTATGCCTGGTGTTGTTCGTGTTATCACAGCAAAAGATATTAAGGCAGCAGGCGGAACCAATAAGATCAATGGTCTTGTAATGCTTCCAAAACACAACAAGACAGACGGTTTCGAACGTCCTGTACTTTGCGATGAAAAAATCTTCCAGTTTGGTGATGCGATTGCCATCGTAGCTGCTGATACAGAAGAGCATGCAAGGGCAGCAGCAGAAGCAGTTAAAGTTGAGATCGAAGAGCTTCCTGCATATATGAATGCAATGGATGCCATCGCACCGGATGCGGCAGAGATTCATCCCGGTATTCCGAACGCATTCTTTGAGACAAACTGTATCAAGGGTCCTGATTTTGACTGGGACAGCATTCCGGATTCACAGCAGGTTGAGATCGAATCTTACTGTTCACGTCAGCCTCATCTTCATCTTGAGCCGGACTGCGGTTATGGTTACATTGACGAAGACGGTATGATAACTGTTCATTCCAAATCCATTGGTATCCATCTGCATATGCCTATGATCGCTGATGGTATCGGTGTGCCAATGGAGAACTTACGAATTGTTCAGAACCATGCAGGAGGAACCTTTGGTTACAAGTTCTCTCCTACAAATGAGGCTCTGATCGGCGCTGCTGTTAAGATCCTTGAACGTCCTGTGTCTCTGGTATTTAATCAGTTCCAGAATATTACTTATACAGGAAAGAGATCCCCTGCATTTATGAATATCAAGCTTGCAGCAGATGAAAATGGTAAGCTTCTTGCACTCTGGGGCAATAACTATGTGGATCATGGTCCATACTCAGAATTCGGTGATCTGCTTACAATGAGACTTTCCCAGTTTACAGGTGCAGGCTATGGAATCAATTCTATCCGTAACAAATCTACAACAGTGTTTACAAACCATGCATGGGGTTCAGCATTCCGTGCTTACGGATCTCCTCAGTCTTATATGGGATCTGAGATTGCGATAGATGTTCTGGCTGCAAAGATGGGAATCGACCCCTTCGATATCCGTGAAATGAACTGTTACAAAGAATCAGAAGGCAGTACGATCCCTACAGGTTATCCGCCTGAAGTATACTGTGAAGAAGAACTGTTCAAGACAGCTCGTCCACTGTATGAAGCAGCTAAGAAACGTGTGGCTGAAAAGAATGCAGCTTCTGATGGCAAGATCAAATATGGTATCGGTGTATCTCTCGGTGTATATGGCTGTGGTCTTGATGGTGTTGATACATCAAACGCATTTGCAGAGCTGAATCCGGATGGAACAGTTACAATGTATGCTGCATGGGAAGATCACGGACAGGGCGCTGATATGGGGGTTCTTGTATCATCACATGAAACACTTCGTCAGGCAGGAATCAGACCGGAACAGATCAAACTTGTTATGAATGATACCAAGACATGTCCTAATGCAGGTCCTGCAGGTGGATCACGTTCACAGGTTATGTCAGGTAATGCATGTCGTCTGGCAGCAGAAAACCTTGTGGCAGCCATGAAGAAAGAAGACGGAACCTTCCGTACTTATGATGAGATGGTGGCTGAGGGTCTTGCAACAAAATATGAAGGTAACTGGGTGACAACCTTCTGTGCAGATCATCCGATCGATCAGGATACAGCACAGGGTGATCCGTTTGCAACCTACATGTATACGATCTTCCTTCCGGAAGTTGCTGTTAATACAGAAACAGGTAAAGTTAAAGTTGAAAAATTCACCTGTGTGGCTGACGTAGGTACCATCATGAACAGACTTCTTGTAGAAGGCAACTTCTACGGCGGCCTTGTACAGGGTATTGGTCTTGCTCTTACAGAAGATTTCGAGGATCTGAACCATGATACTTCTCTGAAGAACTGTGGCATTCCGTATCCAAATGATGCGCCGGATGATATTGAACTTCATTTCAATGAAACATATCGCCCAAGCGGTCCTTACGGTGCTGCCGGCTGTGGTGAGGCTCCGCTGGATGCTCCTCATCCTGCAATCCTGAATGCGATCTACAATGCTACAGGCGCACGTATCACACGTGTTCCTGCCCGTCCTGAAAAGGTTCTTGCAGCATTAAAGGAACTTGAGAAATAACTGTCAGTATAATTTTATCATGTGATATAATAAGGGGAGACGGGAGACTGTCTCCCCTTTGGAAATGAAAGGAGTATCGGGTTATGACATATATACAGGAAAGAGGTTCCACTCATGTTTATCACGTAAATCGAATGTCAAAGGAAGAGATGGATCATATGATCAGCCTCTGTGTTCATGAACAGCCGGCGTACTGTGTTGCAGCCTGTCCTTTCAAAGCAGATACAAAAGAAATGCTGTTTTATGCTGCAAAAGGAAACTTTAAGAAAGCTCTGGCTATCTATGAAAAGATCACACCATTTCCCATGATCCTCTGTAACGGATGTACTGCACCATGTGAGGAAAAATGCAGACTCTGTGAGCTGGGTGATGGCATATCCATACGTGAAGTAGAGCGTGCCATTGTACGATATGGGGAACCTGGAAAACGGAGCAGTGTATTTCGTATCAGAAAGAAAAAAAAGGCTGTGATCTTTGGCTCAGGATTGTTCCCGCTGTTTCTTGCAGGGGAACTGGAAAAGAAGATGTATCCTGCAACCATTTACTGTCAGGAGAAAGATTATGAAGCCTATATTGCAGCAGCAGCTCCGGAGCTTTTGGAATCAGATCGCAAAAATGAGGTAAAACGTCTCAGTTCCATGGACCTTTCCTTTGAATTCGGATGCAGTCTTGACCTTCCGTTTATCAGAGCGAAAATGAAGGAGGCAGATGTGGTCTGTGCTTCAGAGGAGGTGGCCAAAAAGCTGGCTCCAGAGGAAACAGCAGACGCAGAGATCATGCTGAGAGAACAGGCGGGAATTGTCAGCGGTCCGGTCCGGTCTGTGATGGATGCAGCTTTTGCTGCAAAGAGAGCTGCCCTGACTGTAGACCTCCTTGTACAGAATCTTTCGCCCCACAGCAACAGAGGCAGTGAAGGAGCAGTTACCACCAGGCTCTATACAAATATGGACGGGATGAAAGGCTCCAAAAAGATTCCCTGCAGCACAGATGGATATTCAAAAGAAGAAGCTATTGAGGAAGCAAAGCGATGCATTCAGTGTCACTGTGATGAGTGTATGAAAAGCTGTGTCTATTTAAGGGAATATAAAAAGCATCCGGGTCTTCTTGCACGTGAGATTTATAATAATACCCAGATCATTATGGGAGATCACCAGATGAATAAACCGATGAATTCCTGTTCACTCTGCGGACAGTGTACTGTAACCTGTCCAAATGGGTTTGATATGAGCCAGGTCTGCAAATCTGCAAGAGAAAACATGGTATCTACAGACAAAATGCCTCTGGCACCTCATGAATTTGCACTGATGGATATGCTGTTCTCCAATTCGGAGGCTTTCTTATGCAGACCTCAGCCGGGATATGAAACCTGTAGATATGTATTTTTCCCAGGATGTCAGGCAGGAGCTATAGCGCCGGATGTTGTCACAGAGGCATATGAGGATCTGTGCAGGAGGACAGAGGGCGGTGTTGCTCTGATGCTGGGATGCTGTGGTGCTATCAGTGAATGGGCAGGACGCTATGAAATGACAGAAAAGGTAAATGAACAGCTGAAGCAGGAGCTTGCAAAACTGGGAGATCCTATGATTATAGCAGGCTGTCCAAGCTGTATGAAACAGTTAAAAGAGAGTCTTGGCGCCAAAGTCACAGGAATCTGGGAGATCTTAAAGGAAATCGGACTTCCCGGACAGGCAAAAGGACTGGAGATACCTGTTGCAATACATGATGCCTGCGGTGCCAGGGGAGATACACAGACACAGGATACAATAAGAGAGCTTCTTGCAGATATGGGGTGCACTGTTGTAAATACAGAATATTCCAGAGATCTGTCTCCCTGCTGCGGATACGGCGGACTGACTGCCTACGCTAATAAAGAGATGGCAGATAAAATGACAGAAAAGTGTCTGGAACGATCCGATTCCCCATATATAACGTACTGCATGGCATGCAGGGACCGATTTGTCAGGGAAGGCAGGGAATCCAGACATATCCTGGAACTTCTGTATGGTATAAATGCCGCCAATATGCCGGATATCAGTGAGAAACGCTACAACCGGCTTGAGCTAAAAGAGAAGCGTTTTAAAAAATATATGGAATGAGGAACTGATGATGGAGTAAAAAAGATTATACCGTTGCATATACAGAAGATGCCATCAGTATGATGGATGAACGTATGATCCTGAAAAGCGATGTGGAGCGTGTATTATCAGATTACAGAGAAAATCAGGAAGCGATCTTTGATGAAGAGACAAAAGAACTGGTGACAAGGAGCAGACTTGGAAATGTTACATTCTGGGTGAGATTTGTGGAAACAGAAGAAGGGTATCTGGTACGCAGAGCATACAGTCATAGAATGAATATTATGAAAAGGGTGGGACAGTAATGGCAGTAGAGAGAACATATTATACCATTGATCCTGAGGGAAAGCTGACCTGCATGAAATGCAAGGTTCCTCTTGTAAAGGGAAAAGCAAAATTTATGTATCTGGAGAACGGTTTTCCTGTTGAAATGCCGGTCTGTCCCAAATGTGGCTTTGTCTATGTTCCGGAAGAGCTGGCTCTTGGAAAGGTTTTGGCAGTGGAACGTGCACTGGAGGATAAATAGATGAACAGACATCCCGGCAGGGAAGAGCAGACAATTCATCTTCTGAAAAGCATAGAACTGAAAAAAGGAATGAAAGCTCTGGATCTGGGAGCAGGAGAGGGAGAGACCGTGCGGATCATGAAAGCATTTGGTCTGAATGTGCAGGGTGTGGATCTTGTTCCGCGAAGCAGTGAGGTGCAGCAGGGAGATTTTCTGGACCTTCAGTATGCAGCAGACAGTATGGATCTCTGTATCAGCCAGTGTGCATTTTTTGTCAGCAGAGATCAGAAAAAGGCAGTCTCTGAATGCTGGCGTGTACTGAAAAAGGGAGGATTTCTTTTGCTGTCAGATCTGGATCCGGGCAATCTTCTGGAAATTGTGAAAGAAACAGGGTTTACGATTCTCTGTCAGGAGGATCAGACTGCTCTCTGGAGAGAATATTATCTGGAAGCAATCTGGAATGATTCATTCTGCTGCGAGGATCATAAGCTTCTGCAAAAAGAATACAAAGGCAGAAAAATAGGCTATACCATGGTGGTTGGCAGAAAGGAGTAATGTATGGATCTTTACGAAAGAATAATGGAATTAGGTAGCATGGGATATCATTGTTCACAGATCATTATGATCATGACTCTGGAAACCATAGGAGAGGAAAATCCACAGCTTGTAAAGGCAATGGGAGGCCTTGGCGGAGGAATCGGTTACTGTGGAGATACCTGCGGATGTCTGACAGGAAGTGCCTGTGCCATCGGATATTTTCTCGGAAATCTGGCTCCTGAGGAGAAGGAAGATGCACAGATGAAACCGGCTGTACAGGAATTATATCAGTGGTTCCGCCAGAAGACAGAGGAAGAATTCGGAGCGTTTTTACTGTAAGGATATCACTCATCTGGACTGGGGTGTGATCATGGAGAAATGTCCTGGACTTATTGCAGATACTTATACAAAAGTTATGGAAATTCTGACAGAGCGGGAGGTACTGAAGCTTTGATCACCATCGGCAAAACAAAGAGTGTCTGTCCGGAATGTATGAAGGTAGTTCCTGCCATAAAAGGTATCGGTGAAGACGGGATCTATCTGGTAAAGGAATGCAATGCTCATGGAAAATTTCAGACCCTGATCTGGGAAGGAAATGCAGCAGATTATC
>ENA-OQNJ01000303-OQNJ01000303.1-human-gut-metagenome-genome-assembly--contig:-NODE-303-length-13128-cov-3.326052_pt1 | contig 13128 bp, 8 predicted proteins | sample MGYA00242630_ERZ504882 | MGnify/ENA primary metagenome ERZ504882 (study PRJEB26092, sample SAMD00036408) | human gut metagenome | host: Homo sapiens | study: EMG produced TPA metagenomics assembly of... | reverse complement strand
AAATATTTCACTGCAAAACGGACATAAATATAAAGTGAGTTTTAAGGCTAAGTCCACAGCAGCCCGTAAATTCAAAACAGGTGTGATGAGTGCTTCATATGAATGGTACGGAGGATGTGAACCGGAGCTTGAAGAGGATAAGGAGCAGGAAATCAGTTTTGAATTTACAATGACAAAGGACACACCTGCAGATTTCTATATTTCTCTAGGAAAATATAATGATACCGACACACCGGCATCAGACGTGACAATTTCTGCTATAAAATTTGTTGATATGAATGCGACTGATGGTGATACCAGCTCAACAAAAGAAGCAGCTTCCTATACATCAGGAAGAATTTCAACACAGAATAAGCAGACCTTCACCTACGGCCGATTTGAATGCCGTGCAAAGGTTCCAAAGGGACAGGGATACCTTCCTGCATTCTGGCTTATGGCAAATGATGAGAATGTATATGGTCAGTGGCCAAGATGTGGCGAGATTGACTGCATGGAAGTAATGGGACAGGAGACAAACAAGGCTTACGGAACCATCCATTACGGAAATCCTCATTCAGAGTCACAGGGTACATATACTATAAAGGATGGAGCCGATTTCTCTAAGGATTTCCACACATTTACCTGTGACTGGGAGCCGGGGAAAATCACATGGTATGTGGACGGAGTTAAATACCACGAGGAGAGCGATTGGCACTCAACAACAGTAGGACAGGGAACACTTACATATCCGGCACCATTTGACCAGCCATTTTACATTATCTTAAATCTTGCTGTTGGTGGAAGCTGGGTTGGAAATCCAAACGATAAGACAAGCTTTGAGAATAACCCATATGTGATCGATTATGTCCGTGTATACCAGAAGGACAGCTACAATGAAGATGTAAAACGCCCGGTAAAGAAAGTTACACTTCGCAATCCCGACGCAAACGGCAACTATATCAATAATGGAGATTTTTCTGCGAAAGAGGATCTTTCCGATGAAAAAAACTGGAAATTCATTACAACGCTTGAAGGAGATGCAAAAGCTTCTATAGACAACAATACTATGACTGTAAATACTAAAAAGGAAGGTACGGCAGACTATAGTGTACAGCTTGTACAGGCAGATCTTCCGTTTGAGAAAGGTGCTACATATCAGGTACAGTTTGATGCATATGCATCTGCGGACAGAGAGATGGGAGTTGATGTAAAGGCACCGGATTATGGTTACAAGAGCTATATGCCACATCAGGATGTAAAGCTTACAACCAAAAAGCAGACTTACACCTACGAATTCAAGATGGGTGATGCAAGTGATGCAAACGGACGCCTTGAGTTCAATATGGGAGCAAAAGGCTCTACAGCAGATATCTGTATCAGCAATGTATCAGTAAAGAGGACCAAGAAAGCAGATCCAAATGAGAAAGAGAAGAAAACTGTTCTGGCTAATGGAAATTATGTATACAATGGAAGCTTCCAGGAGGGAGATAAACATTTAGGATACTGGAATATATCGAATGCTGAAAATGCAGATGTGACAGTCACTCCATTCTCTGATGGAAGAAGATTTAAGGTTACAATGAGCGAAAATGAGAAATCTGCTGTAGTTATGTCTCAGGAAGAACTGGCATTTGCGACAGGAACACCATACAAATTCAGCTTTACCGCTACATCAGATGCTGATAATACTATTACGGCAAACATAGGAGGATATGTATACACATTTGATATCAAAGCAGGAGAGACAAAAGATTTCGCGGTTGAACTTCCTTCGGATGCACAGTATGTAAACCATAACATTTCGATAACACTTGGAATGCAGAAAACAACCTGGATTGACAATGTAAGCCTTGTCGAGAATGCGCTCATCAAAAACGGATCCTTCAAATGATGGAACAACAGGCTATACAATATATGTAGATTCATACTAGCAAAAGCATCATATGTAGTTGACAGCCTTAAGGATAACAATGCACTGGCTGTAACAATAAAGGATACAGGCGATCAGGATTGGAAAGTACAGATTAAGACAGGAAAATATAAAACTTGAAAAGGGCAAGACCTACAAGCTTAAATTTAAAGCAAAATCAAGTCTCAACAGGAAGATCAGAGTTGTGATGCAGGGACAGGAAAACCGTGACTGGCATGTATACTCAAATGACAATATAGTAGATCTCACAAAGGACTACCAGACCTTTGAGGATACATTTACAATGAATGAGGATACAGACACAGCAGCATTTTTCAGTGCATGCCTTGGCAAAATCGGGGATAACCAGATAACAACACAGCATGAGGTACACATTGATGACATATCACTTGAGGAAGTAAAGGACGACCCGAAAGATGACATCAAGGACAATCCAAAGGACGATCCGAAAGAGGATATCAAGACAGATATAAAAAATGAGCAGCCGAAGGTACCTGCGCCGGTAATTAAGACCTCTGATTCAGGTAAGGCTAAAACAACACAGGCAGTAAAGGAATCAAAAACTGCAAAAGCAGCAAAAACAGCAAAAACAGGTGACAATTCACCGATTTTGGCTTATGTATTTGGTGCTATGGCTGGAGCACTTATTTTAGCGGTTTCATTCCTGAAAAAAGAAAGAAAACTAATAACTAACCACGTACTTTAACTGCTCCGTATACCGTATCTCGGACAGTTTTAGTAAAATACATATTCCTTTCAAGGACCGGGCGCGTATGCGTCCGGTTTTTTTATATATTGTGAGATAAGTTTAGTTATGTCATGAATCTGATATTTTAAGAAATAATTTTGTATAATACACTGCTGCAAAAATGTATATTATATTACGAAAATGGATTACTGCTGAATATACGTTGGAGGCAGTTATAACCGTAGATCACATAATTAAGTAGAGAATGGAGTAAGTAATATGAAATACGGATATTTTGATGAATCAAAAAAAGAATATGTTATCACAAGACCTGACACACCGGCACCATGGGTAAACTATCTTGGATCGCCGGAGTATGGAGCAATTGTTTCCAATAATGCAGGTGGATACAGCTTTGCAAAGTCGGGTGCAAACGGAAGGCTTTTGAGATATGTGTTTAATCAGTTCGATGAGCCTGGCAGATATATTTATATCAGAGACAACGGCAGCAAGGATTACTGGTCAGCTTCGTGGCAGCCTGTAGGAAAGGATTTGAATGAATACAAGAGTGAGTGTCATCATGGAACAGCATACACAAAGATGATGGCTGATTACAGCGGTATTCATTCAGAAGTAAGATATTACGTTCCGCTGAACAAGACATACGAAGTGTGGAATTTGAGCGTGACAAATAATTCTGATAAGGCAAGAAGCCTTAATATTACAGGCTACGCTGAGTTTACAAACAACAGCAACTATGAGCAGGATCAGGTGAATCTGCAGTATTCACAGTATATTACAAAGACAGTATTTGTGGAGAACAGAGTGCGTCAGATGATCCATGCCAATCTTGACCGCATCGAGAATGGCAAGGAAATTGACAACAAGGATGTGGTAAACAGATTTATCGGACTTGCAGGAGCACCTGTTGACAGCTGGTGCGGTGACAGGGGAGAATTTCTCGGAGAATATCACAGATATGGCAATCCTGTCGGAGTAGAGAGCGGAAAGCTTAACAACCACGGCAACTACAACGAGAATAGCTGTGGAGCAATCACAACAGTATTGGAGCTGGCACCGGGCGAGACAAAGACAATAGCATTCTTAGTTGGAATGATAGATAATGAGACAGCAGGAAAGATTGTTGCTTCTTACACGGATACAAAAGCTGTCTGCGACAAAGAACTTGAGGAGCTTATCGCATACTGGCATGGACAGTTATCACATTTCCAGATTAATACACCAAGTGATGAGTTCAACACAATGATCAATACATGGAACGCATATAACTGTTTCATGACATTTATCTGGTCAAGGGCTGCATCATTTACATACTGTGGACTCAGAAACGGATACGGATACCGTGATACAGTCCAGGATATTCAGGGTGTTATACACCTTGCACCTGAGATGGCTGTTGAAAAGATCAGATTCATGCTCTCAGCACAGGTTGATAACGGTGGAGGACTTCCGCTTGTCAAGTTTACACACAATCCGGGACATGAGGATACTCCTGACGACGCTTCCTATGTACAGGAGACAGGACACCCGGCTTATAGAGCTGATGATGCATTATGGCTTTTCCCAACTGTATACAAATATGTATCAGAGACAGGAAATGTAGCATTTATAGATGAGGTCATTCCATTCGCCAACAAGGATGAGGGAACGGTTTACGAGCATTTAAAGAGAGCAATTGATTTTTCGATGAACCACCTCGGAAAACATGGAATGCCTGCAGGACTTTACGCAGACTGGAATGACTGCCTGAGGCTTGGTGCAGATGGAGAGTCAACCTTCGTAGCACTTCAGTTCTACTATGCAATGACTATATTAAAAGAGTTTGCAGCCTATAAGAAAGATGATGAATATATCACATATCTTGATGAAAGCCAGGAAAAACTCGGAAAGATCATTCAGGAGCTTTGCTGGAACGAGGACAGATTTATCCGTGGATTTACAGGGGATGGACAGGTTATTGGAAAGCGTGATGATCCTGAGGCAAATATGTGGCTTAACCCACAGAGCTGGGCTGTTATAAGTGGATTTGCAAGTGATGAGCAGGCTGATAAGGCTCTTGAAATGGTATATGAAAGACTCAATACCGAGTATGGCGCCATTCTTATGGATCCTCCATATCATGCACACGCATTCGACGGAGCACTCGCAGTGATATACAATGCGGGAACTAAAGAGAATGCAGGAATATTCTCACAGTCACAGGGCTGGATAATTCTTGCTGAGGCACTTAAAGGACATGGAGACAGAGCTTTTAAGTATTTTATTGAAAATGCTCCTGCCGCACAGAATGACAGAGCAGAGATAAGAAGACTTGAGCCGTACTGCTATGGACAGTTTACTGAAGGAAAAGCAAGTCCAAACTTTGGACGTTCACATGTACACTGGCTCACAGGAACTGCTTCAACAGTCATGGTTGGATGTGTAGAGGGAATACTTGGTATGCGTCCTGATTTCTATGGACTTCATATTGCTCCGTCTATTCCAAAAGCCTGGGATGGATTCGAGATAGAGAAGGATTTCAGGGGATGCCATCTTCATATAGTTGTAAAAAATCCTGATCATGTTGAGAGCGGATGCAAGAGCCTTCTTGTAAACGGACAGGCGGTTGAGGGAGACTATATTCCAAAAGAGCTTCTTAGCGAGCAGACAGAGATTGAGCTTACCATGTAAATTTTCCGTAGGTGGGATAATGACTGCTATAGGATTGTATATGGTGTGTGAAAATTTGATTTGTAATTGTATAGAGGATTGATTGAAAATATGAAAAATATAGATTTTATAGACAAATACGGAACCTTCAGGATCAAAAATCCCGAAAACTACAGTGGACTGTATCTGCCGCTTGCAGGGGAAAAAGGGCTTAAATCAAGCATTACACCAACTCTCGGCGGAGACAGTAAAACAAGCCAGAATACCTTTCTTCTGGAACCTGTTAGTATAGAAAATCTTCACAACAATAAAGGCACCAGAAATTTCTGGTGTCGGATTGTGGGGAAGGGCTTCTGGTCAGTATGCGGATCATCTGCACAGCAGGAGGCCGACAGATTTACAGGCAATCAGGATGAAAGTGAGCTTGAGGCAGGTTTAATGTGGCAGAAGCTGCACCGTGCTTCAAAGATATATGGGTTAGAGGCCGACACGACATCATTTGTCACACTTGATGGAAGCATGGAAGTCATGCTTGTGGAGATCACTAACAAGACAGATGAGGCTATGGAGATAGTCCCAATCGGGGCAATCCCAATCTATGGCAGAAGTGCTGACAATATCAGGGATCACAGGCATGTGACATCACTTTTGCACAGAATAGAAACCACACAATACGGCATTGAGGTTACACCTGTCCTCTCATTTGATGAGCGTGGACACCGGAAAAATGATATAAGCTACTTCGTATATGGATCATCCGGAAACGGAGAAAGTCCTGAGAGTTTCTATCCTACCGTTGAGCAGTTTATAGGAGAGGGAGGTTCTTTCCTTATTCCTGAGGCAGTCAGAACTGAAAAAGCAGGTGCAAAGGCCGGAGAAAAATTTCAGGGAAAAGAAGCAGCCGGAGCAATAAAATTTGCAAACCGTATTATAAAACCGCTGGAGACGGTAAGCTATATCATGCTTGCAGGTCTTACGGAAAAAGAAAATGACGTAAATGCCATTACCGGACGGTACCGCAGTGTACTTGAAGTAAAAGAAGAACTAAACACCGTCAAGAAACACTGGATAGACAAGGTAAATATTGATTTTGAGACAGGAAATGCCGAGGAGGACAATTATCTTAAATGGATATGTTTTCAACCTATCTTACGAAGAATATACGGCTGTTCATTCCTTCCACATCATGATTATGGAAAAGGTGGAAGAGGCTGGAGAGATCTATGGCAGGACTGTCTTGCACTTTTACTGATGGAACCTTCGGGTGTCCGCAGGATGATTGTAAACAATTATGGCGGTGTGAGAATTGATGGAACCAATGCGACCATTATAGGAAACGAGCCTGGCGAGTTTATTGCTGACAGAAATAACATCACACGTGTATGGATGGATCACGCATTCTGGCCATTTGTAACCACAAAGCTTTATATTGACCAGACCGGTGATACAGATGTACTGTTTGAGCATACGACGTACTTTAAGGATTACCAGTCCATGAGAGGCACAAGCCATGATGAAGCATGGAATACTACATATGGTAACAAACAAAGGACGGCAGGCGGTCAGATATATTTTGGAACGGTTTTAGAGCATATTCTGATTCAAAATCTGTGTGCTTTCTATGATGTTGGGGAGCACAACGAGATGAAGCTGCACGGTGCAGACTGGAACGATGCGCTCGATATGGCATGGGACAAAGGCGAAAGTGTTGCATTTACATGTGCATATGCCGGAAATCTGCTTGATATAGCAAAGTGTTTAAGAAATGTGGAAAAAATAAGCGGAATAAACAGGATTGAGGTGTTAGATGAGCTTAAGCTGCTGCTTGCTGATGAAGAAATACTTTACAACTGCCCTGACAAAAAAGCAGGAGCTTCTCATGAGCTATGCAAAGGCATGTGAGAACTGCACAAGCGGAGGCACTGTTCTTGTCCCAATAGCTGCGATTTGCGAAAACCTGGAGCATAAGGCTGAGTGGATGATGAAAAACATCCGCGAAAACGAATGGATATCAGATGGCACGGATGGAGGCTGGTTCAACGGATATTATGACAATAACGGCAGACCGGTGGAACGATGTGAGAGTGGAGATGTACGCATGATGCTTACAGGACAGGTATTTGCCATCATGAGTGGAACCGCAAAAAAAGAACAGATCAAGGCAATCTGTAATAGCGCAGACAAATATCTGTTTGATCAAAAAGCCGGTGGCTACAGACTAAACACTGATTTTAAGGAAGAAAAGTTTGATCTTGGAAGAATGTTTGGATTTGCATATGGTGAAAAAGAAAATGGTGCTGTATTCTCACATATGGCTGTAATGTATGCCAATGCGCTCTATAAACAGGGCTTTATAAAAGAGGGTTACAAGGTATTAAAGACACTTCTTGATACTGCGATGGACTTTGACAGAAGCAGGATGTATCCGGGAGTACCGGAGTATTTTGATAATGATGGAAGAGGTCTGTATTCATATCTTACAGGTGCCGCAAGCTGGTATATGCTTACTATGATAACATCTGTATACGGAGTCCATGGAGAGCTTGGAGATCTTGTTATTGAGCCTGCACTCATGCCACAGCAGTATAACGAAAAAGGTGATGCAAAAGTTTCGTTAGAATTTGCAGGTCATGGATTTGATATTTTAGTTCACAATCCTGATAAGCTCGAACCTGGGGATGCGCACGTCAAAAGAGCACTCTGTGATGATGTAAAAGTGGAAAATGTTACAGGAAACAGCGTGCGTATTCCAAAGCATGTTATTGAAATGCTTTCTACAGACAAATGTCATACGGTTGAGATATACATAGAGTGATAGTTTATAAAATTAATAGCGTTTGATATCGTATCATTGGGTATCAGCTAAATAAAATTCCCACGCATGTTTGCGTGGGAATTTTTGGTGCGTAGTACAAGGCTTTTGGCATCAGGCTACCACATGGATTTGTAGTACCTGTCGCGATATTTCTTTGGTGTAAGCCCCGTAAAACCCTCGAATATCTGGATAAAGTGGCTCTGTGATGAAAATGACAGGTAGTTGGCTATATCTATAATCGGCTTATCTGAGTATTTGAGCAGGTGAGTCGCTTTTTCTATTTTCTTTTCCCTTATATAATCACTTATCGAAACACCGAGATTCTGCTTGAATACCCTTGAAAGATAGCTCTCGGAAAGCCCTGTGTATGCAGCCAGATCAGCTATTGTGATACGCTCTTTTATGTTGCTGTATATATAGTCAACACACTGGGAAACAGGCTTTGAGAGGATAGACGATTTCTTCTGCAGCACCATCTTACCTGTGAAATCCTTTGCCATCTCGTGATGCAGGTCAGCAACCTGGCGTACGGTGGAGCAGCTGTCCATCTTAAGTATATAGAAGTCACTCAGACGGTATGCCTGCTCAGGCTCGAGTCCTCCATCAATACAGTATCTTGTGATCATGGCGGTTGTGACAACAAAGTGATATTTGATATTCTGTAAAGTATTTCTGGACAATACACCTGTTCCGTCAAGGTGTATAAATGCATCTCTTTGCAGGTTTTTTATTACATATTCCATATCCCCGGTTTTGACTGCGTTATAAAAACTATATTCAATACTTGGAGCACGATGCAGTGATTCGCTCTCGCTGTCAACAAATTCTGCGTCATACCATTCTTTTGAAAGTGCCATAAAGGTTCTCCTTTGCAACAAAATATTAGATTTATGTCATCTTTCTATTATTATGACATGAATCTGATATTTTTACAATTGATTTAATATAAACGAAAACGGTTAAGGAGTAATATTACAACTGTAAACGAGATATCAAATTAATTCATAAGAAGATATCAAAGCAGTTTCTAGGGAGGAAATGAAAAATGAAACAGAAAGTGATTAGCACAATGCTGTTACTGTCTATGGGGGCAACACTCCTTGCAGGATGTGGAACAACAGCAGGAAACGGAACAGAAGGTGGAGCTTCTAATGCAGCAGAGGGAAAGGTTATCAATATCTATTCATGGAACGACGAGTTCAGAACAAGAGTTGAGGCTGTTTACCCGGAGGTTAAAGAAACTTCTAAAGACGGTACAATTACATATCTTAAGGATGGCACAGAAATCCATTGGGTAGTAAATCCTAACCAGGATGGTGTTTACCAGCAGAAGCTTGATGAAGCTCTTTCAAAACAGGCAGATGCAGCAGCAGATGACAAGATTGATCTCTTCTTATCAGAGACAGATTATGTATTCAAATATACAGATAAAGATGCAGACGTAGCAATGCCTCTTAAGGATCTTGGAATTGATTGTGACAAAGAGTTTGCTGATCAGTTCGATTTCACAAGAAAAACAGCTTCTGATTCAGACGGAATACAGAGAGGTTCAACATGGCAGTGCTGTCCTGGACTTTTAGTTTACCGTCGCGATATTGCAAAGGATGTATTCGGAACAGATGATCCTGAAGCAATCGGTGAGAAGACAAAGGACTGGGATACATTAAAGGCTACAGCAGCGGAACTTAAGGCAAAGGGATACTACACATTCTCTTCTTACGCTGATACATTCCGTTTATATGGAAACTCAATCGACAACTCATGGGTACAGCCTGGAGCAGATGAGGTTGTAGTGGATAAGAAGATTACAAACTGGGTAGATGATTCAAAAGAGTGGCTTGATGCAGGATATGTTGATGCTAACATTAAAGGCCAGTGGAATGATGACTGGAACAAAGCAATGGGTTCTCAGTCAAAGGTATTTGCATTCCTTTTCCCAGCATGGGGAATCGATTTCACACTTGCACCAAACTGGGATGGAGCAGAAGGATCATGGGCTGTTACAACACCACCACAGGAGTACAACTGGGGCGGATCTTACATCCACGCAGCAACAGGAACAGATAACCCTGAGCATGTTAAGGATATCATCCTTGCTTTAACAGCAAATAAAGACAACTTACTCAAGATCTCTAAGGATTACTCTGATTTCACAAATACAAAATCAGGAATGAAGGAAGCAGCAAAAGATGATTCATTCGCATCAAAATTCCTTGGCGGACAGAACGCATTTGCTTACTTTGAACCGGTAGCTGAGAATATCAAGATTGCACCTCTTTCAGCATATGATCAGGGATGTGTAGAGCTCATCCAGAACTCATTCAGCGATTACTTACAGGGTAAGGTTGATTATGATAAGGCTAAGAAAAACTTTGAGACAGCAATTAAAGAACGTTATCCTGATATCGAAAAGGTTACATGGCCAGAATAAGATAAATAAAACACCATGCGGAGCCTTTGGGCTTCGCAGAGGTGACTCTGGTAGAAAGGAATTTGTCTCATGAAGAAGAAAAGAAAGAGCGTAAGCTATGCAAAATGGGGATATGTCTTTATTCTTCCGTTTTTCATTAACATATTTAATTTTTTCTCTGATTCCGTTAGTAGATACGGTAAGGTTCAGTTTTTATGAATACTATAGATCCGGAATCAAAGAAATAGGACCGAATTTTGTGGGATGGGCTAACTATGCCGAGCTTCTTAAATCGGATATGGTCACATATGGTAAGAATACTCTTATCCTCTGGGTTATCGGATTTATTCCACAGATTGTGGTTGCACTTGTTTTAGCAAACTGGTTCACTGATGCCAGATTAAAAATTCACAAATTACAGTTTTTTAAGGTAGTAATTTATCTGCCAAACCTGATCATGGCATCTGCATTTGCACTTTTGTTCTTTACACTGTTCTCGAACAGTGGCCCTGTGAACTCAATCCTGCAGTCTATGGGAGTAATCAGCAAGCCTATCGACTTTATGGGAAGTGTATTTGGAACCAGATCACTCATCGGCTTCATGAACTTCCTTATGTGGTTCGGTAATACGACTATTATGCTCATGGCAGCAGTCATGGGTATCAGTACAGAAGTATTTGAGGCGGCAGATCTGGATGGATGTAATGCATTGCAGAGATTCTTCTATATAACTTTACCGAGTATACGACCAATACTTGCATATACACTCATCACGTCAATCATCGGTGGACTACAGATGTTCGATGTACCTCAGATTCTGACGAATGGACAGGGAAATCCGGACAGATCGTCAATGACACTTATCATGTTCCTGAACAACCACTTAAAGAGTAAGAACTATGGTATGGCCGGAACATTGTCAGTATATCTGTTTATAGTCAGCGCAATTCTGTGCTTCATCGTATACAGAATGACAAATGACAGCGATCCTGACGGATCAAAGGCAGCAGCAAAGCGAGCTGCAAAAGAAGCTAGAAGAAAGAAAAAGGAGGCGGCTAAATAATGGAACCAAAACATAAAATTAATGTCCGCAGTATTATAGCGCATATAGTTTTGATATTATTATCATTTTTATGCCTGTTCTTCTTTGTAATACTTATAATCAATGCGACAAGGTCGCATGCACAGCTGCAGAAGGGCTTCTCATTTATCCCGGGCGGGCATTTCCTGGATAATCTGAAATCTGTAGCTAATGACGGATCCTTCCCTATGTTTAGGGGAATAGTAAACAGCCTTATTATATCGGGCTCAAGTGCAGTTTTATGTACATATTTTTCATCGCTTACAGCATATGGACTTTATGCTTATGATTTTAAAGGGAAAAAAGTAGCATTTACATTTATTATGGCAATCCTTGTTATGCCTACACAGGTTACAGCAATGGGATTCCTGAAATTGGTTACGAACATGGGAATGTATGATTCTCTGCTTCCATTGATCATTCCATCAATTGCATCACCGGCTGTATTTTATTTCATGTACAGTTATCTGCAGTCTTCCCTTCCGATTTCTCTTGTAGAAGCGGCAAGAATAGATGGATCTGGAGAATTTAAGACATTTAACCACATTGTTCTTCCAATCATGAAGCCGGCAATTGCAGTTCAGGCAATCTTTACTTTCGTAGGATCCTGGAACAATTACTTCGTTCCGGCTTTGATCATTCAGTCAAAGAATAAGATGACAGTCCCGATCCTGATCGCAACACTTCGTGGAGCGGATTATATGAACTTTGATATGGGTAAAATCTACATGATGATCACAGTAGCAATCGTGCCGATCATTATTGTATACCTGCTGTTGTCTAAATATATCATTGCAGGAGTTACTCTTGGTGGAGTAAAAGAATAATAAGAATTAAGTTGTTGGAGGAAAGCTGTCATTTAGTGGGCAGCTTTTTTCTTACAGTTGGTTTATCTTAGTCGAGAAGACTCCCACCTCTTCAGGTGGTGAGTAATAGCAAAATTTGTCTCAGTGGGAGTCCAATCTCCGACTGAGATAAACGCTCCGCGAGGATACGCAGTGATTCTGATAGGAATATGTCAGCTTCGCTGACCAGAATCACGCGCCAAGTCTCACGGATGTTCGACTTGAATTAAGGAGATGTGTAAATGGAAAAGAATTTGAAACATAGTGGAACAAGAAGTACAGAAGTTTGCCAGCGTGAAATAGATCATGCTGTGTTTGCACGTGAGGCAGCAGAAGAAGGAATTGTTCTGTTGAAAAACGAAGGACTGCTTCCATTAAAAAAAGATACAAAGATTGCACTTTTGGGGATTGGGGCAGAAAAGACGATTAAAGGTGGTACTGGTTCCGGAGATGTAAATAACAGAGAAAGTGTATCTATATATGCCGGAATGAAAGAGAAAAACGCGGGTATTGTAAGCGAGGAGTGGCTGAAAGATTATCACAACCGCTATGAGCAGGCGAGAACAGAGTGGAAGGAGCAGATCTTAGAAGCTGCAAAACATGTAGACAATCCGTTTGATGCCTATGCTGCCAATCCATTTGCCATGCCGGATGGCCGTGCGGTGACAAATGAAGATATCAAAGCTGCAGAAGCAGCGGTTTATGTTATA
>ENA-OQNJ01000302-OQNJ01000302.1-human-gut-metagenome-genome-assembly--contig:-NODE-302-length-13147-cov-2.146544_pt1 | contig 13147 bp, 13 predicted proteins | sample MGYA00242630_ERZ504882 | MGnify/ENA primary metagenome ERZ504882 (study PRJEB26092, sample SAMD00036408) | human gut metagenome | host: Homo sapiens | study: EMG produced TPA metagenomics assembly of... | reverse complement strand
ATAAATTCCCTCTTTTCTTGTTTTTGCTGTACAAAGGACAGCATCGCGTTGTGCGGTGTCCGCTGTTTCCCGGCAACGGACAAATGGACCATTTTTTATGAAAAAAGAGCAACGGAAATCCATCCGTTACTCCTTTGTAACAGTCCCGGCCACCAAACAGTGTGGTCATGACTGAGTATAGCATTGATTTGCGGCCGCGTCAATCCTTTTCGGGTGCAGATGTTGTTTTTGCAACAGAAACAGCTGTTGCTGCTGCGGTGGCAGGTGCGGCAGAGACGGGAGCCGCTGCCGTTTCGGCTGCGGCGGCACCGGAAGCATTTGCTGCATTTTCAGCGGCCAGCTCTGCGGCAGCGGCCTTTGCGGCCTCCTCCGCTGCCTTGCGGGCCTCGCGCTCGGCGATCCGCTCCCTGGCGCGGGCTGCGGCCTCCTCCTGACGCTGCTTGGTGCGGCGCTTGATGCGGCAGACTGAGCAGATGCCCTCGGAGCTGTTCGGTGCGATGGGCTTGCCGCAGTCGGCACAGAGGGTCTTGCTGCATTTGTAGACGCTCACCGGGCCGAGGGTGGTGAGCTGGCGGAGCTTCATGCCGTCGATGCCGCTGTTGGAGCAGGCCGCGACGCAGACGCCGCACTCGCTGCACTTCCAGGGCGTGACGACCACGCGGGTCTGGCCGTCGGGCAGGTCCTCAAACTTGATGGCACCGCTGCGGCAGCTCTTTTCACACCGGCCGCAGGCAAAGCACTTCTGGGTGAAGTTGGGCAGGTGGTAGCCATAGCGCAGGGGCGTTTCGGACACTGCCTTGAGCTGCTTGGTGTACTGGTGGAGCAGCAGCCGGAAATCCTGGCTGCTCTCGTCCTCGCTGCGCAGGCCGGGCAGCATCCGCAGCAGCTGCTTGGTGCCCTTTTTGGAGCCGGAGGTCACCTGTTCCATCATCTCACGGCGGGAATATTCCTTGACGTGGAAGGGGGCATCGTCCAGCTCGTATGCCAGCGTGAACCGGGCCTCGAACAGGGGCTGGCCGAAGAACTCCACCAGCCGGGTCAGAACGGCACGCAGATGCTCGGCGCAGACATCGTTCTCGCACTCGCCGCAGGGGGTCAGGTCGAGGACGATCTTCTTGTTCAGGGCAAGGTAGGCCAGCGCTTCCCACGAATAGGCCGAGACGCAGGTGCGCACCACGGTGTTCTTGCGGGTGGATTTTTCGCAGCCGATCCAGATGGTGTCGCCATCGCTGTCGGCAGGGGAGATATCCCGCTGCACCTGCTCCGGCGAGGGAGCAATGCAGCCCGACCGGCAGGCCGAGACGCACAGGCCGCAGTCGGTGCAGGGATCCCAGTCCTTGACGAGGTTGGGGCGGGTGAAGATCTCATCACCATAGGGGCAGATATCCTTGCAGGCTGTGCAGGGGGTGCGGTGGGGGTGCAGGTTCCAGCACTGCTTGCGGTTCACTTCGGGGTGGGTGGTCTTCATCAGCGCATCCATGGCGTAGCGCGTAAAGATACTCATAGGATCACTCCTTTTCAGGGTCCATCACCGTGGTGATGTCGGCGTTGTCCAGCAGGAAGCGCTGGACTTTCTGTGCAACCAGTGCGGCGGCAAGGGTGTCCGGGCTCAGCACCCGGCGGATATCGGCCTCCGGGGTGTCCTGCAGCTGGGACAGGCGGCGGTACTCGTTGTTGACCTCCAGCGTGCTCACGGTGATGTTTTCGGCTTCAGCAATGGAGCGGGAGGCCAGCATGGAGCGCAGGTTCCGCTCGGCAGCATCACGGTAGCCTGCCCGCAGGGCGGCAGCGGTGGTGTGGCTGTTCTTGCAGTGCTTTTCCAGGGTGATGTTGCTGCGGGAGAGCCGCTGCTCCAGCATCCGCATCTCATTGTCGGCGGTGCGGTCCAGCATGGCCTCGGGCAGGTCCACGGTCAGGTTGGCACCGGCCTTTGCCAGCAGCTCCTGCCCGGCGGCGCGGTCGGCGGCATCTTCGTGGATCTTCCGCTTTTTGGCCCGCACGGCCTCGCGCATGGCGGCAAGGTCTGCATAGCCCTGTGCCCGGGCAAATTCCTCGTTCAGCTCCGGGGTGGTCTTTTCGGCCACGGAGTGCAGCTTGATCTCAAACTGCGCGGTCTTGCCGGAGAGCTCCTCCACCCGGAACTGCTCCGGGTAAGTGAAATCAAAGCGGAAGGTCTCGCCGGCGGTGTGGCCGTAGATGGCATCCTCGGCGGCAGGCATCAGCTTGCCGTCCCCCAGAACCACCATCACCTTTTCCATCCGGCTGTCGGGGATCTCCTCCCCATCCATGAAGCCGACAAAATCCAGCAGGACCCGGCTGCCGCGCTTGGCGGGGGCGGTGGAGTTGTGGTAGACGGAGCGCATCCGGGTCTGGTGGACCATCTCCTGGTCAATGGTCTTTTACGGAAAGAGGCCGCACATGACGGGTGACAGCCAGCCCCTTGTACTGGCCTAATTTTACTCTGGCTAGATTTTTTGCGTTGTTGGACATATCGTTTTACTCTCCTTTTATAAACCATGAACAGCCAGCCAGTTTTCCACAACTGCGGAAAACATTTCTGGGTATTTGGCGTTTTCAGCATCAAATTCATGGAGATAGGTCTCCACTTCCTCACGTGTCACGGGAGTGGTGCGTTCCCAGATCGTGAACACCGTGCCGTTGCCCATATCGAAGGTCGCAACTTGCTGGTGGGTAGTCTCTCTCAGCTGAAGAAAAACGGCGTTGAACCGGTGGCCCAGTTCCGTGTCCGGAGCCAGTGAGAGGGGGAACGGATCAGCGGTGATGACATACTTTGCGTCAAAGAAGCCGGTGGGGAAAGAGTGGGTGCCCGGCACCGAGAAGCTGTCCGGCAACTTGCCGTCCAGTGCATGGTTGGGCAGGTCACAGTTCCGCAGGTGGCCGGGATTGTAGAGCATGTCATCCGGGATCATATAGGCACCCTCGCCCTCCCCCAGATGTTCAACCAGCCATTGTGCCATGGCCTGGATCTGCGGTTTGTCCTTGCGGTCATAGGTCAGCTCGTCCAGCCGCTGATACTCAGCAAGGTCTGCCGGGTGGAACGCATGGATAACGAACTCTGGCAAGGCCATGACAGTGAGCGGGGAGCACCGCACCGACACGGCGAACAACAGTGTAAAGACCCAGAAACAAAGCTTTGGTATTTTGAAATGCTCGATACTCTCTGCCAGACCCGCCGCACCGCAGAGAAACAGAATGACATAGGCGGGCACGTACAGCAGCATCTGATGGGAGCCGGAATTCTGCACTCGGGTAAATAAGAGCATACTGAGCATCAGCTCACACAGCGCCAACACAGGCAGGCTGGGCTTTTTCCGCTTGACGCAGAGCCATAAACCAAACAGGATCAAAATAAGGTTCAGCAGGCCGGTGCGCATGGCATGATAATAGAGCTCTACTGCAATGCCGCCGACATTATAGTACGAATAGCGGTCGGAGTAGTTGAAAGCCAGGATCTTGCTGACCATGGGCCAGAGCAGGACCACCATTGCTGCCATGGCGCAGACACCAAACAGGATGAGGTTGCGTACTCGGCGCAGGGCAAGGCCTTTTTGGCCCTGTTTTGCGAGCTTTGCACTGCTGACAAAGAGCAGGAGAGCATAGGAAAAATAGTAGCCTACCACAAAATATAAGTACCAGCGGCGGCTCAGGATAATGGCGGCCGTTGCCAGGAAGATGAGCACGAACCGGCCCGGCTCCAGCTTTTCAAAACGGTAGTCCAATGTGAGGAGCAGAATGGCAAAAGCGAAGATCAGACCGAACCAGTCCGGCTGTGCCAACATAGCGCTCATTCGCAGGAACGGATAGGTCAGCACCCAGGAAAAGCCGATGAGGAAATACCAGAATTTATTCTTGACCTCCAGCATCTGTCCGATTTTGATCGTGAGACCAGCCAGCATCAGCATAAGGCTGGAGAGCACACAGAATACTTGCGCAAAAGCGTAGCTGTCACCCGTTTTTGCGGTGAGGCAGAACGGGAACTCTGTGAACAAGGTGATGAAATTGGTGTAATCTTCAGAAAATGTGCTTATGATATACTTAAAAACCGGCCACCGGACCCAGCGCAAAAGCCGCTTCGGTATTGAACTGCTTCTGAATGTAGTTCACATAATCCCAGGCGTAAATGAACTGCCGCCGACCCAGCGCCCAATAGAAGTAGAGCACAGCTCCGGCCCAGAAGGCGATGATGGCTGCGCGGTGGAAGAAGTCCAGCTCCACACCGGCAGTGTGCAGCACCCACAGCGCGCCGTAGAACAGCACACAGCTGCACCACAGGCTCACCAGCGGGAAGAACGCCGCCGCGGTGGGGAACAGCAGACCCACCAGCACCAGCAGGAGTGCTCCGGCACCCAGCCCGATGCCGCCTTTTGCCCAGGGCGAAAGGGTCTTCTTTTCAGAAAGTATCGTTGACATTGTACATGCTCCTCGGTTTTGAACCACAATATTACAGCTTACAGTATAATGGTTCCGGGCGGCACAGGCAAGAGGGCAGGCCCCCGGAAGATGAAATATCCCGCCTGCATTTCAGCAGACGGGATATTTTGAATACGATATTACTTTTTGGAATTCTGCTTTGCCGCGATGGTGGCCTTGCGCTTCTGGGCGGCGGCCTTGCGGGCAGAGGCCTGCGCGGCCTCCGGGTGGGGAGCCTCCGGCGTGATGCGGTACATCCGGCTGCCCATGGCAGGCAGATCCACGCTCAGGGTGTAGTCCCGGCCGTACACGCCGCCATCGGTGGTGTGCAGGTGTCTGGTGCGGCTGCGGTCCGCACCGTTCCAGCAGGCAGCCTCGCTGTTCAGCAGCTCATCGGCGGCGCAGGGGTACTGGAAGTAGAGCGGGAACTTTTTGTGGGCGGTATTCTGGGTGTTCATCACACAGAGGATGGTCTGGCCCGCGCCCTTCCGCAGCCAGGCGTACACGCCCTCGTCCCGGCTCTCGCAGGCGATCCACTCAAAGCAGTTCGGGTTGTACTCGCCGTCGTAGAGGGCGGGCTCGGTGGCATACAGGCGGCCCAGCTCGGCAAAATATTTCTGGAAGCTGTCGTGGAAGGGATACTTCATCAGGCCCCAGTCCAGCTCCTTTTTCTCATCCCACTCCCGGAAATGCCCCAGCTCGTTGCCCATGAAATTGAGCTTTTTGCCCGGGTGCGCATACATATAGAAGTAAAGGGTGCGCAGCTGAGCACATTTTTCCTCGTAGGTGCCCCACAGCTTATCAATGATGGCTTTTTTGCCGTGCACCACCTCGTCGTGGCTGAGTGCCAGCAGATACAGCTCATTGTAGAAATACTGCATACTGAAGGTCAGCTTGTGGTAGGCATCGGGCCGCTCACCAAAGGGCGTGGCAAAATAATCCAGCGTGTCGTGCATCCAGCCCATGTCCCACTTATAATCGAAACCGATGCCGTCGTAGCGGGTGGGGGCGGTGACCTTGAGGAAGTTGGTGGAGTCCTCGGCGGTGTAGATGCCGGTGGGCCAGCGCTCGTTCAGGCCGTGGTTCAGGTTCCGCAGGAAGGTAACAGCGCCCTCGTTCACGCCGCGGTTGGGGTCGCCCTGCCAATAAAGGGCACGAGAGATGGCATCCATCCGGATGCCGTCGCAGTGGTAGACATCCATCCAAAGGGCAGCGGCGCTGTTCAGGAAGCTGCACACCTCCCGGCGGTAGTAGTTGAAGTTGCAGGTACCCCACTCGCTGTGGCCCACGTCGCTGTCGTATTCGTAGAGGTGGGTGCCGTCAAAGTTGGCCAGCGCGTCGGCGTTGGCTGCAAAGTGGACGGGGACAAAGTCCATGATGACGCCGATGCCCATCCGGTGGCAGGCGTTGACGAAGGAGGCAAACTGGGCCGGGGTGCCGTATCGGCTGGTGACGGCGAAGTAGCCGGTGGTCTGGTAGCCCCAGCTGCCGTCGAAGGGGTGTTCTGCCAGCGGCAGAAGCTCTACATGGGTGAAGTGGTGTTCCAGCAGCCAGGGGATGAGCTCCCGGGCCAGCTCTTCGTAATCGTACCAGCCGTCCGAGCCGTCGGGCTGGGTGGAGTTGGGCTTATGCTTCCAGCTGCCGGCATGGAGTTCGTAGATGTTCATGGGCAGATTGCGGCATTTATCCCGCCGCTCCATCCATGCGCTGTCGTCGAAGGAAAAGTCCAGTTTGGTCAGGCGGCTGGCGTTGGCGGGGCGGACTTCGGACGCGAAAGCGTAGGGGTCGGCCCGCATGACCACGCTGCCGTCGGCCCCGTGGATGCGGTATTTGTAGAGCTCTCCCTCGCACAGCCCGGAGACAAAGCCGCTCCACACGCCGGTGTCGGCTTTCTGGAGCGGGATGCCTGCGCCCCAGCCGTCAAAGCCGCCGCAGACCTCCACAGCCGTGGCACCGGGAGCCCAGACCGCGAAGCGCCAGCCCTCTTCGCCGTGGTCACCCTGCCAGGGGTGTGCGCCGAGGATGCGGTAGGCGTCGAAGCAGTCGCCGTTGAAGAAGGATTTGGGGATGGAGGGAAGATTCATACGAAAGACTCCTTTTATCGCAATTTTTACAGAACACGGACGATGGAATAGGTAAAATGAGAAATATACAACACTTTTACCACACTTTTGTCGGAAAATGTGCTATACTGAATAGGACACAGATGCACTTTTGTCGGAAAAGTGCTCTGCTGTAACTTTTTGAAAACAGGAGCGGTACAGACAATGGCTTGGTATGACAATGCGGTATTCTATCACATCTATCCTCTGGGATTGTGCGGCTGCGCGCATGAAAACGACGGACAGCCTGTCCCCGGGGCTTTCAAAAAGCTGGATGCGTGGGCAGAACACGCGGCAAAGCTTGGCTGTACGGCGATCTATATCGGCCCGCTGTTCGAGAGCGGTTCCCACGGCTATGACACCATCGACTACCGGCTGGTAGACCGGCGTCTCGGCACCAATGAGGAATTCAAGCAGTTTGTCGCCGCCTGTCATGAGCGGGGCCAGAAGGTCATCGTGGACGGCGTGTTCAACCATGTGGGCCGCGATTTCTTCGCGTTCCAGGAGCTGAAGGAGCACCGCGAGAACGCCCGCTACCGCGACTGGTTCTGCGACGTGAATTTCTGGGGCAACAACGAGTACAACGACGGCTTCTCTTACGGCAACTGGGGCGGCTTCAACCTGCTGGTCAAGCTGAACCAGCGCAACCCCGAGGTGCAGAACTACCACTTCGACACCATCCGCTTCTGGGTGGATGAATTTGATATTGACGGCATCCGTCTGGACGCTGCCGACGTGCTGGACTTCGATTTCATGAAGGGCCTGCGCCGCGTTGCCAACGAGGTGAAGCCCGAGTTCTGGCTGATGGGCGAGGTCATCCATGGCGACTACAGCCGCTGGGCAAACCCCGAGATGCTCCACTCCGTCACCAACTACGAACTGCATAAGGGTCTGTGGAGCGGCCACAACGACCACAACTATTTCGAGATCGCCCATACCATGCGGCGTCTGCAGGGCCTCTCGCCACGATACTAGGCTCTATAACTTCTCGGATAACCACGATGTGGAGCGGCTGCCCAACAAACTGCGCAACCGCGACCACATCCGGCATATTGCTCTTCTAGTATATACGCTTTGGGGCATTCCGTCCATCTATTATGGCTCGGAATTTGGCATCGAGGGCAAAAAAAGAGTGGGGCAGCGACTGGCCGCTCCGCCCCTGCCTCGAGCTGGCCGACTACACCGACGCCGAGAAGACGAACCCTGTCACCAGCATCTATGCCGCACTGGGCAGACTGAAAGCGGAGTGTCCCGAGCTGAGCTGGGGCGAGTTCAAGGAGCTGACGCTGACCACCCAGAGCTACGCCTACGCCCGGGTGCTGGACGGCAAGGCTGTCGTGGCGGTGTACAATAATGGTGACAGCCCGGTTTCGATGGAATTCCAGCTACCGGTGGAGGCTTCGGGTGTCGAAGACCTGCTGGCCGACTGTGTGGGCAGTCAGCCCATCCTGACGCAGGTGGAGTGGGGGAAGCTGAAAGTCCAGCTGCCCTCCAACTACGCCACCCTGCTGCGGCTGGTAGGATAAAAACGGGGGGGTAGTGCGGAAGATGAATGCTGCGCAGCGCAGAAAGTGATCTTAGAGCGGCTGACGGAGGCCGATGCACGCTGAGTGCCAGTGTACTGGCCGGGGAACTGGGGTCGTCGCGGCAGATCGTGGTGGGTGATGTGGCCCTGCTGCGGGCGTCGGGAACTCAATCGACGCAACGCCCCGGGGTTATCAGCTCCACCCGGCGGCGCGGGGCTATACGGGCATCCTCGCCTGTGTCCACAGCACTGCAGACCAGATGCGGGAGGAGCTGTATACCGTGGTGGACCAGGGCGGCATCGTGGTGGATGTGGCCGTGGAGAACCCGCTTTACGGTGAGCTGCGCGGCAACCTCAATCTCGCCAGCCGGTACGATGTGGACCATTTTATCCAGCAGGCGGCGGATACGCCCGAGTGCCTGCTGAGCCGGATGACCGGCGGTGTGCATCTGCACACCCTGAGCTGCCCCACGCCGGAGGCGTTCCGCCGCATCGAAGCGGCACTGGACGCCAAGGGCCTGCTCTATAAAAAGAGAATAAGGGGACTGCTTTCATTGTAAAAAATCCGCGGGGTCTTGTCCATCGACGAAAGACGAAAACCGTTGGATAATCAACTAAAACACGGAAGAGGTGGATTTTGTGGACATCCGTATCGCCCGTACCGACCGCGCCATCGAACAGGCTTTCATGGAACTGCGGGAGAAGAACCCTCTGGAAAAAATCAAGATAAAAGACTTGTGTGCGATGGCCTGCATCAACAAATCGACGTTCTATGCCCACTATGAGGACATCTACGCGCTGGCCAATGCGCTGGAAAACAAGCTCATCGAGTCTATCCTGGCCAGCGTACCCCGCACCAACGACAGCGTGGCACTGCATCAGGCAGAGACGCTGACGCGGGAGCTGTTCCATGCCTTCATGCAGAACCAGCGGGCCGTGAACATCCTTTTTTACGGGCAGTCGGCAGGGCATCTTCGCCAACAGCATCGAGAAGGGGCTGCGCCAGCGCTTTGAGGAAGCCGACCCGACCTTCGCGGCTGATTTGAACCGGGGTCATTCTGCTCTCGTTCTGCGTGCAGGGCTGCTTCTACGCCTTTGCCAACAACAGCAGCCGGATGGACGAGAGCAAGCTGGTGGAGCTGCTGGGAGCCATCGCCAAGGCGGCGCAGAGCATCGAGTTTTAAGAAGCAAAAAATGGCTCCGGCAGATGCCGGAGCCAGTTTTTTTACGATGCAAAGTTATTTAGAGTAAAGCTCAATGATATTCAGCAGGATCTCGGTGGCCTTGTCCATCCGCTCGACGGTGGTGCATTCGCAGACGCCGTGGAAGTTGAAGCCGCCGGTGCCGAGGTTGGGGCAGGGCAGACCCTTCCAGCTCAGGACAGCGCCGTCGGTGCCGCCGCGGACGGGGATCTCTTCCGGGGTCAGGCCGGCCTTCTCGATGGCCTTGCGGGCCGTCTCCACAAGGTGGAAGTGGGGCTTGATCTTCTCCAGCATATTGCGGTAGCTGTCCTTGATCTCGACTTCCACCGTGCCGGGGCCGTACTTGCCGTTGAGGTAGCAGGCGATGTGGAGAAGGTTGTCCTTCTTGAACTGCAGCTTGCCGGCGTCGTGGTCGCGGAGGATGTAGCCCAGCTTTGCTTCGGTGACGTCGCCGTACATCTGGCACAGATGGTAGAAGCCCTGATAGCCCTCGGTGGTCTCGGGGCGGGCCATGACGGGCAGGGCCATGTGGAATTCCATTGCCACGTTGGAGGCGTTGATCATGGCGTCCTTGGCGCTGCCGGGGTGGACGGAGAAGCCGTGGATGGTGACAGTGGCAGATGCGGCGTTGAAGTTCTCGTACTCGATGCCGCCCACGTCGCCGCCATCGACGGTGTAGGCGAAGTCTGCGCCGAAGCCCGGGATGTCGAAGAGAGAAGCGCCCTCGCCGATCTCCTCATCGGGGGTAAAGCGATGCAGAGCTTGCCGTGGGGCAGCTTCTTTTTGATAAGGTTCTCGGCGGCGGTCAGGATCTCAGCGACGCCGGATTTATCGTCAGCGCCCAGCAGGGTGGTGCCGTCGGTGGTGATGAGGGTCTCGCCCTTCAGTTCCTTCAGGAAGGGGAAGGTGGAGGTCTTCATGACCATGCCGGTGCCGGGCAGGGTGACATCGCCGCCGTCGTAGTTTTCGTGGAGGATGGGCTTGACGTTTTCGCCGGGAGCGTCGGGGGCAGTGTCCATGTGGGCGATGAGGCCCAGCGCGGGCTTTTTCTCGCAGCCCTTGGTGGCGGGGATGCTGCCGTAGACGTAGCAGTGCTCATCCACAAAGGCGTCCTCGATGCCGATGGACTTCATCTCTTCCACCAGCAGGTGGGCGAGGTCAAATTCCCGTGCGGCAGAAGGATGGGTGCCGGACTCGGGGTCCGAGGTGGTGTATACTTTGGCATATTTCAGCAGTCGCTCGTAAGCACGCATAAGTAAGGCTCCTTTGCTTTTTTCTTTATGATACCCTTTTTGAGGAGGATTTACAAGGGGAGAGTGCCCTTCCATTAAGCTGAGTTCTCTTTTGCGTGCCAAAAGAGAATCAGAAATGGTTCGCGCGCCGGTGGCGCGGGGGTAGAGCGCGGTTACGCGAGGTTAAGTTCTCTTTTGCGTGCCAAAAGAGAACCAGAAAAGCACCCGCTACTTTCGAGGCGCGGGAGGCACGAATCAAGGGCTGCTCGCCCTTGATAATCCCGAAGGAGTTGTCGAAACGGAAAAAAGCTAGTCGCTGCGCTTAACGCTTTTTTCTCGTTTCTCCGATTTGCTGCTTCGCAGCTGGTGTTACGCCCTCGCAGGGCGTGAAGTTCAGCAGAAAGGTAAAATCTTCGGCGGAGCCGTAAATGGGAGAAGCACAAAAAAATGCGTTTAGCGAAGCGGCTAGCATTTTTGGGCTTCGACCTCATCTTCGGAATTGTTAAGGGCGAGCAGCCCTTAACTCGTTGCGGGGAGAGTGGAGTCCAGAGGTAGGGAGGGGGGATTCGAAACACCCCTCCCTACCTCTGGCCCGCGCGGAGCGCAAAGCCATTTGACCGAAAGAAAAAACCCGCCCCGCGCCACCGGCGCGAGAACCAGCTCAAAGAAAAAACCAGCCCTGCCTCTGGCCCGCGCGGAGCGCAAAGCCATTTGACCAAAAGAAAAAACCTGCCCCGCGCCACCGGCGCGAGAGACAGCAATATACCTGTTTGATTAAATGCTATTTTTGAAAATTGCGATAAGCTTTTGTGAAATGAGGATAAGTTTATGATCGATAAGAACCGACTGGAACAGAAATGTTCCACATGGAACATCGCGCTCACCGGAACCCAGCTCGACCAGTTGGACGCCTTTGCGGAGATCCTGGTGGAGTACAACCAGAAGGTCAATCTGACCGCCATCACCGACCCGGAGGGCATCGAGGACAAGCACTTCCTCGACAGCCTGCTCTTTGCCTCTCAGCCTGAGGTGGCAGGGAAGATGGTGGATGTCGGTGCAGGCGCGGGCTTCCCGGGCATCGTGACGAAGATTTTCAAGCCCGAGTTGGAGCTGACCCTGATGGAACCCACCGGCAAGCGGGTGGAGTTTCTGAAATACGCCTGCGGCCAGCTGGGCCTTACCGGTGTGGAGTTCGCCAAGGAGCGCGCCGAGGAAGCCGCCCGCAAGGCGTGGCGTGAACAGTTCGATCTGGCCTCGGCCCGCGCGGTGGCGGCTCTGCCCATGCTGGCAGAATACTGCCTGCCGCTGGTGAAGGTGGGTGGAAACTTCCTTGCCATGAAGGGCGCTCCGGAGAAGAAGAGCTGGCCGCAGCCCGGGGCGCCATCAAGAAGCTGGGCGGCGAGTACAAAGAGACCCGCACCCTCCATCTTCCGGGCGGCGATACCCGCACCCTCATCCTCTGCAAAAAGATTTCGCAAACTCCGACTGCCTACCCCAGAAACGGCGGAAAAATTGCGAAAAGTCCGCTGAAATAACGGAGCATCGAATAGAAAATGCAAGACCCTGCCGAACGAATCTTCTGGCAGGGTCTTTTATTTTCTGGTAAACTGGGGATGTAAGCGGCTGACTTTTCCACGTTTTCCCGGGAAAGGGTGGAAAACCATGACGATTCCAGACGAAAAGGGGCGGTATCATGTTTGAGAGAAAGAAATCTGCCGGAAAAATCTACGCTCTCCCGATCGAGAGCATCCAGCCGTCGCCATTTCAGGCGCGGACGAATTTCAACGAGCAGGAGCTTGCAGGGCTTGCGGCCAGCATCCGGGAGAACGGCTTACTGCAGCCGATCGCCGTGCGCAAAAAAGAAGACGGCTATGAGCTGGTGGCGGGGGAGCGGCGCCTCCGCGCCTGCAAGATGGCAAAGATGCAGACCATCCCGGCCATCCTTTGCGACTATGCCGACGACAAGACGGCAGCGATGGGGCTTCTGGAAAATCTTCAGCGGGAGAATCTGAACCCCTTCGAGCAGGCGCAGGGCCTGCGGGATGTGATGGTCTTGTGGGACTGTACGCAGGCGGAGGCGGCCAAGCGGCTTGGCATGGCTCAGCCGACGCTGGCCAACAAGCTGCGATTATTGCAGCTCACCCAGGACCAGCGGCAGTTCGTGCTGGACAACGGCCTGACGGAACGCCACGCCCGGGCAGTGCTGCGCCTGCCGGAGAATCGCCGCAGTGAAGCGCTCATCACCATCGCCAAGCGGAAGATGAACGCCCGGGCTACAGACTTGTACATCGAGCAGCTGCTGAACGCAGCTGCCCCGGGACGTCACCGCATCTCAATGGTGAAGGACGTCCGCATTTTTGTGAATACCATCGACCACGCCATCCGCCTGATGACGGACAACGGTGTACCGGCAACGGCGCACCGGGAAGAGCGGGATGGGTACATTGAGTATACCGTGCGCATCCCGACGGCAGCGGCACAGAGGTGAGGGGAGAGGGCCAGTGTTCCATGTGGAACATTGGCTCTTTTTCTTTTGAGCGGCTTCACGCGTTGGCAGCGCGGGGTAAGATTGCTTTTGCATTGGGGCTAAGTTCTCTTTTGCGCACCAAAAGAGAACCAGAAAAGCACCCGCTACTTTCGAGGCGCGGGAGGCAC
>ENA-OQNJ01000300-OQNJ01000300.1-human-gut-metagenome-genome-assembly--contig:-NODE-300-length-13170-cov-2.996320_pt1 | contig 13170 bp, 12 predicted proteins | sample MGYA00242630_ERZ504882 | MGnify/ENA primary metagenome ERZ504882 (study PRJEB26092, sample SAMD00036408) | human gut metagenome | host: Homo sapiens | study: EMG produced TPA metagenomics assembly of... | reverse complement strand
ATTAAATATCCCTGTATTATTCAAAGAGATCGAAGGAATCGTAAGTCAGGGTGTTCCACAGCCAAAGATCTTAGTATCAGATCGTGCACAGATGGTCATGCCATATCATATTTTATTTGACCAGTATGAAGAAGAACGTTTAGGAAAGAATTCTTTTGGATCAACAAAATCTGGTATCGCACCATTTTATTCAGACAAATATGCAAAGATCGGTTTTCAGGTAAGCGAATTATTTGATGATGATTCTTTAAAAGAAAAGATCAAAGCAGTATGTGAAAAGAAGAATGTTTTATTAGAGTATTTATACCATAAACCACTTCTTGATCCAGATGAATTATACAATACATTAATGGAATACAAAGAGATGGTAGCACCATATGTATGTGATACATCTCTGTTCTTACATGAAGCGATCAAAGAAGGAAAGAATATCTTATTAGAAGGACAGTTAGGATCATTAAAAGACCCTGATCACGGAATCTATCCAATGGTTACATCATCTTCTACATTAGCAGGATATGGTGCGATCGGAGCCGGAATCCCTCCATATGAGATCAAGAAAGTCGTTACAGTTGTAAAGGCATATTCAAGTGCTGTAGGAGCTGGAGCTTTCGTAAGTGAGATCTTTGGAGATGAAGCAGATGAACTTCGTCGCCGCGGTGGAGATGGAGGAGAATTTGGAGCAACTACAGGACGTCCAAGAAGAATGGGATGGTTTGACGTTGTAGCAACCAAATACGGATGCCGTATGCAAGGAACAACAGATGTTGCATTTACAGTATTAGACGTACTTGGATACTTAGATGAGATTCCTGTATGTGTTGGATACGAAATTGATGGAGAAGTAACAACAGATTTCCCAACAACAGGAAAACTTGAGAAAGCGAAACCAGTATTAGAAGTACTTCCAGGATGGAAATCTGATATCCGTGGAATCAAAAACTACGAAGATCTTCCAGAAAACTGCCGTAAGTACATCGAGTTCGTAGAAGAGAAGATTGGATATCCGATCACTTTGATATCTAACGGACCAGAAAGACATGATATCATCAGACGTGGTTTTGAGGATTAATTATTAAGGACAGATCAATATGAGCAAAGAAAATGCAGATAAAGAACAGAAGAGAAGTTTCAAGCGTGAGGTATTTAGCTGGATCGCATGTATTGTTGTAACGATTCTTCTGACAGAATTTATCTTGAATTTTGTAATTATCAATGCGAATATTCCAAGTGGTTCGATGGAGAATACGATCATGACGAATGATAAACTGATCGCTCTTCGAACATCCTATTGGTTTAACGATCCGAAACGTGGAGATATCATTATCTTCAAATATCCGGATGATGAGACAGAATGGTTTATTAAGCGTGTGATAGCACTTCCAGGAGAGACTGTGTTGGTAAAAGACGGTAAAGTATATATTAATGGAAGTAAGAAAGCACTCAGTGAGCCATATATCAAAGAAGAACCAGTAGAAGATTTTGGACCATATAAAGTACCAAAGAACGGGTATTTTGTGATGGGAGATAACAGAAATAATTCAAATGATGCCAGAGAATGGGAGACCCATTATGTTTCCAGAGATGAAGTCTTAGGAAAAGCATGGTTTAGGTATTACCCATCGATTAAAGTGATCAAGTAAATGACCAAAGAGAAAGGCAGGAAGATAAGATGGATACAAAGATCATCAATGCAGAGAATGCTCCAGCAGCAGTAGGACCATATTGTCATGCAGTAGAAGCAGGAGATTTCGTATTTACATCCGGACAGATCGGATTAGATCCACAGACACAGGAATTAAAAGAAGGTGTCGCAGCACAGACCAAACAGGTATTAGCGAACTTAGGTGCTGTATTAAAAGCATCAGATCTTACATTAGATAATGTTATCAAAACAACAGTGTTCTTAGCAGATATCAACGATTTTGCAGAAATCAATGAAATCTACGAAGAAGCATTTGGAGATAACAAACCAGCAAGATCTTGTGTACAGGCAGGAGCTCTACCAAAAGGAGCACTGATCGAGATTGAAGTTATCGCAGTAAAATAAATAGATGAGTTATAGAAATCCCTGAGAATGAGTTGTAAAAGATTCATTCTCAGGGATTTCTTGTTTTTATAAAAATATTTATGATCAGAGTGTCAATAAATTCAGCAAACGATCGTTATCTTCTTTCTTCTGAATACAGAATCGGATAAATTCACCGTCTAGTCCATGGAAACTTGCACAGTCACGGATCATCAGGCCAGACTTAATGCAACGTTCAAACATTTCAAAAGAAGTTGTGCCATCTAATAATTTTACAAGGATAAAGTTTGCATAAGCTGGATAAATCTTTAGGTTATCGCGTTTGGATAAAATATCAATGCAGCGTGTACGTTCAGATTGTATATAATCCTTTGTTGTTTGAATATAATCTGTATCCATAAACATAGCTTCTCCTGCAAGAGCAGCAAGTGTATTGATCGTCCAAGGATTTTTGATACTGTTCATACGTTCAAGGAAAGCAAGATTTCCACAGATTCCATATCCAAGTCGCAGTCCTGGAGCGCAGAAGAATTTGGAAGTTCCACGAAGTATCATGAAATTATCGAATTTTGTTGTTAGGGATACTGCAGAGATTGTATCAATATCAGGTGCAAATTCTACATAAGTTTCATCGATCATAACGAAGATATCATGTAATTTACAATGAGTTAGGATCTTTGTGATCTCTTCGGTATTCAAAGCGCTGGACGTCGGGTTGTTTGGGTTACAGATCGCAAGAAGATCAATATCATCGGTAAGTTTTGAAATCAGGTCATTAAGATCTAGTTTAAAATCAAGATCTTCTCTTAAAAAATATTCTTCTACATGTCCGCCAACCAGATCGATCTCTCTTGTATACTCAGAATAAGTTGGAGAAAGCAGCAAGGCATGTTTTGGACGTAACAGCTGCATGGTCAGACTGATCATCTCAGTTGCACCATTTCCAACAATGATATGTTCCATTGGGACATTGCAGTAAAGTGCAAGGGTGGAACGAAGCTCTTTATAATCACGGTCAGGATATTCGCTGATCGATTCAATATGAGAAGCCATACTTTTCTTTAACAAAGGAGAAATTCCGAGCGGATTGACATTCCCGGCAAAGGGAATGATATCTTCTTTTTTGATTCCATAATAAGCTTCTACTTTCTCAAGATCACTTCCGTGAAATTCTTGGTTTTTTTTCTGACATGGTAATTCCTCTTTTCCTTTTCTATTGTGTCGAAATTTGGTATAATACATATTATGCGATAAGTACGCATGGGTGTACTTGAATTTGTATTTTTGATATTTACATCATAATTATACCCACAAAATCTTTTGGTTGGCAAGGAGCAGAATAAGATTATGTCAGAATCATTGGAAAATTTTACAAATATCGTGAAAGAAGATATAAAAGAGGCAAAAACACTCTTTTTTTCTGAAGCGTTTAAAGAAGAATATCTAAAAGATCGAAGAGAAGAAAAAGAGCTTTATCATCAGCTTTTGCTGGGGAGAAACAGGAATCAGATCTTGGAGGAATTTTTGTTGAGTTCAGGACAGAAAAACGCCGGTTCTCTTGAGTGCAGCAAAGACGATCTATCAGGCAACGATCATGAATCTTGATGAACCATTGGAGATAAAAGTCAAGAGAGAAGGATGGGGTATCTGGTAGGGAGAATAAAAAGTGACGGAACTTTCCTGTCTCTTGACAAGAATACATTTCAGGCAGAGGATTTTGAAGATGGCACTCTGACGATATATGCAGATATGAAAACAATTCCGAAGGATGGAGATATCGACCATCTGATCATTCAGACTGTTTATCAGACTCTGCAGATCGAGGTTGTCTATAAAGAACAGAAAACGTGAAAGAAAAAAACGAAGAAGAATTCCGTCAAAAGAAATTGATCGAATTATATGTGGATTTCTGTACAGGAAGGATTACAACAAGTCAGCTTTATGAGAGAGGAAATATGGTTCTTGATAAGATGCCGGATGATCCAGTTAAGAATCGTATTTATGATCTGATGAAACTGCATCTTTCTATTCTTGAAGGAAAAGGAGACTTAGAAGAAAAGATTCCAGAAGATGCATCGAAAGAGCCGCTTTTGATCGCGCAGGGCTATGTTTGGTATCTTCAGGCATTTTATGATAAGGAAGAAGAAACGATCATAAGATCAAGAGATGAGATTAAAGAACTCTATGATCAATGCGAAGATGGAAAAATCAAAGGATATCTGTTCTGGCTTTATATGAATCTAAGCGAAGAATTGATGAAGGATGCTAAACTTCGAATGGAACTGATCAAAGAATTATATCAGGAAGGATGTCAAAATCCGCTTTTGCAATTTGAAGGATGCTGTATTTTAGGCGAAGATGAGCAGCTGTTGGATGAGATAGATTCTTATGAATTATGGGTGCTTGAATTTGGTGCAGAGGAGAAGATCCTGAATTCCAAACTCATTGGAAGGATTTGTTTTTTGATTTCAAGAAACAAGGTGTTTTCCGAAGAAGTTCTTTGGTTGTTCCTTTGTATTTATAAAGAATACCGTCAGAGTGATGTGCTGCAGGGAATCTGTGCACTGATGATCCAGGGCAATTGTATGGACGAGGACTGTCATCCTTATTATGAGGAAGCACTTCAAAGAGGAGTACAGCTCATTGGCTTGCAGGAAGCTTTTTTAAGAACGATCCCGAAGGGACAATATCCATTGCTCCCAGAAGAGATCTTAAGATATTTTACGTATAGTAAGAGTCTTGGAAAAGAAGATCAAAGCCGTCTGTTTGCAAATGTTGTACAGAACAGAAGAAAATACCATAAGGTGTTTGCAAATTATGAAGAATTGATCAGAGCGTTTTTTTAAGAGAAGAATTGAGAAGAGGTCAGATCAATGAAGATCTGATCTTATTATACCGGTATTATTTTGAAGAATTGCTGGAAGATGAGAGATCAAGGCAGGATTTAGGTAATATTATTTTTGTCAGACAGTTGATCTGTGACAATGAATTTATCCAGAAAGCGGAGATTAGTCAGAGATGGAAGAAGAATCTGGATGTTTGTTACTTAAGAGAAGAAAAGATCTATGTAGAGATTTTTGACGAACATGCATCATTTGTGTTTTTTGACAGTGAGGAAAACAGATACATTGGATCAGTGGCTTATCAGTTAAAACCAATCTGGACGAAGGAGCAGATCCAGGCATATTGTGAGGCAGCAGACGGAACGAATGAGCATTTTGTCCTATATAAAGGTGCAGCTTTTGAAAGAAAACAACAATTAGAAGACGAAGACTTCCCAGTTGTGTTATCTGCATTAAAGAGTAGAGCACTGGATGAAGACTATGAACAGCAGTTATTTGAAAAAGTGTTGGATTATTACTGGGAACATGAGATGTCTGAAGAATTGAAACGTGCACTTTCTTATGTGGAATGGAAGAACTTAAAAGCAAAAACAGAATTCATATGATTCGCTAATTTCATAGCAGGGGAATTGTATAATGAGGCTTTGAAAGGAATCGAACAATACGGATATCAGTTTTTGGATAAGCAGCAATTGTGTACGATCTGCTTATATGCACTGACAACATTAAGTACCAGACGCTCAGAACTGTTGGTTGAGATGTGTGAATATGCATTCTCAAGGGGAGAGGAAAACAGTGAGATCGTTGCATATCTGCAAAGATATTTCCACGGAACCAAGGAAGAGATGCTGGCAATATTTGAAGCAGGAAACAAAGGTGGTATGTATGACCGCATTTTTGTGGAAAGTGTGTTAAAAGCCTGTATCGCAGATGGTGTGGATGGAACAGAATTTAAGGTATTTTCTACTTATATTCAGCAGGTACAGACAGATACGGCATTGATTGATGCGATGTTAGTAGAATATGTGAATTTTGCATATGAACAAGATCAGATACTTCCAGAGGAATTTTATGAACTGATCGGAAAGAAGATCGACATCGGAAAGATGGACTGGATGTATCAGCAGCTCTATCTTGATTATTATAAAGATAAAAAAGAGAATTTAAGTGACAGATGTAAAGGACGCATCGAGAAGATCAAAGATCATCAGGTGGTTCAGACGGATCATGTTCTTCCAGTGTTGTTCCAATATCTGGATGTGATAAAACTTCCAAAGTATCTTTGTGCCAGAACATTTATAGAATTTCGTGCAAAGAGTGGGCAGACAGTGATATTCCATTTTATGGATGGGACAAGTGCAGCATGGAAAGAGGAAGTGATGAAAGAGCTGCTTCCTGGATATTATGTATTCTCAGCTTCTATATTTGATCATGAATTAAATGACCATTATGTAACCATAGAAGGAGAAGAAAGAAGATATCGTGACCAGGTGGTCGTGACAGATCATTTGAAGTACTGCAAGGGAAGCCGCTTTTATGAACTAAATGAACTGATCCGGCATCAGCAGGATGGAAAACTCCAGATGATGATGGAGGAATATGCAGCAAAGACAATGATGGTGCAATTTATAAAACCAATGACAGAGGAATAAGATATGCAGACGGCAATACATTTTGAAGGAGATCTGGCATATATTTGTGTGTCAGATCAAGGAGAGATTAAGGAAGAAGAACCTGTCACTTATGGCAGATCCAGAGTGGAATTTGTCATTTCGACAGCACAGGCACAAAAGGAAGGAACGATCGGAGTTGTTCTTGATGAAGCAGCGCCGCAGATCGTACAACAAGCAGAAGAACAGTGTATCCGTGCAGGAATCACAAAAGAAAGGGTAAGATTTTTTACCAAAGAAGAAGCAGCGTTGGGAGTTGTGGGATTCCGTGGAGATAATCTGTTGCGTGGAAATTCAGTGATTTTTGATTATACCAAGAAACGATTTATCTGCTATGAGATCCGCAAGACAAAAGATCGTGTTTTAGTTGACAGCAGGGATTATACGGAACAGATCAAGGATGCGGTGGCGAATGAAGAGAAAGATATCGCATTCTTACAGATCATCAAACAGGCACTGGTAAGAGGTGTGACGGCTACAGTTTATCTTTGTGGAGAGGGCTTTGAAGGAAGCTGGTTTAAACAGTCTACGAAAGCATTGTGCCTTGGAAGAAGAGTATTTATGAGCAAACATTTGTTTGCATGTGGAGCAGTGTATTTATGTGAAAATGATAAACATGTTTCCAGAGATGAGGTTGTGTTTGCACAAAATGTTACGATCAGTCAGATCGGGCTGGTCGTGCATCACCATGGAAGAGATATGTTCTGTCCTTTGATCATGGATGGAAAGCCATGGAAAGAAAGCCGTGGAGAGATTGAAATTTTTGTATCAGGAGTGAATGGATTGATCTTTGAAGTCAGAAATCGTTCTGGAATCAAGAAAGCTTCGATCTGTATGTCATTAGACGGAATGAAGAAAGATCCAAATCTTGTATATAAATTAAGAATTCAGGGAGAATACATCAAAGCAGATCAGTGTAAGATCAAGATCACAGATCTTGGGTTTGGACAGATTCGCCAGGCAAGCTATCAGACGTGGCAGCAGGTCATACAGCTGGAAAGAGGTGATTATCATGAGTAAGATCGTTTTGTGTGAGACAAAACCAGCGAAAGTTCCATATAAGATCGCAAAGATTGGGAGAAGCTTTCAAAGTTATGAGGAATTTTGCTGGCTGTTAGAACATTACTTGATATTTTTCTTGACAGAAGGTTTTGAATATCCATTAAAAAATTATTTAAAAGAGAAGCTGGATATTGTGATCAAGAGTGATGATGCGGTACAGCAAGTCAAGGAAGTGATAAATTACTATAATTACTTTACTTCAGATGAGAAAATCCAGTTTCAGCAAAAATTACGCACAACTTATCTTTATTCTGCTGCAAAGAAGCAAAAACTTCTGGCAGATATGTATTTAAAGCATCAATTGTATGTAAGAGCATTGATCGCTTACCAGAAACTTGAAACAGTTTCAGGGAAATTAAATGCTGCGGAACAGATTCAGGTACTATATCATATGGGATTATGCCAAAGCCGGATGTTTTGTTTTGAAGAGGCAAAAGAATCTTTTGCAATGGCATTAAGGATCAAAGAAGATAAACAGATACAGGAAGCGTATTTTACAGCAGCATATCTGGCAGGAGATGAGGAAGCATTTTTGGAAGCAGGAAGAAAGATTTCTTTTGATGAAGATCAATGTAAGATGATCTATCAGAACATAAAAGAAAGAGAAAAAGAAGTTTTTCAAAAAGAAGAGTTTGATAAACTTGGTAAAATAGATTATCATAGAAAGAAGGCAGACGAAAATATAACCCGCCGCCTGATTAAGACAACTTTAGGGAAGTGGAAAGATGAATACAAAGCGCAGACTATCTGATGACCTGTCGAATGATAGTGAGATCTTAAGTGAAAAACGATTTGTAAAACTTTATAAAGAAGAGTTAGAAAGCATTGAGAAACAGATCCATGATCTTAAGAAACTTGATCAGAAAGATTTTGATGTAAAACCGAGAGGTAGAGGACAAAGACAAGACTTTATTATCGGACATTTGCAAGAGAAGTTTTATGATGTTTGTGAAGGAAGAGTCAGTGATGAAGAGTTTTTTGATCTTTGGGAACGCGAAGAAGAATTAAAGGCAGGACTCAATTCGATCAATTCTCTGGAAGGAGAACAAAAACAGTTAGAGAAGGAACTTGTGCATGCGAATGAAGATGAGACCATGATGAATGGGAAGATCAAGGCAGTACAGGAGAAGAGAAGAAATAAAAAGGCACTGTTTATTTCATTTCTTTGCATGGCAGCAGCGGTATGCGGAGTGAGTGCTGGATATTTATATCATTTTGAGATGAATGCCAAAGATTATCTGTGGCAGTTGAGTGCAGGAGCAGTGATCATATTATTGCTTCTTGTGATTTTATTTCAGTCACAGAGGAAAGCTGGTGATCAGCTGAAATTATTAGAGATGATGGTCACACACAAGAGTTATACTGGAAAGCGGTTAGAAGATGATAAAAGAGAGATTGGCAATGATCTTAAGTTTTATTATGAGAAATTTGAAAAAGTAGTTTTCATATATTTCACCGGAACAGTGGAAATTATTTGAGTTTTTGTGGTTAAAGTGTCAGCCAGATTAAGATTTAGCGATGCGATCCTTGAGGCATCCAATGATCTGGAACGATTATTAGAAAAGAACCAGTGGGATAATCCAGGAATCTGGATGTATCATCCAAAGGTTTTATATGATCTGATCAAACGAAAGGATTACCTGAATACATTGAATGATAGAAAAGATATATGCAATCAGGAATTGATCCGGCATGAGCAGATTTTAGAAGGAATCGGTGAACAAGCAGATTCTGAAACTATAGAGTAAGGAGTTTAGAGATGAAGAAAGAATTAGAAACTAACGTATGATCCAGGTGCGATTGAAGAACGCCTGTATCAGAAATGGCTGGATAACAAGTATTTCCATGCAGAAGTAGATGAGACAAAAACAACCATATACGATCGTGATCCCACCTCCAAATATCACAGGAAAGCTTCATATGGGACATGCGTTAGATGAGACACTTCAGGACATTCTGATCCGTTTTAAGAAGATGCAGGGATATAATGCATTATGGATACCAGGAACAGACCATGCAAGTATTGCGACAGAAGTAAAGATCATCAATGCACTGAAAGAAGAAGGAATCGAGAAGGAAGATCTTGGAAGAGAGAAGTTCTTAGAACGTGCCTGGGATTGGAAAGAAGAATATGGTGGAACGATCATCGAACAGATGAAGAAACTTGGATCCTCCTGTGACTGGGATCGTGAGAGATTCACGATGGATGAAGGATGTTCTGAAGCAGTCAAAGAAGTTTTCATTAAATTATATGAAAAAGGTTATATTTACCGTGGATCAAGAATCATCAACTGGTGTCCGGTCTGCCAGACATCTATCTCTGATGCGGAAGTAGAATACGAAGATCAGGCAGGGCATTTCTGGCATATTAAATACCCAGTTGTTGGAAGCGAAGGTGAATATGTAGAAATCGCAACTACACGTCCAGAGACATTATTAGGAGACTCTGCAGTTGCAGTTCATCCAGATGATGAAAGATATACACATTTAGTTGGTAAGATGTTAGAATTGCCATTATGCAATCGTCAGATTCCAGTTGTAGCAGATGAATATGTAGACCGTGAGTTTGGAACAGGTGCCGTTAAGATCACACCAGCACATGATCCAAATGACTTTGAAGTTGGGAAACGCCACGATCTGCCAGAAATCAATATCTTAAATGACGATGCAACGATCAACAAGAATGGTGGTAAATACGAAGGTATGGATCGCTATGAAGCAAGGAAGGCCATTGTTGCTGACTTGGAAGAACAGGGATATTTAGTTAAGATCAAAGAACATGAACATAACGTAGGAACACATGACCGCTGCGGAACAACGGTTGAGCCTATGATCAAGCCACAGTGGTTTGTGAAGATGGAAGAACTTGCAAAACCAGCGATCGAAGCTGTGAAGAACGGAGATCTGAAATTCGTACCAGAACGTTATACAAAGACATATCTTCATTGGTTAGAGAACATCCGTGACTGGTGTATTTCCAGACAGTTATGGTGGGGACACAGAATTCCAGCATATTACTGTGATGAATGTGGAGAAGTTGTCGTAGCAAGAGAAACACCAGAAGTATGTCCTAAGTGTGGATGCAAGCATTTCACACAGGATGAAGATACATTGGATACATGGTTCAGTTCTGCATTGTGGCCTTTCTCAACACTCGGATGGCCAGAGAAGACAAAAGAATTAGATTACTTCTATCCTACAAATACACTGGTAACAGGATATGATATCATTTTCTTCTGGGTAGTCAGAATGGTATTCTCAGGATACGAACAGACAGGAAAGAGTCCATTTGACACAGTACTGATCCATGGATTAGTTCGTGATGAACAGGGACGTAAAATGAGTAAATCCCTTGGAAATGGTATCAATCCATTGGATGTCATTGCACAGTATGGTGCAGATGCCTTAAGATTTACACTGATCACAGGAAATGACCCCTGGAAATGATATGCGTTACACAGAAAAACGTGTTATTGCAAGCCGTAACTTTGCAAACAAGATCTGGAATGCATCTCGTTTCATTATGATGAACTTAGAGCAGGCTGATTTCTCTGATGTTACATTAGAAGATCTTACAAGTGCAGACAAATGGATCTTATCTAAGTTAAATACACTTGCCAAAGATGTTACAGACAACATGGAGAAATACGAACTTGGTATCGCAGTTCAGAAACTAAACGACTTCTTATGGGAAGAATTCTGTGACTGGTATATTGAGATGGTAAAACCTCGTCTGTACAATGATGAAGACCAGACAAAGGCAGCAGCACTTTGGACATTAAATACAGTTTTAACAGAAGCATTAAAACTGTTACATCCATATATGCCATTTATCACAGAAGAGATTTATTGTAATTTAACAGATGAAGAATCTATCATGTTAGCAAAATGGCCAGAGTTCAAAGAAGAATGGAACTTCAAGGCTGATGAGAAGGCTGTAGAGACGATTAAAGAAGCAGTCAGAGGAATCCGTAATGTTCGTGCAGAGATGAACGTATCACCAAAGAAGAAAGCACAGGTTTACGTGGTATCTGAAGATGCGGAGATCAGAGATATTTTTGAACAAGGGAAAGTTTTCTTTGCTACACTTGGATATGCAAGTGAAGTTATCATTCAGGATAACAAAGACGGAATCGGAGACGATGCAGTATCAAGTGTGATCGCAGGAGCTGTGATCTACATGCCATTTGCAGAATTAGTTGACATTGCAAAAGAGAAAGAACGTCTTGCAAAAGAAGAAAAACGTTTAAATGGCGAGATCAAACGTTGCGAAGGAATGCTTGGAAATGAAAGATTCGTAAGCAAAGCGCCTGAAGCGAAAGTTCAGGAAGAAAAAGACAAACTTGCCAAATATCAGCAGATGTTAGAACAGGTCAAAGAACAGATCGCAAGAATTTCATAAAGATCAGAAGTGGATGATAAAACGAGGTTTTGAAAAATGGAATTTACATTAGATTTACACACACATACAGTAGCCAGTGGACATGCGTATTCAACAGTACAGGAGATGGCAAAAGCAGCGGCAGATAAAGGATTGAAACTTCTAGGCATCACAGAACATGCACAAGGAATTCCTGGAACATGCGATGAGATTTATTTCCATAATATGCGTATTATTCCAAGAAAGATGTATGGGATCGATCTGATGTTTGGCTCTGAGATCAACATTATCGATCATGATGGAACTTTAAGTATGGAAGAGAAAATTATTGAGAAGACATTGGATATCCGAATTGCGGGAATCCATCTTCCATGTTATGAAGTTGGAACCGTCACGCAAAATACGAATGCCTATGTAAAAGCGATCGAGAATCCAATGATCGATATTATCAGTCATCCAGATGACAGCAGAATACCGATTGATTATGAAATGATTGTAGATGCGGCAAAAGAAAATCATACACTGCTAGAGATAAATAACAGTTCCTTGGATTCTTTGTCATCAAGAGTTGGAGCATGGCAGAATCTGCAGATCATGCTTCAGATGTGTGAAGAGAAGAAAGTGCCGGTAGTCGCAGGGACAGATGCGCATTTTTCAAGCGCGGTTGGCGTGTTTGATCATGTGGAAGTCTTATTACAAGAGATGAATTTCCCAGAAGAACTAGTAGTGAATCGCTCTGTAGATGTGTTAAAACAAGAAATTTTACAACATCGTGAAATCCGAAAGATCGGAAGAGATTAAAAATAGAAACATCCATCGAGAATTAAAGTTCAGATGGATGTTTTTTTACTTTATTTTTCAGATAAAATGTAATAAATAATGTCAGCACAATAATTGGTAACATCAGTTTTTGCAGATAAGAAGCTATCTCCTGGAGTAAATTTTGAATAACAATTGTTTTTATCGGCACGAATGATACTCGTAGTATCCACAAATGACTTCATACTTTTATGGATCACAAGATCTTCCATAGGGAGGTAATAATAATTTTTATAATCTTTGAGGTAATGTTTTAGATGACCATTTTCCTAAAGGACATGTAAGTATAGCATTTGAATGATCAAGAGTCAGAGATATGCCAGACTTTTCGTAATTGCAGCTGACAGGAATCTGTATATCAAGATT
>ENA-OQNJ01000298-OQNJ01000298.1-human-gut-metagenome-genome-assembly--contig:-NODE-298-length-13298-cov-2.889226_pt1 | contig 13298 bp, 15 predicted proteins | sample MGYA00242630_ERZ504882 | MGnify/ENA primary metagenome ERZ504882 (study PRJEB26092, sample SAMD00036408) | human gut metagenome | host: Homo sapiens | study: EMG produced TPA metagenomics assembly of... | reverse complement strand
CAAAGGGTGATTTGAAGCTGTTTAAACCTGTATTTTATGGTGAATCTTTTTCTGATTCCTACAAGCTGTTATGGGATACAGAATTTTAAATATTGTCAGCTTCACGATTATGAGGATTACGTCAGGCCGTTTCTGCAAAGCATTGATTTTGATATTCTGCAAAAGGATGCAAGAAAATATCTTATTGACATGCTTGTATCAAACCGCCTCTATGAAAAGGCATATGATATGGCCATGGAGTATGGAATAGACATGCTTGCTGCCGCATCGCAGGTGGTTTTGTGTGAGAATGCGCTTAAGGTGCAGCATGTAGATGATGATTTTATGGTGCAGCTTGCCATATCTGCCTTTAAAACAGGCAAATACAGTGACCTGGTGCTTAAATACCTGTGTGAAAACTATACAGGGCCTACAGACGAGCTGATTAATCTGTGGCATGCCGCTGACAAGTTTTCAATATCTTCCATGAAGCTTGATGAGCGTATTCTCGAACAGGGTATTTATACGCAGATTGAGCCTGAAAAGATATCGGATATCTTTCTGGAATACTATAAAAGAGCCGGAAATGATAAGCTGATTTTAGCTTATATATCTCTTGTGGCACATGGATATCTGCATAGTGGCAGGTGCAAGGCTGATTTTATTTTTGATATTATCGAAAAGCGATTTATTGGAAACAGAACATTAAATGATGCCTGCCAGTTAGCCCTATTGAAGCATTTTGCTGAGAAAACGGATATCACTCAGGCTGAGCTTGAGATTGAAGATACATTGCTTAAATATTATATATATAACAATATGTATTTTGATTTTTTTTGCAAGGCTTGATTACAGACTGCTGAAGAAGTATTTCATCTATGACAAGGCATTTTTTACAGTATGAGAGTACTCCGGGGGCTCATGTTGTGCTGCATTACAGCCGAGACGAGGATGGCGAAGAGTTTAATTCAGAGGATATGGTTGAGATGTACGACGGCATATACGTAAAGGCCTTTGTCATATTTTTCGGTGAGCTGATCAGGTATTATATTACTGAGGAGCATGACAACAGCATAGAGGTGAAGGAGAGCAATCGTCTTACATGCAACAATATACCGGGTGACAATGATCACAGCCGCTATAATCTGATTAATGAGATGATAATTTCAGATACACTGTCTGATGAGACAACCTTAAAGAGCAATATAGACGAATATAAAAGGCTGGATGCTGCGACTAAGCAGCTGTTTAAGCTGATTTAAGAGGATTTATAATGGGACATAATGGCAATTCATACTATATAGGCATAGACTTAAATGACAGCTATGCTATGGTTAGTTATTTTCAACAGAATATGAAAGAGCCGGAGACTGTCAGCACTGTTGCGGGCAGTGAGGAGTTTCAGATTCCTCTTGTACTTGCACGCCGTAAGAGCATTGGCAAATGGTATTATGGAGATGAGGCAAGAAGACTCTCTAAAAGCGGTGAGATGGTGTGTATTGACCAGCTGCTTAAGAGAGCACTGAATAGTGAAAAAATAGTCATTGACGATGATTCATTTATGGCAGAGGAGCTTTTGGCCTTGTTTCTTAAAAAGGTTATGGAACTGCCATCCAAGCTTGGTAATCCTTCATCCTTTGACAGGCTTGTTATATGTGTTGACAGGCTGACAAAGGAGAACGTAAGCATGTTTTATGGCATGGCGGTCAGGCTTGGCATAAATTCCAGACAGCTTACGGTCGTAGACCGAAAGGAGAGCTTTTATTATTTTGCACTGAACCAGGACAAGTCACTGTGGCTTCATGATGTGGTGATGTTTATGCAGGAAAAGGAGAGTATATTTTTTTATTCCCTAAAGAGGGATCTTCGCACAACGCCACAGGTAGTATCTATAGATGAAAGCATAAGCTATACTCTGGATAAAAATGATAAGGATAAAAGCTTTTTGGATATAATAAATGAGAGCTTTAAGAATCAGATTATCTCAACGGTCTTTCTCGTGGGAGATACGTTTGCTGAGGGCTGGATGAAGCAGTCTGTTGCACTTTTGTGCAAGGGCAGACGAGTGTTCATGGGCAATAACCTCTTTACTAAGGGAGCATGCTATGCGGCAGCCACGAGGGATAAGGAAGCAGAATGGCCTTTTGTATATATGGGCGAAAATGAGATGAAGTTCAATCTGAGCCTTAAGGTACATGATAAGGGAGAACTGTCGTTTTATAATCTTATCAGTGCCGGAAGCAACTGGTTTGAATCCAAGGGGCAGTGTGAGGTTATAATTTCAGGCTCTTATGAGGTGGATTTTTGGAAGCAGCTTCCTAAAAGCAGGGAGGCAAAGATTGAAACACTAAGACTTACGGATATGCCGCCCAGGCCGGATAGGGCTACACGCATCAGAATTACGGCGACACCTGTATCTGATGACAGGATAGATATAGAGTTTAAGGATTTAGGCTTTGGCGAAATATTTATGAGCTCGGGCAAAGTCTGGCACTATGAGATGACTATGTAGGAGGGGCATATGGGAGAATTATTACTGTGTAATGAAGCTATAGCAGCCATGCCCTATTACATAGAGGGTGTGTCTATAAATGTTTACTCGATAGAGGAGCTTAATTATTATATAATCAACAATACATATCTTTTGGATGATGACTTCATGAGTCTTGAGCTGTGCACCTGGATTGAAAACCATGCACATCTGCCAAAGCTTGCCATGCATCTTAGAACCATTATATCCACAAACGGCAGACTGTCTGCTTTTGTGACTGAGCTGCTTGAGTACAGCGGCTACTGCACTAAGGAGGAGCTTAAGAACACACATGATGCACTTAAGGAGCTCGAGGAAAAGAGCGAGTTTGAGTGCTTGAAAATCAGGGCAGACAGACTGATGGAGAAGAAAAAGTACACTGCAGCAATTTTTGAATACAAAAAGCTGCTGTCATGTGAGGATGCAAAGCATACTGAGCGTGTATTGTACGGAAACATATATCACAATCTGGCTACAGCCTATGCGCAGCTGTTTTTATTTGATATAGCAGCGGATTTATATATTGAGGCTTTCAGGCAAAATGGGGACAGAAAATCACTGTGGTCTTGTCTATATGCCTATAAGCTCGATAATAACGCCACAGGATATGCCCGGATTGTCAGGGAATATGGTGTTACGGAGCAGGAAATAAATAATCTGGACAGCGTATTAAGGGGCGTATGTGCAGAAGCTTCAGATGGCTGTGATGAGGGCAGACAAAAAGAAACAATTTTGAAATATAAAGAGGATTACAGGGCGCATGTTATTTAAACGCTAAAAAAAGACCGATGATACACAATTACATATTGAGAGTATACCGGATGAGAGTACTAAAGGGTTCAATGTAGTTGAAATATGTGAACAGATGGTCGATGCCGCCAGAGAACTCGATGTAAACAGAATTTTAAATAAAATCGTAGAGCTTGATATGGAAGTTCAATCTGAGGATTGATAAAATTTCCATATTGTTATATAATTTCAAATTGAAAAATGACTAAAAAATATTAATATAGAGGAGCACATTTTAAAATGAGTAAGATTAGAACAAGATTTGCACCAAGCCCGACAGGAAGAATGCATGTAGGAAATTTAAGAACAGCACTGTATGCTTATCTGATTGCAAAGCATGAGGGCGGTGATTTCATTCTCCGTATAGAGGATACAGATCAGGTACGCCAGGTGGAGGGTGCTGTTGATATTATAAACAGGACACTCGAAGAGACAGGACTTGTCCATGATGAGGGACCTGACAAGGATGGTGGATGCGGTCCATATGTGCAGAGTGAGCGTGTGGCACAGGGTATCTACATGAAGTATGCAAAGGAACTTATTGACAAGGGAGAGGCATATTACTGCTTCTGTGACAAGGAGCGTCTTGACAGTCTTAAAACAACTGTTGCAGGAAAGGAAATCTCTATATATGATAAGCACTGCTTGCACCTGTCAAAGGAGGAGATTGAGGCAAATCTCGCGGCCGGCAAGCCATATGTTATCAGACAGAACAACCCTACAGAGGGCACAACCACATTCGAGGATGAGATTTACGGAGATATCACAGTAGATAATGCAGAGCTTGATGATATGATTCTTATCAAATCTGACGGATATCCTACATACAATTTCGCAAACGTAGTAGATGATCACCTGATGGGCATCACACATGTAGTCAGAGGAAACGAGTATCTTTCATCATCCCCTAAGTATAACAGACTTTATGAGGCATTTGGATGGGATGTACCTGTATATGTACACTGTCCGCTTATCACAGATGAGGAGCATCATAAGCTTTCAAAGAGATGTGGTCACTCATCCTTTGAAGATTTACTGGATCAGGGATTCCTTACAGAGGCTATTGTAAACTTTGTAGCGCTTCTTGGCTGGAGCCCTTCAGACAATCAGGAGATTATGTCACTTCCTGAGCTTGTTGAGAAGTTTGATTATCATCATATGAGCAAATCACCTGCTGTATTTGACTTCACAAAACTTAAATGGATGAACGGAGAGTATATAAAGAAGCTTGATTTTGACAAATTCTATGAGATGGCATTGCCATACATTAAGGAGGTTGTCACAAAGGATTATGACCTTAAGAAGATAGCAAGAATGGTTCAGACACGTATTGAGATATTCCCTGATATCAAGGAACATATTGATTTCTTTGAAGAGCTTCCGGATTATGATATTGCAATGTATACTCACAAGAAGATGAAGACAAACCCAGAGACATCACTTGAGGTATTAAACGATGTGGTTCCTATTCTTGAAAGCTGTGATGATTTCTCAAATGATGCACTTTTTGAGACTCTTAAGGCATATGCTACAGAAAAGGGCTATAAGATAGGCTATGTTATGTGGCCGATCCGTACCGCTGTTTCAGGCAAGCAGATGACACCGGGCGGAGCTACAGAGCTTATGGAGGTGTTTGGCAAAGAGGAGTCTATAGCCAGAATTAAGAAAGGCATAGAAAAGCTTTCTAATAACTAATCTATTAACAAAGGGTATTTTATGATTTTTAACAAAGCCCAGCTTGGCGCCATCGAACACAAGGATGGCGCTATGCTTGTTTTAGCAGGACCGGGTTCCGGTAAGACCGCAGTTATCACACACAGGACTAAAAACTTAATAACAAAGCATCATGTGAAGCCTTCTGAGATTTTAGTTATCACCTTTACCAAGGCTGCTGCAAATGAGATGAAGGAGCGTTTTAATTCACTGATGAAAGACGAGAGGGTGAACGTATCTTTTGGTACTTTTCATGCTGTCTTTTTTTACGATACTCAAATATGCATATCGCTTTACAAGTGCCAATATTGCTGATGAGTCTGTGAGATACGGCTTTATCAGAGAAATTTTATCCTACTACCGCCTTGAATACAAAGATGAGAATGAGTTTATAGGCAATTTACTTGCAGAAATCAGTCTGATTAAAAACAGCCGCATTGATATAGAAAATTTCTACTCGGGAGTGTGTGGTGAGGAAATATTCAGGGATATATATAAAAAATATGAGACAAGGCTTAAGGAAAACAGGCTTATTGATTTTGATGATATGCTCTCGTATACTTATGAGCTGTTTAAGGAAAGACCTGATATACTGGCATTGTGGCAGAATAAGTATAAATACATACTGATTGATGAGTTTCAGGATATTAACCGTCTGCAGTATGAGATTATAAAAATGCTTGCCGCTCCACAGAATAATCTGTTTATTGTAGGAGATGATGACCAGTCAATATACCGCTTCAGAGGGTCAAAGCCTGAGATAATGCTTGGGTTTGAGAAGGACTATCCGGATGCAAAAAGAATCCTTTTAGATACTAATTACAGATGTGGCAGATATATAGTGGAGGCCTCGTTGAATCTCATCTCGCACAACAGGGAGAGATTTGATAAGAAAATCATTGCGGCAAGCAAGTCAAAGGCGCCTGTTACGTTTGCTGATTTTGAAAACAGAAGAGACGAAAATATCTTTCTCATACGCGATATAGATAAAAAGATAAAGGCAGGAGCTGTATTCAGCGACTTTGCGGTGCTTTTCAGGACAAATACCCAGCCAAGACAGCTTATAGAGCAGCTTATGAGCTATAATATCCCATTCAAAACAAAGGATAATATACCTAATATATATGAGCACTGGATTGCCAGAGACTTGTTTACATACCAAAGAATTGCAGGAGGCAGCAGAGACAGAGCTGATTTTTTGCAGATTATGAACAGACCAAAGCGGTATCTGTCAAGAGACAGTCTGTGTGATGCAACTGTGGCATTTGATGAGTGGATTAAGCTGTTTGATAAGAAGCCGTGGATAGCTGAGCGGATAGAAAAGCTCGAGTATGACATGAAGCTTATAAGCCGGATGAATCCATATGCCAGCATAAACTATATCAGAAGAGGGATTGGTTATGACGACTTTTTAGCTGAATATGCCGAGTATAGGAATATAAATAAAGAGGATTTGTTTGATATACTGGATGAAATCCAGTCAGGTGCCAAGGGTTTTGCTACCTATGAAGAGTGGTATGAGCATATAAGGGAATATACAAAGCAGATGAAGCTTATGGCTTTATCGAAAGAAAGTGACCCTAATGCCGTGACACTTGCAACCCTTCACAGCTCAAAGGGGCTTGAATTTGAAAACGTGTATATAATTGATGCAAATGAAGGGATAATGCCGTATAAAAAGGCTGTGCTTGAAAAGGACATAGAGGAGGAGCGAAGGCTGTTTTATGTCGGCATGACCCGTGCAAAGACAAGCTTGTCTGTTTACTCGGTCAAGTCGGTAAACGATAAATCAGCCCAAGCCTCCAGGTTTGTCCGTGAAAGTAAAGAGCCTAGACAAAATAATAGTAGAGATGATTAAATATCATCAAACATTTCGTCATCCAAAAGCTCATCGAATCTGTCGGCAGCAGCCTCGTACTCGTCGTCGGATTCGATATTTTCTATTCTCGGAAGACCTTCCTCGTCCTCGAAATAGCGATACAGATACACTTCGCCACTCTCATTCTCGTTGCCATTTTTGTCTAACGGTAGAAGAGCTATGTAATCCTTGTGATCTGCATCAAAAAATGGTGATAATCTTGCATTCGACACTTCCGTTGTCCAGATCGAGTGTTACGCGGATATCGTCTGCCTCATCAGGTGTAACAGGTGTTGCTTTTTCTGCCATATTGTACCTCTTTCTTTATAGTAATCTAAAGTAACTATTATATTATATCAAATTATTCTATACAAAAAAAGTCAAAACTAGTATAATAAATAAATACTAGAATTATTGATTGGATGGTGTTGCATGAATTTTCGATTAACAAAGGGAAACTTTTTAAAAACAGGTGCTTATATTGAGGGGGATAGTGCAATATTCACCTTTGCAGCAGAAAAAGAGGATGAATGCAGCATTGTTTTACTTGATAAATCGGGAAATACCGCCTGTGTGATTGATATACCTGCCGAGTATTCGACAGGTTCACTTTACTCTGTGAGACTTCATGGTTTTTGCAGGAATGAATATGCATATTATTTTAGAATTAATGGAAAAAGGTGCATAGATCCCTATGCCACAAGAATTTTCGGCAGAGAAAAATGGAATGATAAAACAAGAAGTGACAATGATTACGAAATAGCCTGCGGGATAGACAGTAGTGATTTTGACTGGAAATATGACAGCTTTCCTGAGATAACCAGGGACCGGATGAAGCTGTATAAGCTGCATGTGAGAGGCTTTTCCATGGATGTTTCAGGGGACAAGAAGCATAAGGGCACCTTTGAGGCTGTATCGGACAGAATAAATTACATCAAGAAATTAGGCTTTACTTCAATTCTTCTCATGCCTGTTTACGAGTTTGAAGAAATGACAATCCCTGTAAAGCACGATATTCCGGAATATGCAAAGCCGAATTATTCCTTAAAGGATGAGCAAAGTGTGCACACCGACAAGCAAAATGACAAGGTCAATTTTTGGGGCTATACCTCCGGCAATTATTTTGCCGTAAAAGCATCATATGCCAGTGACGCTTCAGATGCCTCCAATGAGCTTAGGCGTCTCGTTGAAAGGCTGCACAAAAATGGCATGGAATGTATCGTAGAGATGTATTTTCCGGACAGAACTGACCACAATCTGATACTCGATGCGCTCAGATACTGGGTCATGAGCTTTCATGTAGATGGTTTTAAGCTGCTTGGGGACAGGCTGCCTATTACTGCGATTGTGCAGGATGCTCTCCTTAGCCGGACCAAGATACTCTATGATGGCTTTGATATGTCGGTTGTACCGCAAAACAGGACATATGAAAATCTCTATATTGACAAGGATGAGTACCAGTTTGCGGCGCGTATGATGTTAAACCATATCAACTGCAATATGTATGAGCTTTTAAACCAGCAGAAAAAGCAGGGGGAGAATGTCGGATTTATAAACTATATATCAAGCAATAACGGCTTTACCCTGAGCGATTTATTCATGTACAATGACCGTCACAATGAGGCCAATGGTGAGAAAAATGCTGATGGTCCTTCATGGAATTTCAGCAATAATTACGGTTGTGAGGGGCCTTCGCGAAAGAGATTTATCCGTGAGATAAGAAAACTTAAGTGGAAGGATGCCATGCTTCTATTGTTTTTGGCACAGGGAGTGCCTATGATTATGGCAGGTGATGAGATCTGTAATTCACAGGATGGCAACAACAATGCTTACTGTCAGGACAACCCTACAGGCTGGGTGAACTGGTCAAATGAGCAGAGCAGAAGGGAAAACATCAGGTTCTTAACCAGACTTATCAAATTCAGGGATGAGCATCCTGTTATTTCCTGTCCAAAGCCGTTTAAATTCAGCGATTACAAGGCTGTTGGGTATCCTGATTTGTCCTACCACTGCAAGAATGCTTGGATAGGCGAGTGTGATGCCACAAAGCTATGTGTAGGTGTGATGTACTGTGGGGATTACAATGAAGTGAATAAAGACTATGTATACGTAGCTTACAATTTTTATTCATCCAGGGAGAAGTTAGCTCTTCCTAAGCTAAAGAAAGGAATGAAATGGTATAAAGTCTGCGATTCTACGCTCAAAGAACCGTTTTATGACAATCCGGTGCTGTGTGAAAACCAGCAGTATGCAGATGTCTCACCGCAGTCGGTATACATCCTCATAGGCAGATAGACATATGAAAGCAATAAGACATTTTATAACAATTACACATCACAAGATTTTAGTCATGCAGGGGTGCTTTAGGATAGGGCTTTATAAACAGGGACTTCTTCATGACATGTCAAAATATTCACCGACGGAGTTTCTCGTCGGCTGCAGGTATTACAAGGGGTATATGAGCCCGAATAATGCGGAGAGAGCCGACAAGGGCTATTCATCTGCGTGGCTTCATCATAAGGGGCGCAATAAGCATCACCTGGAGTACTGGATTGACTATGCTGTTTCAAAGCCGGGGGACGATAAAGCACATACAAAAATGGAGGGCATGAAAATGCCCATAAGGTATGTCTGCGAGATGTTTATAGACCGTGTAAGCGCCTCAAAAAACTATCAGAAAGAAAAGTACACCGACAAAAGTGCACTGGAATACTATGAAAAAACGCGTGGATCACTACATGATTCATCCAGATACAAAAGCAATGCTTGAGTATCTGCTTGTCATGCTCTCTGTAAAGGGAGAAGAATATACTTACAGCTACATAAAAAAAGAGGTTTTAAAAGGGCATATCCCATACGAAAAGGATAAAATAAACCAACTAGAACAGGGACTTCATGTCTGATGGAATATCAGATATGAGGTTCATTTTTTGTCCTGTGACAGGGTGCGTGAAAACAAGACGCCCTGAGTGCAGTGCTTGTCTGGATATATATGTATAGTCGGGATTATATAAAAAGTCACCTATCAGTGGAAAACCGATATACTTCATATGGACGCGTATCTGGTGAGTGCGTCCGGTAAGAAGTCTTAGCTTGACAAGCGATAAATTATTATCCGGGTTATATTTGATTCTGATAAAGTCGGTTACTGCATATTCACCATGTTTGAAATCAACACACCGCTCTATGGTGGAAGCATCCTTTCTTGCAATCGGAGCACTGATGCGCATGCATATAGGTGTACACCCACTGCAGACGGCGTAGTATGTCCGGTGTATGGCACGCTTTGCGACAGCGTTGCCAAGTATCCCGCCTGCAAGTGCATGCTTTGCGACAATTGTAAGCCCTGTGGTATCTCTGTCCAGCCTGTTTATGCATCTGTATACAAACGGCTTGTTCTGACTGCCATAGTAGTACATGAGCGCATTTGCAAGTGTGTTGTCATGGTTTCCGGCGGAGGGATGGGCAGGCATATCAAACGGCTTGTTTATTACGATGATATCATCGTCCTCATATGCTATATCAAGAGGCAGATTTACAGGTGCTATATTATCCGAGCATTCGTTTTCGACAATTTGGACTGTGATTAAATCATCCTTACACAGCCTTTCATTTGTATAGGCCCATATACCGTTTCTTAGTATGCCATGGTCTGTCTGCTTCAGCCTTACAAGCACCTGATGTGTGTAGCCATGCTCTTTCAAAAAGCCTTCTACTGTTTTTCCTGTATCATTTTCATTGATTTTGTAGTCTATTTTTCTATTCATGGCAAAGATTATATCACAAAATACAGATTTGAACATAATATATTATAAGCAAATAATGACAGGGTGCTATGTGAATACATTTTTATCACCTCTTAGTTTAGAACGTGAGACGGAATGTCTGAAAAAACGTGGCTCAAAATGAATAAAGAAGCTAAGGATGAGCTTATATTACACAATATGCGCCTTGTGGCACATGTTACAAAAAAATATGCAGTAAGCGAGGATGAGATGGAGGAGCTCATATCCATAGGCACTATAGGACTGATAAAAGCAGTGTCATCATTCAAGGCTGATTACGGAAATCGTTTTGCAACCTTTGCAATCAGATGCATCGAAAATGAGATTCTGATGCACTTTAGAAGCCGTTAAAAAGAGCCGGGGTGATGTGTCCATATTTGAACCTATAGGCACTGACAAGGAGGGAAACCAGATTCATTTGGTGGATGTGATTGAGAATGGACAATCTGATGTGGTATCGGATATAGAGGTATGTGAGTCACTTAAGATTTTAAGGCAAAATATGAGAAGCGTTTTATCGGACAGAGAATATTATATTATTACGAAACGCTTTGGCCTTGACGGTGAAAAAGAGCTGACACAGAGACAAATTGCTAAAACGCTCAGCATTTCGAGGTCATATGTTTCAAGAATTGAAAAGGCCGGTTTGAAAAAATTACGAAAACTGCTCGAATAGGTGTTTACAAAAGGCAAAAATATGTTATCATAGAGCCATGTCTTTTGTGCATTTGTCTATGCATTTACCCCAATTGGAATAGGAGTATATATGTACAGTACAGTCAGAACGGCTGTTTTGGATGGAATCAGTGCGATTCCGGTACAGGTGGAGGTTGATATTTCAACCGGCATGCCTGTTTTTGATATGGTTGGAAATCTCACCTCAGAGGTAAGAGAAGCAAAGGAGCGTGTTAAAACAGCGCTGCACAGCGTTGGTATTGTTTTGCCTGCCAAGCGTATCACAGTAAATCTATCGCCTGCAAATATTAAAAAGACCGGAACAGGCTTTGATCTGCCTATAGCTGTTGCTGTTTTAACAGCTATGGGGGTGATTGACGCTGATAGCATAAAGGACTGCACACTTGCAGGTGAGCTAAATCTAAACGGTGAAATTTTGCCGGTCAGCGGTATTCTGCCGATTGTATTTGATGAGTACAACAAAGGCATTGGAAAGTTTATTATTCCAAAGCAGAATGAAAATGAAGGCAGACTCGTCTGCGGTGCAAAAATATTTGGGATAAGCCATTTAAATGATGTAATTGCACAGTTTGATGAAGCAGCATTTACGTGTCAGAAAACCGGCATGGCACATGAGCTGCAAATGGATGAAAAATACGCCGATTTTTGTGATGTTAACGGACAGAAATTTATTAAAAGAGCATGTGAGGTGGCTGCTGGAGGTATGCACAATATACTGCTTGTCGGACCTCCCGGTGCAGGCAAAACAATGATAGCAGAGCGTATGCCGTCAATTCTGCCTCCTCTTAGTGAAAATGAGAGACTTGAGCTGTCAAAAATATACAGCATCTGTGGTCTTTTGGACAATGACAGCTCCTTAAGGGACAGCAGACCATTCAGAAATCCCCACTATTCCGTCACCCAGGCCGCATTAATCGGCGGAGGAACAAGAATTAATCCGGGCGAGATATCGCTTGCACACAATGGCGTTTTGTTTTTGGATGAGCTCGCTGAGTTTAAGGGCGGCCTGCTGGATCTGCTCAGGGCTCCACTTGAGGAGCACTGCATCAGGCTTTCAAGAGCCGGCAGAAACGTGACTTATCCGGCTAATTTTCTGCTTTTTGGTGCGATGAACCCATGCAGCTGCGGCTATTATCCCGATATGCAAAGGTGCCGCTGCTCAGAGCCGACTCTGCGCAGATATTTTGATAAGGTCTCACAGCCTATAATAGACAGAATTGACATATGTGTGGAGGCGTCACCGCTTAGCTTTGAGGATATAAACAGTACTACATCCAATGAATCATCTGCGGACATAAGAAAGCGTGTTATGCACTGCCACGAGCTTCAAAAAGAAAGGTTTAAAGGTGAGAGCTTTTCTTATAATTCAAAAATATCAACTGACAAGCTGGAAAAATACTGTTACCTCGGCAGTCGAGAGAAAAGCTACATGGAAAATATGTTTGACAAGCTTGGACTGACGGCACGCACATACCACAAGATACTTAAGGTTGCGCGTACAATAGCTGATCTGGACGGCTGTGAAAACATAAAGACAAAGCATCTCAACGAAGCTATATGCTACAGAAGCATCAATGAGAAGTTCTGGGGAGGTGCTGTATCATGAAGTTCAAATACTGGCTTACAAGCCTTACAGATATAAGCAATGCGAAGAAAAAGCTTCTGCATGATTGCAGTATAACGGCAGAAAAGCTGTTTTTTATGCCAAAGGATGAGCTTTTTGATATTTTGTTTTTCACAGATGATGACAGAAAAATAATCCTTGAATCAAGAGCTTCCTATGACGTAGAGAAGGAGTGGATATATTTCAGCAGAAGGATATCGGCTTTAGTAACAATGGAGGATGAGGCTTATCCGGACAAGCTTAGAAATATACATAATCCGCGTATAGTCTTTTTACATAGCGCTCTTCCCGACAATCAAGAAAAAGTGTCGCTATAGTCGGAGC
>ENA-OQNJ01000297-OQNJ01000297.1-human-gut-metagenome-genome-assembly--contig:-NODE-297-length-13308-cov-2.192246_pt1 | contig 13308 bp, 13 predicted proteins | sample MGYA00242630_ERZ504882 | MGnify/ENA primary metagenome ERZ504882 (study PRJEB26092, sample SAMD00036408) | human gut metagenome | host: Homo sapiens | study: EMG produced TPA metagenomics assembly of... | reverse complement strand
GCCGGGCATATCCATCTTTGTCGTTAAGTTATAATCTGATAAAACTTTACGTACTGTTATTTTTATTTCCGCACTGCAATGTTTTGTTCCGCCACCGCATTATACTGATATGCAACGATAATGCAGTGACAGAATTTTCTGTATCCCCACAAAGTGTTTTTTTCGTTTTCCTTGCGGAAGCCAGCTCGTCAGATGCCGGTTGTCATATTGGATACGTAATCTTGGTATATTTACGGCAGTATCCGTGCAAGAAGAGTGCACCATCTGTACCATCACCCAGATGAACAGGCCCTATCATTCGGGTGAAGAGCCGTTGTCACCTGTGTGAAACTGCCGCTTCACACAGGTGAAGCAATAAAGCCATAAGGCTGTTTTCATGGTAACATACTGCCGGCAAGGTACATCTGTTGGAGTTTTGCCGCTATGGGTATGGTGGGCGCAATGTGGTACATTGACCGGCGATTACCAACCGTTTCGGGGCCTTTACAGATATTTTCACACCGGAACATACTGATAATGAAGACGATGAGATGACGGGGGTAATTTTATATTTCACGTTAAATTAGGCCGTGTTTTCTTTTATAGTCTTTAAGATCTTTGATATTGATGGGGGGGTGGTTGTACTATGCGTCTTTCTTTATAACGCTATATTGACAAGGCATTGTAACATATAAATAGTGTATGATATTAATGCCTGTTCGATATACATATTAAATTTACTTGTCTAAAAAATAAGAGCATAACAATAAATCTAAAACAGGAAACGGCAATAATATGGGAACAGAATAAATCCCTTCTCCTCTTTTATTTTCATAAAACTCAAGGCTATAAGCAAAATAATAACATTTTTGCACATTCAATTGAATAAAATATATAACTCATGAGCAATCAACGATACATGCAGCGCGGTGTGTCAGCATCCAAGGAAGATGTGCACAACGCCATTAAGAACATTGACAAAGGTATTTTTCCGCAAGCTTTTTGTAAAATCATCCCCGATATTCTAGGCGGAGATCCTGAATATTGCAACATTATGCACGCTGACGGTGCAGGTACCAAATCATCACTGGCTTATTTGTATTGGAAAGAAACCGGCGATTTAAGCGTATGGAAAGGCATTGCACAAGATGCACTGATTATGAACATCGATGACTTGTTGTGTGTAGGTGCAGTAGATAATATTCTGGTTTCATCAACTATCGGCCGTAATAAGCTACTCGTTCCGGGTGAAGTCATTTCCGCTATCATCAACGGAACGGATGAACTGTTGGCCGAACTTCGCGAAATGGGTGTAGGCGTATACGCTACCGGAGGCGAGACTGCTGATGTAGGTGACTTGGTTCGTACCATCATCGTAGATTCTACCGTAACATGCCGCATGAAACGTACCGATGTCATTAACAATGCCAATATTCGCCCGGGTGACGTCATCATAGGTCTGGCATCTTACGGACAGGCTACTTATGAAAAAGAATACAACGGAGGCATGGGCAGCAACGGACTCACCAGTGCCCGCCACGACGTGTTCGCAAAATACCTGGCCGAGAAGTATCCCGAAAGCTATGACAAGGCAGTACCCGAAGAACTAGTGTACAGTGGCAATTTGAAGCTGACCGATGCTGTGGAAGGAAGTCCGCTGGATGCAGGAAAGCTGGTACTCTCACCTACCCGTACCTATGCTCCGGTAGTGAAGAAATTACTGGATGCGCTCCGACCTGAAATTCACGGAATGGTTCACTGCTCAGGCGGTGCTCAAACCAAAGTCCTGCACTTTGTAGGAAACAATTGCCGTGTAGTAAAGGACAACCTGTTCCCCGTTACCCCCTCTGTTCAAAACCATCAAGGAACAAAGCGGCACCGATTGGGAAGAAATGTACAAAGTATTTAATATGGGCCACCGCCTGGAAGTTTACCTCTCACCCGAACATGCCGAAGAGGTGATCGCCATCAGCAAGTCATTCAATATTGACGCGAAGATCGTGGGACGTATAGAAGAAAGTGACAAGAAGGAGCTAATTATCAAAAGTGAGTTTGGAGAATTCAAATACTGACAAGCAATATTATAATAACACTTCCAAGCCTGCTACATTGAAAAAAAACGATTTTTTTTAATGGCATAGGAGCAATAATATGCTCATTAGTTACGATTGATACAATACGCGAGTTGTATTTCATCTCTACCGCATGGGGTCATGAAACAACTTGGCATGACATACTATATACAGTAAGAAAAGTACTTGCCATACTTGGGTGGATATTACTCACTTGGTATGTCGCAAATAAATGTTTAGAAAAGAATGGCAGAAAACAATAATACATTACTTGAGAAATTAGACGGGTTAGTGGCTCGCTTTGAGGAAGTTTCCACCCTCATTACAGACCCTAATGTCATAGCTGACCAAAAACGTTATGTCAAGCTCACCAAGGAATACAAGGACTTGAATGACATCATGAAAGCCCGTAGAGAATATATACAATGCCTGAATGGACTGGAAGAGGCCAAACAAATCATGACTAACGAATCCGACCCGGAGATGAAAGAGATGGCACGCGAAGAGGCAAATCTCTGCGAAGTCCGCATCCCAGAACTGGAAGAGGAAATCAAACTGTTACTCGTTCCTGCGGATCCGCAAGATGACCGAAATGCCATTCTGGAGATACGCGGTGGTACGGGAGGTGATGAAGCCGCCATTTTTGCAGGCGACTTGTTCCGTATGTACTCCAAATACTGCGAGACAAAAGGTTGGAGACTGGAAGTATCCAGCGCCAATGAAGGAGCAGCAGGAGGTTTTAAGGAAATTATCTGCTCCGTAACCGGAGATAAAGTATATGGCACTCTGAAATATGAATCGGGCGTACATCGTGTGCAACGTGTACCAGCCACCGAAACCCAAGGACGTGTACATACTTCAGCCGCATCAGTCGCCGTTTTACCCGAAGCCGAGCCTTTTGATGTGGAAATTAACGAAGGGGAAATCAAATGGGACACTTTCCGAAGCGGTGGTGCCGGCGGACAGAACGTAAATAAGGTGGAATCCGGAGTACGCCTGCGCTACAACTGGAAGAACCCCAACACCGGAATAGTAGAGGAAATCCTGATAGAATGTACCGAAACCCGTGACCAGCCGAAGAATAAAGAACGAGCCCTTTCTCGCCTGCGTACCTTTATATATGATAAAGAACACCAAAAGTACATTGACGACATTGCCAGCAAACGAAAAACAATGGTATCTACCGGAGACCGATCGGCAAAAATACGTACCTACAATTATCCGCAAGGACGTATCACCGACCACCGCATCAACTATACCATTTACAATTTGGCCGCCTTTATGGATGGCGACATTCAAGACTGCATTGACCATTTGACTGTAGCCGAGAATGCCGAACGTTTGAAAGAGAGCGAATTATAATTTAAATATCGTAAACCATAAACTGTAAACATAGCAATGAACAAGCAACAATTATTTGAAAATATCCAAAAGAAAAAATCATTCCTCTGTGTAGGACTGGACACCGACATAAAGAAGATCCCCGAACATCTGTTAAAAGAAGAAGATCCTATCTTCGCTTTCAACAAAGCCATCATTGACGCTACCGCCCCTTATTGCATCGCCTATAAACCCAATCTGGCCTTTTATGAAAGCATGGGCGTAAAAGGATGGATCGCTTTCGAAAAGACTGTATCCTACATCAAGGAAAACTATCCCGACCAATTCATCATTGCCGATGCAAAACGTGGCGATATCGGAAACACTTCGGCCATGTATGCCCGCACATTCTTTGAAGAGCTGGACATTGACTCAGTCACCGTAGCTCCTTACATGGGTGAAGACAGCGTGACTCCCTTCCTGAGTTACGAAGGCAAATGGGTAATCCTGCTAGCGCTTACCAGCAACAAGGGTTCCCACGACTTCCAGCTGACCGAGGACACCAACGGCGAACGCCTTTTCGAAAAAGTATTGCGCAAATCACAAGAATGGGCCAACGATGAAAACATGATGTACGTAGTAGGCGCCACACAAGGACGCGCTTTCGAAGACATCCGTAAAATTGTTCCCAACCACTTCCTGCTTGTACCTGGAATCGGCGCACAAGGAGGTTCTCTAGAGGAAGTCTGCAAATATGGCATGAATAGTACCTGTGGACTTATTGTTAATTCAAGCCGTGCCATTATCTATGCGGATAAAACTGAGAATTTTGCGACTGTAGCAGGACAAGAAGCTCAGAAAGTCCAGGCACAGATGGAGAAAATAATGTGCCAATAAAACAATGTGCTAATATGCAAATTACCAGGTAGATACATAGCGTAATACATTGGTTTAAGCATATCAGCACACTGAATAATTATTCCCCATGAGTGACCGAAAATTATAAATGACCCCGTCTTCGGGTTTATCAACATCCCGAAGGGGTTACTATATGACATTGTATGTCACCCATTGCTGCAACGTCTTACCCGCATCAAGCAACTGGGCCTGTCCTCTGCCGTATATCCGGGAGCACAACATACCCGTTTCCAACACTCATTAGGCGCTTTCCACTTAATGAGCGAAACGATCAAGCACCTTACCGCCAAAGGTAACTTCATCTTTGACAGCGAAGCGGAAGCCGTACAAGCTGCCATCCTGTTACACGACATCGGACACGGTCCCTTCTCCCATGTGCTGGAAAACACATTGGCAGGAGGCGTTTCACATGAAGAAATCTCCTTGATGCTGATGGAACGAATGAACAAGGACATGAAAGGTCAACTCAATCTTGCCATACAGATATTCAAAGATGAATATCCCAAGAAATTCCTGCACCAACTGGTCAGCGGTCAATTGGATATGGATCGTTTGGACTATCTGCGGCGTGACAGTTTCTATACCGGTGTATCCGAAGGCAATATCGGGTCCGCCCGCATCATCAAAATGCTTGATGTAAAAGACGATCACCTGGTAGTAGAATCCAAAGGCATTTACTCCATCGAAAACTTCCTGATGTCCCGCCGCCTGATGTACTGGCAGGTATATCTGCACAAGACCTCCGTTGCCAGTGAAAAAACTGCTGGTCAACACTCTGACACGAGCAAAGGAATTAGCCTTACGTGGCGTAGAGCTGTTCGCCTCACCCGCTTTAAGATTCTTTTTATACCATCCTATTGATAAAAAACGATTTTATAACAGCCCGGATTGTCTTGAAAATTTTATTCAATTAGATGATAATGACATATGGACTGCACTGAAAGTTTGGAGCAATCACAGCGATGTGGTATTGTCCACTCTGAGTCGTGGAATGATTAACAGGAAACTATTCAAAGTAGAGGTAACCTCCTCTTCCATCACAAAAGCACGAAAAGAAGAAATTCTTTCAAGAATAAGTAAACAACTGAATATCAATAAGAAAGAAGCAAAATACTTCCTATCCATATCCAGTATAGAAAACAATATGTATAAAAAGGAGGATGACAGTATTGAAATCATCTATAAAGATGGAAGCACCCGCGATATAGCCAAGGCTTCGGATATGCTCAACATCTCTCTTCTCTCCCGAAAAGTCAAAAAATATTATATATGTTACCTGCGTTCCGAAAACGACGGACATTAAATAATTAGCGAATTGTACGGATATATAAAAAAAAAATGCGTAATTTGCATAATTAATGATGTGTTTACACTAACATGTAACACGCAAGTAACAAAACTGAAACATTTAGAACATAAAGAATTAGACAGTATTATGGAGTTCTCAGCTAAACAAATTGCGGAATACATCCAGGGAATTATTGTTGGCGATGAAAACGCAACTGTGCATACTTTTGCTAAAATAGAGGAAGGCGTGCCGGGAGCGATTTCTTTTCTTTCAAATCCTAAGTATACTCATTACATTTACGATACTCAGTCTACCATTGTGTTGGTAAACAAAGATTTCGTTCCCGAGCAAGAAGTAAAAGCTACCTTAATCAAGGTAGACAACGCCTACGAAAGTCTGGCTAAACTACTGACCCTCTATGAAATGAGCAAACCTAAAAAGACTGGTATAGATCCGCTGGCATACGTTGCCCCCACTGCGAAGTTGGGGAAGGATGTATATATCGCTCCGTTTGCCTGCGTAGGCGATGGTGCTGAGATTGGTGACAACACTTCCCTCCACCCGCACGCTACTGTAGGAAGCCATGCCAAAGTAGGTAATAATTGTACACTTTATCCACATGCCACCATCTATCACGACTGCTTGGTAGGAAACCACTGTACCCTGCATGCAGGCTGCGTAATCGGTGCTGATGGATTCGGATTCGCACCTTCTCCCGAAGGGTACGAAAAAATTCCACAAATAGGTATTGCCATCATAGAAGATAATGTGGAGATTGGTGCTAATACCTGCGTAGATCGTGCCACCATGGGCGCCACCATTGTACATAAAGGAGTGAAACTGGATAACCTGATCCAGATAGCACACAATGTGGAAGTAGGAAGCCACACTGTCATGGCATCACAGGTGGGTATTGCCGGTTCCACCAAAGTAGGTGAATGGTGCATGTTTGGCGGACAGGTAGGACTAGCCGGACATATTAAGATAGGTGACAAGGTAGGTATCGGCGCACAAGCAGGCGTTCCCGGTAACGTGAAATCCAACGAGCAAATTCTAGGCACTCCGGCCATCGATGCCAAGAATTTCATGAAATCATCGGCCGTATACAAAAAACTGCCCGAAATTTACACCACACTGAACGCCATGCAGAAAGAAATAGAAGAATTAAAAAAACAACTAAATAAATAAACCCCATGTTGAAACAGAAGACATTAAAAGGCAGTTTTTCTTTAAATGGAAAAGGCCTTCACACCGGAGTAAACTTGACGGTGACATTCAATCCTGCACCGGACAACCACGGGTATAAAATCCAACGAATTGATCTTGAAGGACAACCAATAATTGATGCCGTAGCAGAAAACGTAGGTGATACTACCCGCGGCACTGTGCTGATGAAAAACGGAATAAAAGTAAGTACAGTAGAACATGCTTTGGCAGCTCTTTATGCAGCTGGTATAGACAACTGCCTGATTCAGGTAAGCGGTCCCGAATTCCCTATTCTGGACGGCAGTGCCAAAGCGTATGTAGAAAATATACAGCGTGTAGGAATCGAAGAACAGAATGCTGTCAAGGATTACTATATCATAAAATCAAAAATCGAATTCAGGGACGAGGAAACCGGATCTTCCATCATTGTTCTTCCGGACGAAAATTTCAGTGTGAATGCACTGATCTCTTATCAGTCTAAAATACTGTCCAATCAGTTCGCCACACTGGAAGACATGGCTAAATTCCCCACCGAGGTAGCTTCCGCGCGTACCTTTGTATTCGTCCGCGAAATAGAACCATTGCTGGGCGCCGGACTGATTAAGGGAGGCGATCTGGACAACGCCATCGTAATCTACGAAAAAGAGATGAGCCAGGAAAACTACGACAAGCTGGCAGACGTCATGGGGGTTCCCCACATGGACGCCACCAAACTGGGCTACATCAACCATGTTCCCTTGGTATGGGACAACGAACCGGCCCGCCACAAACTGCTGGATATCATCGGCGACCTGGCACTGATAGGCAAACCCATCAAGGGACGTATCATCGCCACCCGTCCGGGGCACACCATCAACAACAAGTTTGCCCGCCAGATACGCAAAGAAATCAAACTTCACGAAATACAGGCTCCGTCCTATAACTGCAACGAAGCTCCCATCATGGATGTCAACCGCATCCGCGAACTGCTTCCGCACCGTTATCCTTTCCAGCTAGTGGACAAAGTCGTTGCCATTGGCGCCAACCACATTGTCGGTGTGAAAAACGTAACCGCCAACGAACCCTTCTTCCAGGGACACTTCCCACAGGAACCTGTCATGCCGGGTGTGCTTCAAGTAGAAGCCATGGCACAATGCGGTGGTCTGCTTGTTCTTAATTCAGTGGACGAACCCGAAAGATACTCCACCTACTTCATGAAAATAGACGGTGTGAAATTCCGCCAGAAAGTAGTGCCGGGAGACACTTTATTGTTCCGTGTTGAATTGTTGGCTCCTATCCGCCGGGGCATCTCCACAATGAAAGGATATGTGTTTGTAGGCGAGAAAGTAGTCTGCGAAGCCGAGTTTATGGCACAAATAGTAAAAAACTAAATAACCACTAAAAAAACCAACATGATTAGTCCATTAGCATATATACATCCCGAAGCAAAAATTGGTGAGAATGTAGAAATCGGTCCTTTTGTGTTTATCGACAAGAATGTAGTTATCGGTGATAACAACACAATCATGCCTAACGCCAATATACTGTATGGCTCACGCATAGGGAACGGCAACACCATTTTTCCGGGAGCTGTTATAGGCGCTATTCCCCAGGATTTGAAATTCCGCGGTGAAGAAACGACTGCCGAAATAGGTGATAACAACACCATTCGCGAGAATGTAACCATCAATCGTGGTACAGCGGCTAAAGGCAAAACCATAGTGGGCAGTAACAACCTGTTGATGGAAGGAGTACACGTAGCACATGATGCCATCATAGGCAGCGGTTGCATCATAGGCAATGCCACCAGATGGCAGGTGAAACTTATCATTGATGATAACGCCATTATCAGCGGCGCCGTATTGATGCACCAATTCTGCCGGGTAGGCGGTTATGTAATGGTACAGGGCGGTTCACGTTTCAGCAAGGACATTCCTCCTTATATTATAGCAGGGCGCGAACCCATTGCCTACGCAGGAATCAATATCGTAGGACTCCGCCGCCGCGGATTCTCTAATGAACTAATAGAGAATATACACAACACCTATCGCATTATTTATCAAAATGGCATGAACGTTACCGATGCCTTGGAACAAGTACGCAAAGAAATACCTATGAGCAAAGAAATAGAATATATTATTTCTTTCATAGAAAATTCTCAAAGAGGTATCATCAGATAACAAAGTTTTTTATAACTTTACTGCACGAAAAAAAGTTATATAGTATATACAGTATAAATATATGATTTACAGATTTACACTAATCTCTGATGAAGTCGATGATTTTATAAGAGAAATAAAGATAGACTCGGAAGCAACTTTCTTTGATTTGCACGAAGCAATATTGAAAGCGGCAGGATATAAAGATGACCAGATGACCTCTTTCTTCATTTGTGATGACGACTGGGAGAAAGACCAGGAAATCACACTGGAAGATATGGGAAGCAGTTCGGAAGAAGACAGCTACATCATGAGAGAAACCCGCTTGAGTGATTTGGTGGAAGACGAAAAGCAAAAATTGCTGTATGTATTCGACCCGTTGGCAGAACGAGTGTTTTTCATTGAACTGTCGGAAATCATCACCGGCAAAGACCTTGACAAAGCAGTGTGTTCGCGCAAAGCCGGAGAAGCCCCGAAACAAACCGTCGACTTTGACGAAATGATGGCAAAAAGCAATAGCGGAAATCTGGATATAGACGAGAATTTCTATGGCGACCAGGACTTCGATATGGAAGACTTTGATCCCGAAGGATTTGATATGGGCGGTGCCTCCTCACCGGACCCTTATGAGCAAGAAAACTATTAATCTTAACGGGGGCGGACGTTACACGTCCGCCCCTCTCTTTTTATAAACACCATGCCTGACACCCTTATCGTCCTTATCGGCCCTACCGGTGTAGGAAAGACCGAACTAAGCCTTTCCATTGCCGAACACTTCCGGACTTCCATTGTTTCGGCAGACTCACGCCAATTGTATGCAGACCTGAAGATAGGAACTGCCGCCCCTACCCCCGAGCAACTGGCGCGTGTTCCTCATTATTTTGTCGGAACATTACAGCTAACAGATTATTACAGCGCCGCACAATACGAAGCAGACGTACTGGCACAACTGGAAATCCTATACCAAAACCATGACACTGTAATACTGACCGGAGGTTCCATGATGTATATAGATGCCATTTGCAAAGGCATAGATGATATCCCCACTGTAGACAATGAAACACGCCAGCTGATGCTACGACGTTACGAACAGGAAGGGCTGGACACTCTGTGCGCCGAACTAAGGCTGCTGGACCCCGAGTATTACAAAATAGTGGATTTGAAAAATCCCAAACGGGTAATACATGCATTGGAAATATGCTACATGACCGGAAAAACTTATACTTCTTTCCGTACCCGTACTCACAAGGAACGCCCTTTCCGCATCATCAAAATAGGATTAACCCGCGACCGCGAAGAATTGTATGACCGCATCAACCGCCGCGTGGACATCATGATACAGGACGGCTTGCTGGAAGAAGCCCGGCAGGTATATCCTTTCCGGCATCTGAACTCGCTCAATACCGTAGGATACAAAGAAATGTTCAAGTATCTGGACGGAGAATGGACTTTGGAATTCGCTATCGGAAAAATCAAGCAAAATTCCCGCATTTACTCTCGTAAACAGATGACCTGGTTCAAACGGGACAAAGACATCGTGTGGTTCCATCCCGACCAACAAACAGAAATTATGCAATATATTCATTCAGTTAACCACTAATTACAATCATGAAAAAATTACTAACCTTCATCATGGCTTGTGTCATAAGCCTGGGTGCAACAGCCCAAATCTCGGAAAAAGCATTTGAGAAATGGCATCAGAACAAGTATTCCATGTTCATCCACTTCGGTCTTTATTCCGAACTGGGAGGCGTATGGGAAGGCAACCCCGTCACCCGAGGATACAGTGAACAAATCCAATCGTTTGCGGGAATCTTCAGTGACTGGTATGGAGATACCGCCCTGCGCTTCAATCCCACCCTGTTTGATGCAGACGCTATCGTGTCACTGGCCAAAGAAGCCGGTATGCGCTCCATCATCATTACCACCAAGCATCACGACGGTTTCTGTATGTTCCGTACAGCCACCACCGACTATAATTCATACGATGCCACCCCCGGCAAGCGCGACTTCATAAAAGAGATGGCGGAAGCTTGCAAACGTGGCGGAATCAACTTCGGCATCTATTTCTCACTGATAGACTGGCATTTTCCACAAGCCTATCCTATCTCCAGCCATAACTGTGATTTCATCACCCCACAGCATCATGAATTCACCAAAGCCCAAGTTACCGAACTGTTGACCAACTACGGTCCCATCTCCGAACTATGGTTTGACATGGGTTCCAACACTCCTGAACAAAGCAAGGAACTGTATCAACTGGTGCACAGATTGCAACCAGACTGTATGGTAAGCGGCCGGTTGGGCAACGATCAGTATGACTTCAGTGTCATGGCAGACAACACATACCCCGAAGGCTCCTTGCAGACCGCATGGCAAACAGCTGCTTCCATGTTCGATGAAACCTGGAGCTACCGTTCCTGGCAGAAAGGGGGGACGTTCACACCAAAGCGATGGAAAAACTACGCAGCCTGATCAATGTAGTTTCCCATGGCGGAAACTTCCTGCTGAACATCGGTCCCAAAGGTGACGGTTCCGTAGTACCCTTTGAAAGAGAGGTGCTGAAAGAAATCGGTATCTGGTTGAAGAAAAACGGTGAAGCCATTTATGGCACAGAAGCCTCTCCTTTCCGTGAGCAATTCGAATGGGGAACCATTACCCGCAAAGGCAATAACCTCTACCTCATCTTATCAGGCAACCGCCCTGCCGATGGTAAAATCACTTTGAACGTGCCGGGATGCAAACTGCAAAAAGCAGACATTAAAGCTATTCAGAAAGGACAGGAGATGATCTTCACACTGCCCGCCGACGCATACGGAAAAGACATCCAAGTGATTTGCGCCACGTTCGACCAACCGGTGAAACCGCAACCTATGGCTGCACAGCGCACTCCCAATTATAGTTATTCCTGTTTCGATTATTACAGCAACTACCGCAGTACGGTGAGCTATCAATGGAACATCAACAAATCCAACCTCAACGCATTGGAATTTACCTATACTCGCAGGAGAACGTAAGGAATTACTGGTTGAAGTAGATGGAATACCTTACACAGTAACCCTTGACGCAGGCAAGGCACAGGCATTAAACCTGCCTTCCAAGACCGTATGGGGTCAGCGTTACTTCTGCGGACCGGGCAGCGGATTGTTCGATGCTCCTGCCACCATCCATACTGATCCGGACAAAGCACCGGTAAGAAAAGGACAATGGAAAGAAGTGAATGAGGAAAAAGCCATGTTCCCCAGCAATATTCTGGAAAGTTACTTCCTGATGCAGCAGGTAGAATCGCCCAAAGCACAAGATATTCTAGTAGATGTAGGTGCCGGAAACGGTATCGAAATCTATCTGAACGGCAAGTCGGTAATGAAACACCTCAACCCTTACCGCTGCAAGTTCCGCGAGGAAAAGGTGCTGCTACCGCTTCAAAAAGGCAGTAACCAAATTGTGGTAAGAATATACAACCGCTTTGAAAAAGAAACAAGGCTATCTGCTGCGCCCATCAGCGGAACAGGTTATCTACAAGCAGAAATTCACTTTGCCGCAAGTGGCAAAAGGAAAAGTTACATACTGTTGTTGTAAAACAGAATAATCTGCCATCCATCCATAAGGACACAGAATTATCCAATCTGATGGTAGAGGCAAAATAAAACTTTTCAATAAATAAAAAATGAAATACCTCTCCCCGGATGTTTCTGTCATGAAATGTCCGGGGAAAGTTTTATATAAAGAAAACATCATTCTAGAATTTACCAATAGTACTGACAGGCCTCATGCATGAAGATCATAATATTCATAAAGTACCCTTCATACAGTCTGTTCCGATATTATGCTTTCCTCCTGTCTGCCTGATAATTCAGAATTACCCCCAGTACTATCAGTACAGAAAGTACAATCCATGCAACATTCAAAAAGATTCCTTTCCATTCCTGCCGGGTAATGAACTGTGAATACAAAGGTCGTATAATCGGAGCTTGAGGATGGTGGAGTTTACAGCGGGACCGATCAATGGCTTTCTGATAATCATCTAAATCAAAAATACAACGCTCATAACATACAACGGCTTGTCCTTTCTCATGTCCTCACCGGAATAACCCATGCCTTAACTTCCCGCTCCTCATACTTATGACGGGGCAATGAATCGGTAAATGCAGGAGCTACAGAGAAATGATATTGCTTCTGTTCCTTACGATAGCGGTGTCTGCCCATACTTCGTGTCACCTCACGAGTGACAGTCACACTGCTCCTTCGGGCATAATCCACCTCCAGAGTATCGAAAGTAAAATACAGAGCATTATTCTCCAAATTATATAAATCGGTAACAGCATGATAACGCACCACTTCATCTGCCGAATGAAAAAGCCAGTTCTGTAAAGGAATATTAAAGGCC
>ENA-OQNJ01000295-OQNJ01000295.1-human-gut-metagenome-genome-assembly--contig:-NODE-295-length-13368-cov-2.903935_pt1 | contig 13368 bp, 14 predicted proteins | sample MGYA00242630_ERZ504882 | MGnify/ENA primary metagenome ERZ504882 (study PRJEB26092, sample SAMD00036408) | human gut metagenome | host: Homo sapiens | study: EMG produced TPA metagenomics assembly of... | reverse complement strand
AACGTTACCATCAAGGGACGCAGCAAAAACATGCTGTTGGGTCCATCGGGACAGAATATTTATCCGGAAGAGATTGAAGATAAATTGAATAACATGCCGTTCGTTTCAGAAAGCATTATCATACAGCAGGCAGACAGCAAACTGGCGGCTTTGGTTTATCCCGATTTCGACGATGCCTTTGCTCATGGGCTGGATAATGACGCGATAGCACAGGCTATGGAAGAGAACCGTATCAACTTGAATACAGAACTTCCTGCATATTCACAAATAGCCCGTGTAAAAATCTATCCGGAAGAATTCGAGAAAACTCCTAAAAAGAGTATCAAACGTTTCTTATATCAGGAAGTAAAATAACACCTGGCAGAAAAAAGAACCTGCCTGCAACATATATAATGTATAAGTCTGAAGATTATAGATGTTGCAGGCTATACATTATAGATGTTACAGGTTATACATCCGCATATATGGACACCTGGATCATGATGCGTGAAAGGAGACAATACAAAACATAATTTTACTCTTGCACCCCGATCAATTCTCCCCATAATTCCCCCTTATATCTACATTTTTATTACATTTGCACCCAAGAAACTAAAAATGTATGAAAATGAATATGCGTATAGCAGCAATACTCCTTTTAGGATATTGTGCAGGTATGTCAACTCCTGCTTTTGCCCAGAAAAAGGACAAGCTTAAAAAAGGCCCCAACATCTCCTTGAACATTTCCGCGAAGAAAGACAGTGTCAAAACCACTTATCTGAATATCGGTCTGCTTACAAATATCTATCAACTGAAAGGAATCGGTATCAACGCTGTATCCAGTGTTGTACAAAACGATATGACGGGTTTCCAAATCTCCGGCCTTGCCAGCATTACCGGACGCCACGCTTCCGGTTTCCAACTGGGAGGTATTGCCAATGTAGCCGGAGGCAATGCCAATGGTATCATGCTCAGCGGACTGATGAATGTTGCCGGAGGGAAAGCCAACGGTATCCAAATTTCCGGATTAGGCAACATTGCCGGAAATATATCAAGAGGAGTTACCATCGGCGGTCTGATGAATCTGGCCGGCAACAAAGCCCAAGGAGTTCAGATAGCCGGCTTGGCCAACATTGCCGGAAAATCACAAAATGGCGTCGCTATCGGCGGACTGATGAACGTATCTGCCGAGAAACTGAACGGAGCACAAGTTTCCACCCTGCTCAATATCAGTGGCGGAAAAGCCAAAGGCGCTCAAGTCTCAGCCATTGGTAATGTAGGTGTAAACGTGAATGGTATGCAATTCTCCGCCATCAGCAATATCGCTGCCGGAGAAATCAGAGGCTTGCAGCTTTGCGGTGCGGTAAATATCGCCGTCAAGACGGAAAATGCCCTGCAATTCTCAGGACTGACCAATGTTTGCCAAGGCAAGTTACGCGGTGTGCAGTTCGCTCCCGGCAACTACGCCGGAGAAGTAAGCGGCGCGCAAATCGGTTTACTCAACCTGTGTGGCGGGAATGTAAAAGGAATACAAATAGGAATCATCAACCATAGCAAGGATACTACCGCCCATAAACTAGGTTTGGTGAATATCACTCCCAAAACCCGTATCCAGATGATGCTGTTTGCAGGTAACACCAGCAAACTGAATGCTGTCGTAGCGTTTTAAAAACCGCCGGAGTTATACCATGCTGGGTATCGGTACACACTATCTGGATTTGAATGACAAATTTTCGGGCTGTGTGTTCTATCGTACCGGTCTTTACTATCCCATCGCCTCCAAACTGGAACTAAGTGGCGACTTAGGTTATTTCCATATAGAAAACTTTGAAAATGAAGATGCGGAAACACCGGAACGCATGTATTCATTACAAGCCCGTATCAATCTGGAATATAAATTCAAATCCAGAATCAGTTTCTTTGCATCGGGTGGTTACGGCATGACGCGCTACTATGATAAAAATAAGTTCTACGTAAAAAAAACCTATTTTCGAAGCAGGTGTTATCTTATTTTAAGCAGCCGTCACACTAATATAAACTAATTCATACAATATGAAACTACAGCATATCGCATTAGTCTGCCTGCTGGCATTAAGTAGTGCCGGGAACGTCACAGCCCAGATGCTCCACCGCCCCGATTCCATGTATACATTCACCGATCCTCGCCTGCAAAAAAAACCACCCTTGGCGTGCCGCTGCCGAAGCTTTCGGAATGAATGTCGGAGTATGGGCATTCGACCGTTATGTAATGAACGAAGACTTTGCCAAAATCAGTATCGGCAGCATACGACGCAATATCAAGCATGGTTTTTGTATGGGATAACGACCAATTCTCCACCAACCTGTTCGCCCACCCCTATCACGGAAATCTTTATTTCAATGCAGCACGCAGCAACGGACTTACCTTTTGGGAATCGGCTCCATACGCCTTTGCAGGTAGTTTGATGTGGGAAATAGCCGCAGAAGTGGAGCCGCCCGCCATCAATGACCTGATGGCAACCACCCTAGGCGGCATCGCCCTGGGAGAAGTAACGCACCGTATGTCTTCTTTGGTACTGGACGACTCCAAGCGTGGTTTCTCACGTTTCACCCGCGAGTTTTTGGGAACCTTGATCTGCCCCATGCGGGGATTGAACCGAATGATAACCGGCGAGATGTGGAAAGTAAAACGCTCTCATTACAAATACCACGATTACGACCGCATTCCGGTACACTTTTCCATAGGTGCCGGTGACCGTTATCTGGCCGATGACAATTACCTGTTCCGTGGAGAGCACAATCCCTACCTTGAATTCCGGGTACAATACGGAGATGCCTTCGATAAAGTGAATGACGGCCCATACGATTACTTCACCGCGCGGGCCACCTTCGGTCTTTCCGGGAACCAGCCTCTTATCAGCCAGATCAACCTGATGGGCAAACTATGGGGTGTTCCCCTGAAAACCACTACCGGCATGGAAATGATGTTCGGTATCTTCCAGCACTTCAACTATTTTGATTCCGAGGAAGTGATTGACGGATCGGGGCGTATCCCTTACAAGATTTCGGAAGCTGCCAGTGTGGGACCGGGTATGATTTATAAATTCCCCCGAATGAACAGCCTGGTAAATTTGGAACAGCGTGTGTTCCTGAGTGCCATCCTGCTGGGTGGAAGCCTTACCGACTATTACAACGTAATAGACCGCAATTACAATATGGGAAGCGGATACAGCATAAAGAACAACACCATTCTGGACTTCGGCCGTTACGGCATGTTCGCACTGAATATGCATCTTTACCAGATTTTTACCTGGAAAGGATACGAACACAAGGATTTGGAAACAATAGATCCGCTCTATCTGAATGCGCAGGGAGACAAAGGAAATGTAATGCTCGCTGTAGTGAATCCGATTATCGAGCTGAATCTAAGCTCCCACTTCAAAGCCAATATGGAAGTGTCCTATTACTACCGCCACACACATTATTCCTACCATGAGGACATAAAATATAAGACCTTTGAAACCCGGCTAGGATTGATTTATCAATTCTAAAGCAAGGAAGAACGGACACGGCTCAAGGTTTCGGGAGTCATCTGTAATAAGGAAGCGATGTACACAAGAGGCGCACGCTTCAATATTTCGGGATGAAGCTGCAACAATCTGTTATAACGTTCATGAGCCGGTTCAAAACGAAGCGTGTCCGCCTTCACCTGTGACTCTATCAAAGAATGTTCGATAAAACCGCGATAAAGACGTTCGATATCGTGATATTGATCTATCAATTTCTCCACTTCCACACGGGGTAACTCCCATACCACGGATGCTTCCAAAGTTTCCACCATCAAGCGGGTGGGCTCCTGTTTAAAATAACTCTCTATGCAAATAATCATTCCGTTCTCATAACCGATATGCTCAGTCAGATCTTTATCATATTTATAATAAAATTGTCTGAGCATTCCTTTTTCTATAAACAACATCGCTTTACAAACCTCACCGGCCTGCAAAACAATCTCCCCTTTACGATATTTTCTACAAACTAAGATTTCGGCTAATGCGTGAACACTTTCTCTACTGAGAGGATGGTTAACTTCTGCTATCCTTCTAGCTATGTCTATACTAGTTGTCATGTGCTCCCAATTTTTGTATTTGCTGCAAAAATACAAAAAAGGCTGGATTATTAGACATAAATTACAAAATTAAACCGATAAAGTTCTGAATAATAGTTTTTTTTATATACTTTTGAAACGCAATAGTAATAAAACGACCTTTATGAAACTACTAGCCTCTTTAACAATCCTGGGTTTAGTCATGGCACAAAGTGTCACAGCCCAAACGAATTACACAAAGGATCCGGAAAGCTGCACTAGCATTATGGTAGGAAAGAAAGCAACTACCGATGGATCAGTTATAACCAGTCATACATGCGACAGCTGGTACCGAACCTGGGTAAACATGGTTCCGGCAGAGAGTTATGAAAGGGATACTGTAATGAATATTTACGATGGCCGTATGCATACCGAGTTTGTAGCCGACCAGACTAATGTAAAAACTCAAGGGGCAAATACCACAAGCTAGAAAAACATATGCCTTCATGGACACCTCCTACCCTTGCATCAACGAAAAGCAGCTGGGGATAGGTGAAACTACCGTAAGCGGACGCAGGGATCTGGAAAATCCCAAAGGTATGTTTATGATTGAAGAATTGCAACGTGTGGCATTGCAACGCTGTACAACAGCCCGTGAGGCTATCCGCCTGATGGGAGATCTCATAAAACAATACGGTTATGGCGACAGCGGCGAATGTCTGACCATTGCCGATCCTGATGAAGTATGGCACTTCGAAGTCTTCGGAGAAGGAAAAGATAAAATTGGCGGAGTATGGGCGGCAGTCCGTATTCCGGATGATCATGTAGGCGTATCTGCCAACATCTCGCGAATCAGCACCCTCAATCTGAAAGATCCCGACCACTATATGGCTTCCGAAAATGTATTTGACGTGGCTAAAAAATTAGGATATTGGAATGGAAAAGAGCCTTTTAAATTTTGGAAAGCTTATAGCGGAAAGAATTACTCCGGCCAACTGAAATCCTTCAGCACCCGCGAGCACTTTATCCTGAATGCACTGGCACCGTCATTAAAGCTTGATTATGAAGCAGAAGAACTGCCTATCAGTGTAAAACCCGACAAGCAAGTATCTGTAACCGATGTTATGGCATTGCTCCGGGAAACATACGAAGGAACGCCGCTGGATATGACACAGAATCTGAAAGTTACGGTAAAAGATAGAAAAACCGGAAAAGTAGACACCATTATCAGCCCGAAAGCCAATCCGTGGATGCGTGGCGATGAACTGAATATGCTGAACGGTATTAAAAAGGGAGTTGTGAAATCAGTACGCAATATCGCAGTTCCGCAATGTGCTTATTCTACAGTTATCCAATTGCGCAACTGGCTGCCCGATGCAGTAGGCGGTGTGGTATGGTTCTCTATGGACAACCCCGGACAAAGCCCGCGCGTTCCGGTATTCTGTGGCATTACTGATTTCCCTGCTATGTATAAAATCTGCGGTAACCACCGCTATCGCGACGACGCCGCCTTATGGCACTATCGCCGCGCCAACAAACTGGCTGCTGTAAGATGGGGAACTGCCCGCAAAGTAATGGAAAAAAATATTCGTCATTTCGAGGAAAAAGGACAACGGGAACTTCCATTTGTGGAAGCACAATACCAAAGTATCCTTCAATCTAAAGGGGAAGAAGCAGCCCGTGCTTATCTCACAGACTACACGGCAGACTTTATAGGCGCCACCATCCTTCGCTGGGACGAAATGGCAAACCAATATTGGATTGAGTCACGCTTCGGCTTTTAATTGTTAACCTTATCATATTAAAAACAAACTTATGAAGACAAAAGTATTCACACTAGCCGCACTGCTATGCTGTGCATCAGCCATGTATGCACAAGAAAGTGGTTACAAATTCACGACTGTTGCATCACAGAAAGCAACTCCAGTCAAAAATCAGGCCTCTACCGGAACTTGCTGGTGCTTTGCCACCACTTCGTTCATGGAATCCGAACTGCTCCGTATGGGCAAAGGGGAATATGATCTTTCTGAAATGTTCATTGTACGCCAAAAGTACTTGAACCAATTGGAAGACAACTATTACCGGGGAGGCAACGGGAATTTAGGACAAGGAAGCCTTTCACACACATGGAAGAATGCTTTCAACCAAGTGGGTATCGTACCCGAGGAAGTATATCACGGAATCAACTATAACTCAGAAAAACATAACCATGGTGAAATGGTGAGATATATCAACGCTTTAGGAAACACAGCCGTTAAGATGAAACGTCGCAGCCCGGAATACTACAAGCTGATCAACAACCTTTTCGATACTTATCTAGGAGAACTTCCTGAAAAGTTCACTTACAAAGGAAAAGAGTACACTCCGAAATCTTTTGCCGAAAGTCTGGGTTTGAACATGGACGATTATATCGAACTGACTAGTTTCACTCACAAACCGTATTACCAGAAATTCTCTCCGGAAGTACCCGACAATTGGGAAAATGAACAAATGTACAATCTTCCGCTGGACGAAATGATGGAAGTTGCCGACTATGCTTTGACCCACGGATATACCGTATGTTGGGACGGTGATGTCAGTGAAAAAGGTTTTTCATTCAAAAATGGTGTAGCCATCAATCCGGTAGTGAAAAAAGCGGAAGATCTCTCGGGTTCCGACCGTGCACGTTTTGAGAAAATGGACCCTAAAGAACAAAGAGAGATGCTGGCGGAAGCCTACAAATTTGAAAAACCGTGTCCCGAAGTAAATGTCACTCCGGAAGTCCGTCAGGAAGGTTATGAAGCATTTGTCACTACAGATGACCACCTGATGCATCTTACCGGTATTACCAAAGACCAGAACGGGACCAAATACTATATCACCAAAAATTCTTGGGGTACAGAACGCAATACATTTGGCGGTTACCTGAATATGTCCGAAAGCTATGTACGTGCCAAGACTATTTTCCTCATGGTGCATAAAGATGCTATTCCGGCTGCAATCAAACAGAAATTAGGAATTAAATAAAAACGAAAAGAGCAGGCGTCCGTTTTTCTAAAATAGACGCCCGTTTTTTAGAAAACAGATATCCGGAATCCCAATACATACTTGTGTTTTCAAATGGACATCTATTTTTTAGTAAAAGATTCATAATAACTATGACGAAAAAGAACTTATTTACATTAGTCTTATGCTTATTCTGTTTCGGAACCACAACTCATGCGCAACGTATCCCCACATTGGAGGAGGCCGTATACGGAGGACTGATCAAGACAGAAGGCGGAAGTAACGTGAACTGGATGAAAGATGGAGAACGTTATTCCAAAATAGAGAAAAATGCCGAGGGAGCATACGAGGTCACTGCCTACAAAGCAAAGGACAATTCCAAAGAAGTGCTGATCCCTGCCAATATGCTTCTGAATCCGCAAACAGGAAAAACCTATCTCTGTCCGCAATTTCGTATTCAGCGAGGATAACTCCAAAGTATTGATCTATACCAATACCCGTCGCGTATGGCGTTATGATACCCGCGGTGATTACTGGGTGCTTAATTTGAAAGACGGCAAACTGCAACAATTGGGCAAAAGCTTGCCGGAAGCTACCTTGATGTTCGCCAAGTTCTCGCCGGATGCCAGCCGGGTAGCATATGTCTCCAGAAACAACATTTATGTAGAGAGTCTGGTTGACGGGAAAATCAACCAACTAACTCAAGACGGAAATAATGAAATTGTAAACGGAACATTCGACTGGGTATACGAAGAAGAATTCAACTGCCGCGACGGTTTCCGCTGGAGTCCCGACGGGCAATACATAGCCTATTGGCAAAGCGATACCCAAGGTACGGGATGGTTTGATATCATCAATAATGTAGATTCCATTTATCCTAAAATCCAACGTTTTCCCTACCCTAAAGCCGGAACAGCAAACTCCGCTGTAAAAGTAGGCTATGTATCAGCCGACGGTGGAAACACCACTTGGCTGGCTCTTCCAGGTGATGCACGCAACCACTATATTCCACGTATGGAATTCATTCCGGGCTGCAACGAACTGTTCATCCAGCAAATGAACCGTGCCCAAAACACCAATAAAGTATGGATTGCGAAAATAGGTGAAAATACCCCCGTCAATATCTTTACCGATCAAGATGCCGCATGGTTGGAAACGAATGACAATGTGCGTTGGTTGAAAGGGAACAAGTATTTCACTTGGGAAAGCGAACGTGACGGATGGCGCCACCTGTATCGTGTAAGCCGTGATGGTAAAGAAATCAAGCCCATCACCCAAGGAGCTTTTGATTATATTCAAGAAGTAGGTGCGGATATGGATAAAGGTTTTGTGTACTTTATCGCCTCTCCCGACAACTTCACCCAGCGCTATCTCTACCGGGCACGTCTTTTCGGCAATGGAGAGGTAAAGCGGCTAAGTCCTGTTGACCAAAGCGGGCAACATCGTTATATCATGTCACCGTCCGGCAAATGGGCAGTCCATACATTCAGTAACTCGGAAACTCCCCCTGTAATCGACATGGTGTCTTTCCCTGCCCATAAAAGTATACGTCTGATTACTGACAATGCAAAAGCCAAGGAGCAATACAAAGCCTTGGGGCTGCAACCGAAAGAATTTGTAAAAACCCGTTCAGGAGAACTGGAACTGGATGCATGGATGATCAAACCCGTAAACTTTGATCCCAGCAAAAAATATCCGGTCATAATTGATGTCTATGGAGAACCTGCCAACGCCACCGTGCAGGATGTATGGAGCGGAGGAAGTTTATGGCACCAGTACTTGGCAAACCTGGGGTATATCATAGTCAGCATCGAGAACCGTGGTGCCAATGCACCCCGTGGACGCGAATGGCGCAAATGTATTTATGGAGAAGTCGGAACCTTTGCCAGTGAAGATCAGGCAAGAGGCATCCAAGACTTGGCACGTCAATACTCTTTCATTGACACCGCACGTATCGGTATCACCGGCTGGAGTGGCGGAGGCAGCCAGACGCTGAACAGTATGTTCCGTTATCCCGATGTTTTCCACACAGGTATTGCCATTGCTTTTGTGGCCGACCAGCGTCTGTATGACACGGTTTATCAAGAACGTTATATGAATACTCCTCAAAATAATCCGGAGGGCTACCGCAAAGGGTCTCCCATCTCGTATGCAGCAGGATTGAAAGGCAACTTGCTGTTAATTCACGGTACAGGAGATGACAATGTCCATTATCAGAATTGTGAAATGTTGGTCAATGAACTGGTACGGCACGGAAAAATCTTCTCACAGATTTCTTACCCGATGCGTTCCCATGGAATTTACGAAGGCAAGGGAACCAGCTTGCATCTGCGAAAGACAATGGCTGATTACTGGCTGAAAAACCTGCCTGCCGGAGGAAAATAAATATGCCAAAATTCCTGCTGATATGATTATACAGTCGGCCATTCTGAACATTAGTGAAACTTTTCATATACATAAAATGATTAGAGTCCAAATTTTTCACAAAAGTTCGGGATGGCAGACTGATAAACCGATTTCGTTTTAGCAAGCTTAGCACTAAACACATAAACTAAATGAAGAAAATACAACTATTCTTATTACAATTTCTGTTAATATCTATTACGCAGCACACCAATGCCCAACTCCCTGTCAAAACAGAATATACCGTTGAGATGGGAGGAACATCGGGTAAAGGAACCTACGCGCCGATGTGGCTTACTGCCAACAGGCAAGGTTTATCTTCTGCCAATACCGAAAATGGTTATTTACGGGCAGGGATTGCACATACAATGCCATTAAACCAACATTTCGGCTTCAGTGCAGGACTGGATTTGGCAACCGCCTACAATTTCACCTCCTCCTTCATCATCCAACAAGCCTATGCAGACCTCAGTTACCGATGGTTGAACCTGAGTATCGGCAGCAAAGAACGCTTGCCCGAATTAAAGAATTCCAAGTTAAGCAGCGGAGGTATGGTAGAATCAAATAATGCCCGCCCCATTCCCCAAATACGCCTGGAAGTTCCCGATTATGTAGCCATACCAGGTACCCATAAATGGCTTCATTTGAAAGGACACATAGCCTATGGACGTTTTACTGATGACAAATGGCAGGAACATTTCACCTCCATAGGCAACCCATATACCATTGATGTACTTTACCACAGTAAATCGCTTTTCGCCAAAGTAGGAAACAAAGAACATTTTCCGGTAGAATTTGAAGGAGGAATACAAATGTCCGCCCAATTTGGCGGAGACCAATATATTGCAGGACAAAAAGAGCCTGTAATAGATATGCCTACCCGGTTTGTTGACTTTATGCGTGTATTGGTTCCTATGGCCGGAGATGATACCACACCCGAAGGCGAACAAGTAAACATCTACGGAAACCATGTCGGTAGCTGGAATTTTGCCGCAACAGCTTATCTTAACCGATGGAAGGTAAAGATCTATTATGAACATTATTTCGACGACCACTCCCAAATGTTTTTCCAATACGGACGTTGGAAAGACGGACACATCGGACTGGAAATAACTTTTCCCAAAAACCGCTTCATTGATACTTTTGTATACGAAGGATTAGGAACAAAAGATCAAACCGGACCTATGCTGTATGATTCCTTTTGGGGGAAATTTGAAGAGCAAATCAGTGCTAAAGATAATTATTATAATCACTACCTCTATCAAGGATGGCAGCATTGGGGAATGGGAATAGGTAATCCTTTACTTCCCGGACCTATTTACAACAAGAACGGACAGATTACTTTTATCAGCAATCGTGTACTGGCACATCACATAGGATTCTGCGGTTCCCCCTGTCAGTCGCTAAGTTATCGTATGCTGCTCTCCTACTCCCGCCATTGGGGTACTTATGATAATCCTCTGAATGAGATCAAGAAACAATTCAACTCTTTGTTTGAAGTAACTTATGCTCCACAACAACTGAAAGGATGGAGTTTCACTGTATCCGGAGCTATGGATCGCGGCAGCATACTTGGTAATAATTATGGTGGAATGCTGGTTATCCGCAAACAAGGAATTATCAAATCGGGCAATAAATAGAAGTTTTAACTGTCAACCCAATCAACATATGAAACAAATATTATTATTCATACTCTTTATGCTGGGAATCAGCAGTTGTGACAACGCTCCCATCAACGGCAAATTAGATGGCAGATGGCAATTAATGACTATAGAATATACTAATGGGAAAATAGAAGAATGTAACCGCATTTATTATAGTATCCAGTTACATTTGGTGGAAATCAGTGCCAAAGGTGGAAATGGAGGCACTCATATCGGACGTTTCTCTTATAAAGGAGATGAGGTAACCATGAGTGAATTCCGCCACCGGGGAGATGAAGAAAAACTAACGACACTGAATGAATTGAAACCTTTCGGACTTAATCAAGCTATTAATCATCTTAAGGTGGAAAAAGCAACAGGCAAGAAACTAATTCTGAAATCTGATTATGCACGCCTCACATTCAGAAAGTTCTAAAAAAATATACCACAGGCTATACAAACTGTCTGCCGATAAAATATCGGCAAAACAATTTATACGCTATAGCAGTGGCAAACCACTATACCGGATTTCTAGAAATCAATTTATCGGCAGAAATAAAACTGGTGCCACCACTCATGGAGCCGGCTTTACAAATATTGAAGCCGGCTTCATGAAACAAGTTCTTTACCTTCCTGTAGTCTGTGGTGAAATAAATTTATCTTCTAGGCTTGATATCCAATTTTACCGGCTTCAACATGTTTTCCGGACTTAGGATTGTATCCAACTCTTCCTTATTTAAAATACCATGTTCCAAAACCAGTTCATAAACACTTCTACCTGTTTCCAACGCTTCTTTTGCAATCTTTGTAGAGTTTTTATAACCAATAATCGGATTCAATGCGGTTACTACACCAATACTGTTATGCACTTCAATCTTGCAACGTTCCGCATTAGCAGTAATACCTTCTACACAACGTGTACGCAAGGTTTCAAAACCATTGATCATTAAATCTACAGATTCAAAACAACACTGTGCCATCACCGGTTCCATAGCATTCAGTTCCATTTGGGCAGCTTCGCCAGCCATAGTCACACATAGTTCGTTACCCATTACCTTATAACAAATCTGATTCATCACTTCAGGAATCACCGGATTCACCTTACCTGGCATTATAGAAGATCCCGGTTGCATAGCCGGAAGGTTGAATTCTCCTAAGCCACAACGCGGTCCGCTAGCCAGCAAACGTAAATCATTACATATTTTATTTACCTTTACGGCTATCCTTTTTAAAGCTGAAGCATAACCTACCAAGCAGGAAGTATCTGAAGTAGCTCCTACCAAATCTGACGACAATTTGAAATCAAAACCTGTAATTTCACACAATGCTTTCACACATTTTTCCGCATATCCCGGTTCCGCACAAATGCCTGTACCAATAGCGGTAGCACCCATATTTACTGTCAGGAAGTCTGCCGCAGCTTCATTCAAATGACGAATTTCATCTCTCAATATACTGGCAAAACCATTGAATGTCTGACCTAAAGTCATAGGAACGGCATCTTCCAGCTGAGTACGCCCCATTTTGATGATATGCGCTAAACTCTTCTCCTTTCTTATGGAATGCACCAATCAGCGATTCCAAATAAGGCAGAAAACGAAGATGAGAATAATACATGCCAATATGGATTGCAGTGGGATAAGCATCATTCGTTGATTGCGAGCAGTTCACATGGTCATTAGGAGAGCAATATTGATACTCGCCACGTTTGTGTCCCATAATCTCCAAAGCACGGTTAGCAATGACTTCATTAGCATTCATATTGGTAGAAGTACCGGCACCTCCCTGAATCATGTCTACCGGGAATTGCTCATGATGCTCACCATTTAAGATTTCCTGACACGCCAACACTATGGCATCTTTTTGTTCTTTAGTCAATAAACCTAACTCATAGTTAGCCATTGCAGCTGCCATTTTCGTAATGGCAAGACCGTTGATAAACAACGGATATTCATTTAGATGAAATTTACTTATTTGGGAAATTTTCTATGCCTCTTAGAGTCTGCACACCATACAATGCACTGGCCGGAATTTCGCGGGCACCAATTAAATCACTTTCTACTCGGGTTTCTTCTGTAAGTTTTGTTTCCATGATCAGGTTATTTATTAGTTTATCATTTCTTATTTTATACAGCAAAGGTATAAACTAACATTTTGATATCAAAATATAATCTGATATAATTTCAAAATATTATTTTATACTTATTTTTCGAAATAAAGCAGACAACAAACTTACATTATGAAAGTTCATTCAGTTAACAAAGTCTTATATCCTTTGAAGTTCATTCAAAAAAC
>ENA-OQNJ01000293-OQNJ01000293.1-human-gut-metagenome-genome-assembly--contig:-NODE-293-length-13372-cov-2.535976_pt1 | contig 13372 bp, 15 predicted proteins | sample MGYA00242630_ERZ504882 | MGnify/ENA primary metagenome ERZ504882 (study PRJEB26092, sample SAMD00036408) | human gut metagenome | host: Homo sapiens | study: EMG produced TPA metagenomics assembly of... | reverse complement strand
CGGAGGCTCGGGGCGGCCGCCAGGTGCCTGCGCGAGGGCATAGGCGAGGCCACGACCTACCTCCTGCCCGAGTTTCCCCGCCGAGCACCGCAGAAGGATCCGCACGAACAACATGATTGAACGGCTGAACAGGGAGATCCGCCGCCGCACGCGCGTCGTCGGTTGCTTCCCGGACGGCGACAGCGCGCTGATGCTCGTATGCGCGCGCATACGGTACGTGACCGCGAACGAGTGGAGCTCGCGCCGCTACCTCGACATGTCCCGGCTTGGCGTCACGCTGGAGGAAGCGGACTGATCATCGTGCCACGGGCGGCCATGACCCAAAGTACGCAATCTTTCGGGCACTACCACGCGGTCCTCAGGGGTCCGGGAAGCGTCATCTAGAATGTGAAAACCCGCGCAAGGGGCTTCAGGGACATGGGCTATTCCAGCACGATGATCTATCTGACCTGCGGCAAACACGACCTACGAACCATCATACCTGACAGAATTCACCCACACCAAACAGCGAAAGGCTAGATTATTTTGTACAAAAAGTTGTGCCTCCGACTGCTGTGACAGCCGGAGGCACAACCCAAGGAATTGCATATCTAGCCGACTAGACTCTACATAGGATGCCCGTCACCCATCAGTTTTTCTTCGGCAAATGGCTCGTAGGTTTGTCGGGAGATAAAACTGAAATAGTGTATTTTGTCCCACTCACGCGGATTTCCGAATTCCAGCATGCGTACGTTGCGGTTATCGTAGGTATGCGCATAAAGGACACGGTTCCTGATGTCGTATGCTGCAGTGTATTGGGTCCATGGGACTAGCACCTGTCCGTTTCCCACAGGGCGCAGAACCTCCCTTTGGATTATTGACAGCAGTCAGCAGCTGGAACACCTCGTTGATGGCGGAATCATCATCGACAGGAAGGGACATGAGCTTGGTATATGCCGCCCGCAGAAAGCGTGTGTCCGGCTTATAGTCAGAAGGTATTCCATCAATCCGCTCGTCCATTCGTCGAGCTCGATAGACTCGATTGGCTCATTAATGTCGTATGAATAGTGACGATGAGTTGAACGCTCCAGATGCATCTTAAGATTGGTGACATGCCAATCAAAGGTGGGAGCATTGGCGAAGACGCCGACCTTGTTCTCGTAAATTGCGAAACCGTTGGTGGAGGACGGTTCGACTACGATGGAGCGTCCCGATTCGTCTTGGAATACGCTGTGCTGTGGAACGGATCGCCCCATCATCGGGCCTGGCGCATCCACGATTCCAACTTCGCTATTCAGACGCTGCTTGACCTCGTCCAGTGAACAATAATGCGTAAGAATCCAAGTAACAAGCTCTTCTCCTCGCAATGGCACCTTGCCCTGGGCTTGTATCTCCTCATCGGAAGCGTAGCGGTACCAATGGTCGAAGTAGAATGATCCCCCACATATGCCTTGTTCGTTAATGCCGTCAAGAATCACCGGATGGGCATGGACGTCTGTTGCCCGGGCGATTCCCATAGTGGCGATTTCTGCCATAAAGGGGGTGTACGTGGATTCAATCTTTGTTCCTGCCGGGATTTTCATTCCAGCATATTCAAAATGCTGCTCGAAGTCCTGGGTGCTCTCACCACCTGAAGTGGCATGAGCGATGGCACACGATTTAGCTCCGTCGTACAGAGCAGTACGAGGGCGATTTTCACAACTACCGTTACATCTTACCACCGCAACTTTCGGTTCAGCAGCAACGGCTTCCAATCCCAAAATGGCAGCTACTTTCTCCATTACCGGAGCACCACCAACCGGACATAACTTACCCTCCAGCGAACCGGCATCGGCAGCCTTCACGCAGGCACCGGCAAAACCAGAGCAACCGGGATAACCACATCCACCGCAATTCGCCTGAGGAAGCACTTCGCTCACCTTGGCAATCCGCGGATCTTCATACACAGCAAACTTCTTAGAAGCGGCATACAAGATTACCGCGGCAATCAAGCCAATCGCTCCCAACGAAATTACTGCAACCAGAATTAAATCCATAAATTTTAGTTAGTTATTTATTAATTAGTTTTTTATTGGTTCAAGCGTAAATGAAAACTTCTTGCTCAACTTATTCCTGCATACATATATAATAAGGTAATACGGGAGCAAGGCTGACAAAGCAACAAGCGCCGACCTTAACTCATACCCCCCCCGTAAGACGCATGGAAATAAATAAAGTAATCAGCAATACCAAGAAAGGGATACCAAAAGCCAGCAATACGGCTTGCATCCCCATGGAAGTAGTACCATAAATCATCACCTCCTCACCTATGCGGTAAGAAGATGCCTTCATGTCAAAAACATCAATCAGTTTCTCTTTACTTTCAGATGCATTGCAATGCCCTTTCACACTACAAGCCGAACAGGCAGAAGTTTGTACGATTCTCACCCGCACGTGAGAACCTTCAATGTTTTCCACAATACCACGATGTTTGATTATATCGGTCATTTTTGCAAACTCTACATTACAAAACTGCGACAAATGTACGACTTTAATTGGATTCTAAGAAGTATAAAATGATATTTTCACTATAAAAATCGATTTTTTGTGTGGAGAAATTAAAATTAGAAGCAAGAAAAGGAAGAAATATTTAATTTTCCTCCTTTCTACTTGTAAGGTATATAATTTATTTCATTATCACATAGCCTGCATCCAACAGTTTTTGACGAATGGATGCTATATGTTCCTCGTTTCTGGTTTCCATAACGACACGAAGGGCACATCCGGTGACATCTGCACTCTCACTATTTCGCTCATGATGTACAGAAATTACATTTCCTCCCTGCTCTGCGACAATTTTGCTGACTCCCAACAGCTGCCCCGGCTTGTCTATCAAGTCCAAAGTTACTGCATAGGTACGTCCCGACTTCGCCATACCGCGACTGATGACACGGCTCAATATCGTCACATCAATATTGCCTCCGGACACCAGGCAGACAGTTTTCTTACCCTTTACCGGTACTTTATTGAACATGGCTGCGGCAACAGACACAGCTCCCGCCCCCTCTGCAACAATCCGCTGGCGTTCTATCAATGCCAGAATAGCTGCGGCAATCTCGTCCTCAGTCACAGTTACAACTCCGTCCACATACTGATTTACCAAGTCAAAAGTATTTGTTCCCGGCTCTTTCACCGCGATTCCATCGGCAAAAGTGGAAACAGAGTGAAGACGCTCAATACGCGAATGAAGAATAGAATTTGCCATACTGGCCGCACCCAACGCCTGTACGCCATATACCTTGACAGATGGTTTCAAAGCCTTCAACGCATAAGCCACTCCCGAAATCAGTCCTCCCCACCAATGGGAACAATGACTACCTCCACATCCGGCATTTCCTCCAATAATTCCAAACCGATAGTACCTTGTCCGGCTATCACGTTCTCGTCATCAAAGGGATGAACAAAAGTATATCCCTTTTCATCACGCAATTGCAGGGCTTTCTGATAAGCATCATCATAGACTCCCGGAACCAAACAAACTTCCGCCCCATAATGCTTCGTAGCCTCAACTTTAGATATAGGCGCTCCTTCCGGAAGACAAATCAACGACTTGATACCGCACTTAGTGGCAGCCAATGCCACCCCTTGCGCATGATTACCGGCAGAACAGGCTATCACGCCTCTCGCCTTTTCTTCATCGGACAATTGGGAAATCTTGTAATAAGCACCACGCACTTTAAACGATCCTGTGAGTTGCAGGTTTTCGGGCTTCAGATAAACTGTACTCTCAGGATTTATCTGAGGAGCATAAATCAAATCAGTGCGACGGACAACCTCTTTCAGGACATGAGCCGCTTTGTATATTGCATCTAATTGTAGCATAGGTATAACACTCTTGTTTTTAAATTGGGTGCAAAGCTACAAATAAAATTGATTCCTTACACTCACATACAACGTAAAATTGTATTCTTTTCTCTTTGTTCTCCTTTTCACTTGTCGACAGAGTTCACACTCAAGGAAATATGTAAAAGCCCCGGCAGCACTATCGTTTTCATTTTGACACTCCTTATCTGCTGTCTTATTTTAATTTCGACGTAATCTGTTTATTGCTCTCGGCTACTTCCACCAGATAAACACTGGCACAAATAAGAACAATCGCCGCCAACTGTGTCCATGAGAAGCGATCCTGCCCCAAAACAAAAGAAGTCACCGTAGCAACAATCAATATTAAATACCCGTAAATGGCTACTAATGTCGTTTTCAGATATTTCAGCCCGAGAGGAAGTAATAAATAACTAATGGTGGTAGGAAATACCAAAACAAAAAGCAAGACCAACATAGGCGTAGAGAAAAGTGACATTTTCAGTATAGGAGCATCAAAACCATAAATCGTATTGACAACAACAGCCATAACAGCCGCCCCTAAAAAAGTATATTTTAACATCGTCATATCTCCCACTCCTTTTAACAGACGGTTACTGAAAACAAGATAGACGGCATAAACCAATGAACTGGCCAAACACATCAAATTACCTAACGGAGCATTGGAGGCAAGATCGTCACTAGGTTGTGTGAATATGCATAGAACAGCTCCTCCCAATCCCATTCCAATGCCAAGCACTTTCATCCAGGTTACTTTTTCCTTATAAAACAATACAGAGATAATGAATACCCATATAGGCTCCAAACTGACAAAAATAGAACTGGAAACCGGAGTAGTCTTACTGATACCCAACAAATAAAAAAACATATATCCATAAATACCTAAAGCCCCTAAAATAAAGAGCTGCCATTTCTGACGGATAGTGGAGTTTTCGGGCTTGCAAAATATATCAATAAGCCAAAAAGCGGCGGCCCCAAATACCAATCGGAAAGTAACCCCTGTCACAGGAGCTATCCACAAAGGTAAAACGATACTTCAGTGCGTTCATATTAAGGCCTCCCAACGCTTTGGAGACAACCATGCTAAGGTTTGCTTCAACTTGTCTATTCATACTTCATGCTGTTATTACGTGGGTATTTTTCTTATAAACTCAGTTTTTCCTGCTTCACCACAATAAACATCCCCATCAAGGCTACCATCAGATTAAGCCAGAAGGCAAAGGTTTGCGAATGAGAATGGAACAGATTCTGAAAAGCATCCACAATAAACGGACAAAGCAGTATGGCCACATAATTCATCGCCATGACAAAAGCAAGTGCCAACGTCACTTTGTGAGGAACCGCCACATCAGAAGTCTTATCATAAATCAACGGTTGGATAATACCGTATGAAAGCCCGTTCAGAATACATCCCAAAGCAATCAGTATTTCGGAACGACTAAGCAGAATAATCCCCATTCCACAGGCTATCATCAACAAACAAACCATATAGATACGGCGGCCCAAGACCTGCACTATCTTATTCAGGACAAAACCCGGTGCCATAATAGCGAGAAAAAACAAAGATATCAAGATGCCTGCCCTACCACTGGACAGCCCATATTCTTCCATCAGGAAAGGCAGATTGAAACTAATAATAATCACCAGATAAGTAGCCAATCCGTAAAAAGCCATCAGCTTGACCAAAGCCTTGACATTAATTCCCCGCTTACCCATTTCCCTGACAGTATCGGCTGGAATATCATCAGAGGAATGATAATTGGAGAGATCGTTTTTTCAGATAACGAGTAAGGAAAACGGATACAAAAGGAAACAGATAGACCAAAAACGGCAAATGCCAGTTCACTTCTGCCAGATATCCTGTCAGCGTAGTGGCAAGCACCAGCGTGATATTGGTGATGGCAGAACTGTAACCAAATTGCTTTGTACGGTAACTTCCCACAAAATAACGGGATATCAATCCGGTAGAAAGCGGAACAATCAATCCCGACCCCATCCCCAACATGGCGCTGACGGCTATCAACTGCCACATTTTATCAGAAAGCAGATAAAGAATACCACTCGCCCCGAAAAGAGCCAGCCCTATCTGCAACAACAAAAGGTTGTTCACTTTCTCTGTCAATTTACCTAGATAACAAGATAAAGGGTATGATAAGAAGTGACGGCAACGAAGACAACATCTGGATCTCCAGATCTGTAGCAGAGGGAAATATTTTATTCAAATCTCCCAAAATGGGCGACACCGCCAGTCCCGGCAATGCATTGAGTGCCGAGATGGAAAATATACCTACTAACGTAATGAGGGGAATGGTCCCCTGCCCTGTTTGTACTTTCATAATGAAATCGGTTTAGATTGTGATAGAAACAAAGTGTAAAAGAATTGGTTCAAAGCCGGTTTATAATTGGTCAATGCAATCATGTGCCCATATGCTACTATGCCAATTGGCTGCGCTATGTTCCGCATGACACATTATCCCCATAAATTAAAAAACATAAAATCAAGAAACTTTTCTCCAAACCTCCTGTTGAGGGAGAAAAACGCGGGAAACTCCCATGTTTTCCATTGTATTACTAATCTAAACTTTAAGTAAAATGAAAGAATGTAATTGTGATTTGAGAGACGGTGACGCAAAGACAGCCGTGTTTGGTTCAAACGAAATGCTACAGCCTGCCCCGGTAGATACCATCCCTATGGAACCTACCACCCCACAGATTGCTTATCAAATGGTAAAACGACGAAACATTCGCCCAAACCCAGCCACGCCTTAACCTGGCCACTTTCGTTACCACCTACATGGACGACTATGCCACCAAACTGATGAACGAAGCCATCAGCATCAACTACATTGATGAAACAGAATATCCTCGTATCGCAGTGATGAATGCCAAATGTATCAATATCATGGCTAATTTGTGGAATTCGCCCGAACAGGCAAAATGGAAAACCGGAGCACTGGCTATCGGCTCCAGCGAGGCTTGTATGCTGGGAGGAGTAGCCGCCTGGTTACGCTGGAAAGACAGACGTAAAGCTCAGGGGAAACCGACTGACAAGCCTAACTTTGTCATTTCAAGCGGTTTTCAGGTTGTTTGGGAAAAGTTCGCCCAACTTTGGCAAATTGAAATGCGCCAAGTACCTCTCACCTTGGACAAAACCACTTTGGACCCCGAAGAAGCACTGAAGATGTGTGACGAGAACACCATCTGCATCGTCCCCATCCAAGGTGTGACATGGACAGGTTTGAACGATAACGTGGAAGCGTTGGACAAAGCACTGGATGCCTACAACGCCAAAACCGGCTATGATATTCCTATCCATGTAGATGCTGCAACCGGCGGTTTCATCCTGCCGTTCCTCAATCCCGACACAAAATGGGACTTCCGCTTGAAATGGGTTCTCTCCATCAGCACTTCCGGCCACAAGTTCGGACTGGTTTATCCGGGACTGGGATGGGTAGTATGGAAAGACAAGAAATACCTTCCGGATGCCATGTCGTTCAGTGTCAATTATCTGGGTGCGAACATCACACAGGTTGGTTTGAACTTCAGCCGTCCCGCCGCACAGATTCTGGGACAGTACTACCAATTTATCCGTCTGGGATTCCAAGGATACAAAGCCATCCAATACAATTCCATGGAAATCACCAAGTACATCCACAGCGAAATAGCCAAGATGGCTCCGTTCGTAAATTACAGCGATGACGTAGTAAATCCTTTGTTTATCTGGTACATGAAACCCGAATATGCAAAGAACGCCAAATGGACTCTGTACGATTTGCAGGCTAAATTGCAGCAAAGCGGCTGGATGGTTCCTGCCTACACCTTGCCGGAAAATATCCAGAATTACGTAGTTATGCGTGTTGTAGTACGTCAGGGATTCAGCCGTGACATGGCGGATATGTTGTTGAACGACATCAAGAATGCCATCTGCGAGTTCGAAAAACTGGAATATCCCACTCCTACCCGCATCGCCCAAGACAAGAATATCGCTGTAAAAGGTACTGTGTTCACTCACAATGCCCATAGCAACGCCGCTAAAAAATAAGCATAGATAACAATAATGCAACCATCCGCCGTTAAGGTAGATGGTTACTTCAATCAAATTAATTTATGGAAAGAACTATAACTATCCAGCAAATAAAGGATGTTGCCCAGGAGGCTTACAATCTGTACAAGGACAATACAGACGGTAAGAACGCCGACTACATCCCTTATCTGGCAAATATTGATCCCAAACTGTTCGGGATCAGTATCTGTCTGATGAACGGAGAAATCATCCAACTGGGTGACTCTCAGTACCGTTTTGGTATCGAGTCCGTTTCCAAGGTGCTGACCGCCATCCTGGTACTCCGCCAATACGGTGCTCCCAAGGTGCTCGAAATGATTGGCACCGATGCTACCGGACTGCCGTTCAACTCCATCATGGCCATCTTGTTGGAAAACGACCATCCGTCCACCCCATTGGTAAACGCCGGCGCCATCTCGGCCAACAGTATGGTGCAACCCGTAGGAAACAGCGATGCCAAGTGGAAAGCCATCGTAGACAATATGACCGAACTATGCGGAAGTACCCCGCAACTGATCGACGAACTGTACCGGTCAGAGTCGGCGACAAATTTCAACAACCGTTCCATCGCCTGGCTATTGAAAAATTATAACCGTATCTACGATGACCCCGATATGTCGCTCGACCTCTACACCCGCCAGTGTTCCATGGGCATCACTGCAGAACAGTTGTCCATCTGTGGAGCCACCATCGCCAACGAAGGATTGAACCCGAACACCAACAAGCAAGTGTTCGACAAAGCCCTCTCCCCGAAAATCACCTCCATGATAGCTACCGTAGGTTTCTATCAGCACACAGGCGACTGGCTTTACACTTCGGGAATTCCTGCCAAGACAGGCGTAGGAGGCGGTGTCATGGGCGTAATGCCGGGTGTCATGGGCATTGCAGCCTTCGCGCCTCCTCTGGATGACGCCGGCAACTCCGTGAAAGCACAGCTTGCCATCAAGCATATTATGAACAAACTGGGCATGAACGTATTCAATGGCCATCGCATCCACGTGCAATAATCCATTTCGTTCCCATAGGAAAACCGGTATTTCTCTCACTCCGAGAGGAGTACCGGCTTTTTAATTAAAAATTTTTCCCGCTAAAATTTCTCACACTCTTACATTATGCCTATCTTTGCACTGACAAATTCATCATATTATGAAGAACAAAGTCATCCGTAAAGAACCGGACCAATGACGGACTCACGCAGAGAAACCATTGGAGTTCCCTTGGCGGAATATTTGAAAGAGAAATGCTGGAACAGCCCAAAGCGCCCGATGACGTTGATTATGGAATTGAATTAACTATTAAATAACTTTATGAGTAACAAATCAAAAATCGAGATTTGCGCCAACTCCGTGGAAAGTGCTGTGAAGGCACAACAAGCCGGTGCTTATCGTGTAGAACTATGTGCAGGTATTCCGGAAGGCGGAACAACCCCGTCTTTTGGCGAAATCCGTATGGCACGCCAATTATTGAACCAAACAAAACTGCATGTCATTATCCGTCCCCGTGGCGGAGATTTCCTATATTCTCCTATTGAACAAGAAATCATGCTGCATGATATTAAAGTGGCACGCCAGCTGGGTGCGGACGGTGTGGTATTCGGCTGTCTTACCGCAGAAGGCTATGTCGATGTGCCTCTGATGCAGAAACTGATGAATGCGGTAGGCGAGATGAGTGTCACCTTCCACCGTGCTTTTGATATGTGCAGCAATCCCAAAGAGGCCTTGGAACAGATTATCGGACTGGGTATAGACCGGGTTCTTACTTCCGGACAGGAAGCTACCGCCGAAAAGGGAACTCCCTCTTCTGAAAGAATTGGTGGAACAGGCCGACGGACGGATCATCATCATGCCGGGATGCGGTGTGAATGCCGGTAATATCCGTAAGATTGCCGAAGAAACCGGAACTTCGGAATTTCATTTCTCCGGACGGAGCAGCGTAGACAGCGGCATGATTTATCGTAACTCAAAAGTATCCATGGGAGGTACTGTAAAGATAGAAGAGTATCTGAAAGACGTTACCGATCCTGACAAAGTAAAAGCCGCCTTGTCCGAACTGGCATTGAAAGACGAAAACGACAAAGCACTGGAAAAGAAAACAAAAGCCTCAACCCCAAGAAATCAAAGAAAGAGGATGACTGGGACGATGAGGACGATGACTTGGATGATGACAAGTAAACAGGTAAGCATAAACGCTATCAATATATTTAACGCGGATATTCAGTTTGCAAACTTGAATATCCGCGTTACTTTTTGTTTATACTGAATCCTACAGCTTATGTATCACCTTCATCAGCTGCTCACCCAGTCCGATGGTATATCCTTGTGACACGAATACCACCCGGTTAAAGGTATCCCCAATGATAAACATAGGCAGGATAGTCTTGTTAGACAACTTCATGCCTTCTGCAATCTGCTTCTGGATGGAACCGTCCACATCAATACCGTAAGTAATGGTAGCCGGTAATCCGGGGAATTCCTGCGGGCGGAACTTCTTGTACTGCTCCTCGTTGGGGAACAACAGCACGATTCCTCTGCCCCATTCATCAAACTCCTTACCCAATGCCGCAATATCACGCAAGGCATGGTTCGTAGGTTCTTGTCCGGCACCCAGTACGGCTACAATGTAGTAACCACGTCCTGTAGTGGCAAGAATAGACTTCAGTTCATCGCTATCTATCGGTTTATAAGTAGATTCCGAGTTGAAGTTACCGATCACCTGAATATCATCCTTACTTTCACGCATCACCAAGTCCACCGTAGTCGTTTCCCCCGGCTTGATGGTAAAGAAAGTCAGCTGGGACAATACGCCGCCGTTGGCCAGACGAGTACCGGTCACCATCACATAATTGCCGGCATCCAGTGCCGTTCCGTTCTTCAACAGATTAGCCCAAGTAGCACCGCCACCCATATCAATATCGCCTTCATCATAATTCAGCAATTTCAAGGTTCCGGCAGGAGTCAGTCTGGAAATAGAGAAATGAGAATAATACTTCGGGTCGGCCAAAGACTTGATCGGCGTATATCTGGCAATAAACTTGCCGGTAGGCGCACTGGCCTGTTCCATCGCCTCAAAGTTCACATCAACAGTACCTTCATCACCCATCAACTGCACTTTTCCGGTCACTTCGTCTATACGTGCAGGAATACCCATGCTGCGTGCCATGGAAACAAAGAAGATATCACGGCTGTGCGCATCGGCTGTACGGGCCTTCCACACCCCTTCCGGAGTAATCGGAGAACCGCCCAGATTGCAATCCTTGTCCACACGGATATTTTCGGCAACCCATGCAACCAGCTTCATCGGATCGGCAAGGTAAGCCTCACGCTCCTGTTCGGGCACTGCTTTCTCAAAGAATCCTTTGTACGGAGTAATCATTTCGTTGCTCACACGCGGATTACGCACAAATCTGCGGAAATAATCGGCATTGGCGCACAGATGTGAATTCATCATGTGGTCTATCAACACTTCGGAACTTACATCGCGAAGGTCTTTGGCGGAAATCTGCTGAAGCAGGTCAATGCGCCCTTCTTTGACTTGTCCGAACGGAGACGGGCCATAAAGTCACGGATGGTTTCGTGGTTACCACGTGATGCCACCAGCAATTTGGCAACAACATCCTCATCCAACTGATACTCTTTAGCGAAATGACGGGCCGATTCATCCGTCATGAACGTAGCCACGTAGGCATTGCGGATAGAGTCCTCCAAGGCCATGCGGCGATTGTTCTCCGCACGTTGTTCGGGAGTCACTTCGGGCATATTGGCGCCTTCCACCGGAGGAATGATATCCATATCCAGTGTATAAGCCTCGCCGGCCGTCTTGTCCAGTTTCACGGTCAAGGCATTGCTTTTCCGAAAGCAGTTTGGAGTAACCGAATTTTCCATCTTTGGAAGCCCATACCAGCATATCCCCTTTTCCGGCTGTCAGGAACGTCTTGCCGTCCGCATCCGTCTGTTTGGAAGCTACGGTATAAAATTCGGCATAGTTATACACCTTGAATTCCACTTTGGCATCAGCCACCGGTTTGCCATTCGCATCCACGATGGTCACATCGGCTTTTGCCGTAGGGGCATAATTGTCAATCACATTGATTTCCGTATACCAGGGAGTGCGGTACATCACTTCTTCCGGTCCGTTATAACGTCCGAACACCTTGGTGTGCATCAGCATACCCCGTGAAGCGGGAGCGTTGAACCAACCCAGATTCAGTACCGGTTCGGGTTCGCAAGCACCCAGGAAGTACCATTTGCCATCCACCCAGGCTTCCACCCAGGCATGATTATCATCGGTATGTGCCCAACGCGGCGTATATACCTGGCGGGCAGGGATGCCTACCGAACGCAAGGCGGCTACCGTGAACGTAGATTCCTCGCCGCAACGTCCGTAGGCTGTCTTTACGGAAGCCAGCGGACTACTGGTACGGGCATCAGAGGGAGTATAAATCACCTTCTCATGACACCAGTGGTTCACTTCCAGCACGGCATCATATAAAGAAAGGTTTTTCACTCTGTCCTTCAGTTCCTCGTAGAATACCTTACGGCTGTCGTCCAGATTCTCGTTGTTTACGCGGATGGGCAGTACAAAGTGGCGGAACTCGCGTTCGGGAACCACTTTTCCCCACGGCATCTCCTCACGCGCCTTGAAAGCGTAATCCACGTTTTCCAGATAGAATTCACCGGGATGATCCGCTATATCCGCCAAAGGCATATAGGCGTAAAGGAAAGTCATCGCCTCCTTCTGCTCATCGCTCATGGGTTGTTCGAATACCTGGAAGAGGTCACCTTGGGCCAGCGTATCACGCCGTGCCTCAAAATCCTGCTGAACAGCGGCACGTTCAGCCTCATCACTGATCAAATGTTTGTTGTTTGTACACGAGGCACACAGCATCAAGCCTATCCCCGCCGCACACAAAGCCAATAATTTCATCTTGTTGTTTATTTAGGTTAGCAATTTGTTATTGGCTACGAAGATAAGACTTTTTTCTTATTTTTAGTATAAAATCACATTTTAATATTGAATTGTATCTGAAATAAGCGACTTGGAGAAATTTCTTATTGGAACGAGTAATCACAACAGCTTTGGCAGTTACCATCCCTCTTTCCATCTTTTCCGATTAGAATTCTCGTGTAATTTGTCAGAACTAAATTTTATTATCTATCTTTGTATACGAAATATAGTAAAAAACATATTCAAATATTCAGCACTTAGCTTTTAATAACGACTCTCCTAATATAGGGAACAATAAAATCCAACCACAAGCTACAATTGTTTTTATGATTATGGAACAGATATTTAATAAAGAACAGCAGGTAAAAAGCGCAATTCATTTTGAATCATCCTTTAGCCAGACTATCGGATTTGCACTCAAATGAAATAAAAGATCTGGCAGTAGTGTGGTGTTACTATTCAGGGAAGATTGAAGGTAATACTTATACTTACGTGGAAACAGAAGCATTGCTCAAAGACGACATT
>ENA-OQNJ01000292-OQNJ01000292.1-human-gut-metagenome-genome-assembly--contig:-NODE-292-length-13397-cov-3.303466_pt1 | contig 13397 bp, 11 predicted proteins | sample MGYA00242630_ERZ504882 | MGnify/ENA primary metagenome ERZ504882 (study PRJEB26092, sample SAMD00036408) | human gut metagenome | host: Homo sapiens | study: EMG produced TPA metagenomics assembly of... | reverse complement strand
TGATAATACAGCAGTAATATGGTCCCTCAAGCACAATCTTATAGTCACGCATGTACCTGCCCAGCTCATTTTCCGGTATGCGTCCCTCGATAAGTGTCGTATAAAAGTTTGACTGCAAAACAGGCAGTGATGCTGCATAATACTGCTTCAATATGTCTGTGTTTTTCTTCTCGTTCAGCTCATCATCCAGCTTTGTCTTAAGCTTTTTGAATACCTCCGTGATTTCAGCCAGATTGAGTGGCTTTAAAATATACTCCTCTATCTCGAGATGTACTGCCTCCTTTGCATACTCAAAATCGTCAAATCCTGTGAATAGCAATAGCTTCGTCGCAGGAAACCTCTGCCTGATGTTACTGCACAGCTCAAGTCCGTCCATGTAAGGCATACGTATGTCAGTCATCACAACATCCGGCTGCATGTCCTCCATCATTTCAAGCGCCTTGAAGCCATTTCCCGCATGTCCTACCACATGAAAACCAATCTGCTCCCAGGATCCTTTCTCTCGATTACCTCTATTACATCCTCTTCGTCATCAACCAGTAATAATGTATACATTTTATGTCTTCTCCCTGCTATAACTGGTAACTATTCTGAATAGTTACTCTGTTTATACTATATTATACCACATCTGATATATTCTTTTATAGCTTTACATAAACAAAAGTGTAACTGTTAAAGTAAAAAAGCAGAGATGCCACCCTGACATCTCTGCTGATCATTTTGGAAGTATGAAAAAGAAATTTTCTTGCGATATTATTTCTTCTGAACGTATTTCAGACAGTCAAGTGTAACTGCTACAAGAATGATAATTCCTGAGAATACGAACTGAAGGTTTGTATCAATACCAAGGATTGTAAGAGAGTATGTGAGTGCTGTGAAGATACATACACCGGTTACAACACCTGATATCTTACCGATACCACCTGTGAATGATACACCACCAACTACACAGGCTGCGATTGCGTCCATGTCCCAGCCCTGTCCATAAGCTGCTGAGCCTGAACCAACCATTCTTGCACACTCAAGCCATGAGCCAAATCCATAAAGGATACCAGCCATAACGAATGCGCCGAGAGTTACTGCAAATACTGAGATACCTGAAACTGCTGCTGCCTCCGGGTTTCCTCCTACTGCGTAGAGGTTTTTACCAAATGTTGTCTTGTTCCAGATAAACCATACAATTGCGATTGCTGCTACTGCCCAGATGATGATGGTTGGGAAACCATTTACCTTTGGAATAATCATGTTAGGGATGACCGGCTCAATTGCACCGAATGAAACTCCCTTTGTAGCATATGTTACGATACCGAAGATAACAAGCATGTTGGCCATGGTTGAAATAAACGGATGCATCTTAAACTTCGCTGTAAAAAATCCTGCAATACTTGTGAAGAATGTACAAAGCACGATACATGCAAGTAATGCGATAACCACTCTTGCACCTGTTGGTACTCCTGTAAAGTCAAATATATGACCGAATACAGAGCCTGTATTGATACCCTGATGCATGATGATTGTGGCTGTTGTCATACCCATACCAACCATTCGTCCAACAGAAAGGTCTGTTCCTGTTAAGAGGATAAGTCCTGCAACACCAAGTGCTAAGAACATTCTTGGTGAAGCCTGCTGAAGAATATTCAGTATGTTGTTGTATGTCAGAAGAGGTGTGCCCTTCTTTATCGGTGTTATGACACAAAGCGCTATGAATATAAGTATAATTGCAATATAAAGACCATTCTGTAACAGGAAGTTTCTCCTATTGAACGTATACTTGTAATTCTCCCATTTCTGAGCTCTTTTCTCCATAAATGTGAACTTTGAAAGACGAAGCATATCAATCAGGTGATACTTGTAGCTGTATGCCTCATGCTTTTTGTCCTTGATCGTCTGATACTCTTTCTCGAGCTCAAGCTTCTCATTGGAAATACGATTCTTGTGTACGTAGTTTTCTTCCTTTATCTCAGTACTGTCTGATGTCTTTGCAAGAGCAGCCTTGTGCTTTTTATCAAGCTCTGCCATTCTCTCATTATGAGCAGCAAGCGCCTCTGCCTTTTCCGCCTCACAGCTTGCCTTAACGGCATTGTAATACTTTGAATCAAAATTTTCCTTTAAATAGCTTTCAGCCTTGGCAATGAGCTTTGAAATCTCATCCTTGTTCTTTGCCTCAACAGCCTTTGCCTTTGCAAGCTCTTTCTCGCAGGCTGCTATTTCTGACTCTTTCTCGCCCTTTGAAAGAGTTTTATCTCTCTTGATGCCTGCTATCGCTGACTGACACTCTACAACCTTTGTAGTTCCGTCTTTTCTGAGTGCATCAATTTCTTTTTGTATTCCACCAACATATTCGTCGATAGGCTGGCGCAGAGCACGCTCCTGCTCAGCCGTTAAAATCTTACTATTAGCCATATCCGTCTTCTCCCTTTATTATAGGTACTTTGCACTGAGTCTCAGCAGTTCTTCCTGATTGGTTTCCTTTGTATTGACAATTCCTGAGAGTCGTCCGTTTGACATGACTCCGATACGATTTGTTATACCAAGGATCTCAGGCATCTCAGATGAAACTACAATGACTGTCTTACCCTGCTTTGCCATATTGATTATCAGCTCGTAAATCTCATATTTGGCACCTACATCGATACCTCTTGTAGGCTCATCCATCATGAATATCTGCGGTCCTCTTTCAAGCCATTTACCAAAGATAACCTTCTGCTGGTTTCCTCCTGACAGAGCCGAAATCATATCCTCCGGTCCCATACACTTTGTGTGCATAATCTTTATCTCATCAGAGGTGGCCTTTGTCATCTTGCTGTCTGAAAGTGCCGGTCCATTCTTATAAGCACCGAGATTTGCGATTGTTGTGTTAAAGGTGAGGTTTCCCTTAAGGAAAAGTCCATTTGCTTTTCTTTCCTCTGTGATAAGTGCGAAGCCATAGTCCATAGCCTCCTTTGCACAGGTGAAATTCATAAGCTGGTTCTTAAAATATACTCGTCCCGCAGCTCTTGTCCTGATTCCGAAAATCGTCTCAAGAAGCTCTGTACGACCTGCTCCGACAAGTCCGTATAGTCCAAATATCTCCCCCTCATGCACATCAAATGTGATGTCCTGCAGATGTGGCTCGTACTTTGTCGAAAGATGCTGTATTGACAAGATTACATCCTTTGGTTTGTTGTCTACCGGAGGGAATCTGTTCTCCAGTACTCGTCCAACCATCGCTGCAATCAGTTCATTCATATTTGTTTCTTTTGTGCTCTTTGTCATGACCAAATTTCCATCTCTAAGAACCGAAATCTCATCACATATCTCAAAAATCTCATCCATCTTGTGAGAAATATAGATAAGTGAAATACCCTGGTCACGAAGCATCCTCATCATCTGGAACAGCTTTTCAACCTCCTGTACCGTAAGTGATGATGTAGGCTCATCCAATACTATAACCTTTGAGTTGTATGATATTGCCTTTGCAATCTCACACATCTGTCGCTGTGATACTGACATATTTTTCATCGGCTGCTCGAGATTAACTGTCATTCCCAGCTTTCTGAATAATTCAGACGCTTCTTTTTTCATGCGTCCCTCATCAATCATACCAAATGAATTGACCGGATATCTTCCGAGAAACAGATTGTCTACGACATTTCTCTCAAGACACTGGTTCAACTCCTGATGCACCATCGCTATTCCATTTTCCAGTGCATCCTTAGGACCTGAAAAGCTTACCTCTTTTCCGTCCAGATATATAGTTCCCTCGTCCTTCTGGTATGTACCAAAAAGACATTTCATCATTGTCGACTTACCGGCTCCGTTCTCCCCCATGAGACCCATTACAGTACCTTTTTTCACATCTAAATTGATGTGGTCAAGAACCCTGTTTCGTCCAAATGACTTGCTCATGCCACGAATCGATAAGATGTTTTCATTATTCTTATCGCCCATACTTCCTGCTCCTAACTCTATATTTGCTGTCGTCTGTATACACTTTATTTTGGGGAGAGATTTTTCCCTCCCCAACTAAGTGCTTTAAATACTTTTACTGGTTCAAAAGAGCTGTATAAGAAGCTGCATTATCTGTCTTAACCATGTTGATTGCGAATGCATCGTACTGGCTTGGATTTCCAAGTCTGTTTGTGATATTAGACTCTGTCTGTCCATCACCACCGATGTACTCAACATCAAGATTTAAGAGATCATCATACTTCTGTAAGAGTGGCTGATATGTAGAGCTTAAGAAGTTATCTGAAGCATTGTAGATATTCAGCCATACCTTCTTTGTAGGGTGCTTTGCTGAATCAAGCTGTGTTGAAACAGGTGCCCATACAACTGTTGAATCTGTGAAATCCTTGTAGTTATCTGCTGTAACTGCTACGTTTAATGCGTAGTAAGATCTCTCATCATCCTTGTAAACATATACATCATCGCTTAATACGTTTCCTGCATCATCCTCTGTGCCGATACCTGTATCAATATCTACACCATCGAGTGCGTTTCTAAGTACACGAAGTGTGAGGTAAGCCTGAACGTCAGCATGCTGGCTGATTGTTCCGCCATAGCCCTCTGCGATAGCTGCTACTGCATCACTGTTGGCATCGTATCCGAATGTTGGAACCTTGTTGTCCTTTGACCATGCATTGAACATTGACATTCCCATTCCATCGTTGTTAGAAACAACTACGTCGATTGACTCGCCAAATGATGATGACCATGTTCCGATTGCATTTCCTGCTGTAGCTGCATCCCATGTAGCTCCTGCTGAGTTCTTCATCTCCTGTGAAGCAAGCTCTCTTACTACATAGTCTTTGCCGTTTACAGTAATCTTGCCGTCCTGAACCTCAGCTGCTTTTCCGTCTGAGTTTGTTCCTGCCGGAGCACTGTCAATCTCGCCGCTCTTGTCTACGCCTGTTCCAAGAGCTTTACGAACACCTCTTGTTCTTGCAATTGAATCGTTGTGTCCGATATCACCGATTGCAAGTACATATCCGATAACGCCATCCCCATTTCTGTCGATCGTATCAATGTTCTTCTCGATATACTCTTTTACCATTTCTCCCTGAAGTTCAGCTCCCTGATTAGCATCGAAACCTACATAATAGGTATCCTTGTTGTAGTTGAGTGCTGTTGTGTCAAGCTCTCCTGTTGAGCTGTTTGATGGCTGACGGTTGAACCACACAAGTGGCTTGTCCTTGTTTGCAACATCAGATGTCGATGTGCTGCTTCCCCCTTTCTGTGTATCAGAAGAACCCCCATCTGATCCACAAGCGGCCATTGACGCTGCCATAGCAGCTACCATCATGATTGCTAACAAATTTTTTCTTCATATATTTTGTACCCCTTTGTTTGTTGGTAAGGCTAGTATACAAAATATTTCGGGAATCACTATAGAATATTTTCGATAAACATTAAAAATTTTACTGTTTTTCGTCATGTAGACGAAAATTTTCTGGTTTTTGTTTTTGTTACGTCGCATTGTTAAACTTCAAAAAACGGCTAATCCAAAGTTCTACTTTAGATTAGCCGTTATATTCTTCATATTCTACGATATCTACGCTTTAACGCTCTGGTCCTTTATAAAACAATGATAGGTTATCAGATACAGCAGTATACCTATCGCAGCAGAAATTGCAAGCCATACCAGTACAAACACCCATATATCCGCATGAAAGAAGGCAGGCACACTTATATTATCAGGTGACTTAAGAAAAACTATCATCCAAAATGCCCATAATACCCAGAAAGCAATTCTGCCAAACCGCAGCAATGCAGCGCCCACAAATACAGCCAAAAATGCCAATAAAACCGCCAGAGATATAGTCACTACCAATGCCCTTCCCGAAAATACCTGTGAGTAATTATCCACAAATCTGACTCTTAGTAACTTACTGATCAGATTTTTGCTTACAACGCGCTCCACAGCACCGAGAATTGCAATAATTGACAGTGCAAGCATATTTTTTATAACTTTAAAAACAACATATGATGAAAGAAAGTTCTTTCTGGTCACTCCCATCTGCAGACAAAGAGTGAAGTGCTGTCCAAATGTAATTCCTTCACATATTATATCAAAAATCACATATGCACTCAGCGCCATTACCATTCCCAGCTGCACAGTTTCACCATCTCCCATTGACACAAAGAAATCAAATACCACCACACCCCCGATTATTGCTATAGCGACTGCTATCATCATCATCGCTGTCTCTTTTCTTTTTATAAACATGAAGTTTTTTATTGTCTTTCTCATAATGCCCTCCTCTGTCTATACCCTTACTTCAAGCATTCTTGTGCTTCTTTCTGTACAAACCGCCATCCATGCATAGTATACGACTGCGAATATCATTACCGGAATATTTAAGCTGTTACTTTCAGCTATATAGTTAAATACCAACCAGGCAACAGCCACCACAACGGAAATAATTGAAACAATTATATATAAAACCATATATTTATCTTTATTCATACTCCCGGCGATTGCCTGCCCGGTTGCTGCACATATAATTATATTAAAAATATAAGCCTGAATATTTTTTTCACCGGTATAAGCTGCTATAAGCATCTGAAATCCACTAAAGATGGCTATCATAGCAATGTCCGATATGATATATCCAATAAATGCATTTTTTCTTGTGGCTCCAAAAGCAATTGTAAGCGAAATTCCCCCGTTTTTCCTATTAATCTCAAAGCCAACCAGTATTACTGTTAAAAACCAGATACCGGCCATACACCCCTTATCATTGAAAACACTTCCGCCCATTAAAAAACTTAAAAATCAGAAAATAAACTATTAAGTTGAGTACCGCCAATAACACACTTTTTAATGTCATTTTTCCCCAGAATATTATGCTGTTTTTCATCATCTGCCCTCCTCACATATGGCAACAAACAGGTTTTGAAGTGTCATTGGCTGTACTGACAATTTCTCCGTGGCTGTTAAACATTTGTTTTTTGCCGTGAGAATTGATATTCCCTTGCTTCGTCCTAAGTTTTGTGTATCAAGCACTTCGATATCAGGGTTTTGTGTAAGCATTTTATCCACATCTTCCTTATTTCCGCTTATGTGGTATGCCCGCTCCAAAAGCTCTGCTGTGTTTTCTTTTAAGACAATTTTTTGATTATTTACGATGATTACCTCCTCGAAAATATCTGATGCTTCATCAATGATATGTGTAGAAATGACAAAGGTTCTGCCACTTTGCGTATACTCCTCTATTAAAAGCCTGTAAAAATCATTGCGTGCCACCACATCAAGACCTGCTGCCGGTTCATCCAAAAATGTGAATTTTGCCTTACTCGCAAGTGCCACAACTATTGTAACCATTGACATCATTCCCTTTGAGAGCTTATTTATACTCTGATTTTTATCCAGGCCAAAACGTGCCAGCAGCTCGTTTGCGTAATCATTATCCCAATTCTTTAAAAAACACTGCGCATATTTCAAATATTCCTTTACCTTTAAGTTGTTTGCTCCGCTCATTGTATTAGCAGAAAGTTCTCTCGAAAAAAATATATCAGAGAGAGCTTTCTCATTTTCCCAGATTTGCTCCCCATCGAGGGTAACATCTCCTGAGCTAGCCGGATTTTGCGCCGAAATGATGGAAAGCAGTGTTGTCTTGCCGGCGCCATTTCGTCCTATCAGACCATAAATCTTTCCCTCCTCTATTGTGAGATTTACATTGTCCAAAACCTTCTTTTGCCTGTAATTTTTACATAAATCAGTGCATTTTATTGTTCCCATATTATTCTCCTTTAATCTTCAAAATTCTTCTCGATTCCTGCTATTAATTCAGCCTTTGTAATACCAAGTGTCTTTGCCTCATTCACAATCTCACTGACATAATTCTCATAAAACTGGGCTTTCCGCTTTGTCCTTATTACTTCCTTTGCTCCGTCACTCACAAACATTCCAATCCCTCTTTTCTTATACAAAATTCCTGCATCCACAAGTATATTTATGCCCTTTGCCGCTGTAGCCGGATTTATTGCATACAGCTTTGCAAGCTCATTTGTGCTCGGCACGCGCTCATCCTCCAAAAGCACATCCCGCAGTATGTCGTTTTCTATCATTTCGCTTATCTGAATATAGATTGATTTCTCCTGATTCAGAATTTCGTTCACATGCTCCGCCTCCTCTCTATGCTATGCTTGTTGTACTTTTTATTTTCGTAACTATACAAAACCACCACACTCATTCGCAAAAGCGCACGATACTTGTGCTTTATCTACACTCTGTTTAGCATCGCTGCTACGCAGCTAATTTCGCTCATATTTGCGGTATAGTTATATGGTTAATTACTTAAGTAACTAACCTATGAACTTATAATAGATGATATAAACAATATTGTCAACAGTATTTTTTCTCCATATAAAAAAAGATCATACACTCAGTTGTTTTCTGAATGTATGGTCTTTTAATTCATATTATTCCCAACAGCACTATGGTAGTTCAAATGTCATTCTCTCCCCTGTAGCAGGATGGTCAAAAACAATCTTGTAGGAGCAAAGTGCAAGCTGTTCCCTTACACCGCCACCGGTGCGTCCTGATTTGCTTCCCGTTCCTGAGTTATTTGAGGCAGGCTTCCCATACTTTGTATCCCCAATCAGAGGATAGCCGATATGTGCAAGCTGCAAACGTATCTGATGATGCCTTCCTGTGAGCAGCTTTATGTCAAATTCTGTTCTAATGCATTCATTTTGGGAGCTGTCCCTATCCGGTGTCACTGATATCACCCTGTACTGAAGCACTGCTTTTTTTGCCAGCCTGTCTTTTTCGCTTGTGATTTTTGATGTATTGGTACGCTTGTCGAATGAGATATAATCTGTGAGAGTATGCCATGCCTCTTCCTCTTCCACTGCTGTTCCTGACACTCCCTGTCCTCTGCTTGCCGCACGATAATATTTCTCGGTTGTATGCTCCTTTATTTGTCTGCTTAAAGAAGCCGCTGCTTTCTGATTCTTGGCAAATACCATCACTCCCTCTACCGGCTGGTCGAGCCTGTGCACTATGCCGACATAAGGCGGCTCATTTTTAGCCGCCCTGTAATTTCTTATGAAGCTCTCCATATCCTGCTGCCCTATACGCCTGGTCTGTGTAGCAATTCCCGCCGGTTTGTAGCAGACGATTATGTCGTTGTCTTCGTAAATGATATCTGGTTTTCCCATGTTGTAACTCCCGCAAATTGTTATTTTAAATTTTAACTGTTCAGCACATTTACAGTTGCGATACGCAAGCATATAGCCAAGTGTCACCTCACATACAAACGAAGGCCGCATCGGTGTAAAATAATAGTTACTTATCATATTTTATCAACTTAGTGAGTTATTAGCAATGATATTTAAAAACTAATTCTGACAATTTAATATTCTTTTTGCACATTCTATCTGTTCCTCTGTCGGAGGCTCCACCCCCTCAAGCTGGTATGGTATACCAAGCTCCTTCCACTTGAACACCCCAAGTGTGTGGTACGGCAGCACCTCAACCCTATCCACTGTTTTAAGTGTATCGATAAACTCTCTAAGCTGCTTTAAATATCTCTCATCCGTGGTGATTCCAGGCACAAGCACATGACGTATCCACATTTTTTTACCGTTTTTTGAGAGATATTGTGCCATATCAAGGATATTCTTATTTGTCTGTCCCGTAAGCTTTTTGTGCTCCTCGTCATCTATATGCTTGATGTCCAGCATGAAGAGATCTGTATATTTCATCAGCTCATTAAATTTGCCGAAAAACGGTTCTTCCACGGTAAATGGATTTCCTGATGTGTCAAGGCATGTGTTTACACCTTTTTCCTTTGCAAGCTTAAATAGCTCTGTGACAAAGTCTATCTGCAAAAGTGCTTCACCTCCGCTTACTGTGATGCCACCTGTTTGCTTCCAGTACGCTTTATAGCGCATGGCGGTCTTTAGCACCTCCTGCGGTGTCATCAGCTTTGCACCGTCATTTTCGCCGCATTTGGCCCATGTGTCCGGGTTATGGCAGTATTTACAGCGCATATTGCAGCCCTTCAAAAATACTATATATCTCACTCCCGGGCCGTCGGCTGAACCGAAGCTTTCTACCGAGTGTACTCTTCCTAGTGTTTCTCCCATGTTTTTCCTCCTTTAGGTTGTTGTTGCTGCTACTTTTATTTTTATGGTACGGAATTTTCGGCAACCCGCCGACCGGGACTTTGCAATGCTCAGGTTCTTCGGGCTAAGAGGCTGTATGAATTATGATTTTGGTTTTCTATGCTTGACGCGACCGGCTTTTACGCGCCTTCCATGGCGCATAACGCCTTGCCCATGCGTCCATGCATGGGCATCGCTGGCTGTGTTCATAATTCTAACAGCCTCTAAGCCCTGCGAAATTCGCATTGCTAAGTCCCGGTCGGCGGGTTGCCGAAAATTCCTTACGCTGTGGTGTTATTTAGTACATATGCAGTTTATTTGAAAATCAGAATATGCAGGCACTTGGCCTGCACATTCTGGAATGTTGGATAGTTTTTTTATATTACATTCTCTCGTGGCATGTACGTGAGATTACATCGAGCTGCTGCTCTTTTGTGAGGTCGATGAACTTAACTGCGTATCCTGATACTCGGATTGTGAAGTTTGCGTACTCCTCCTTCTCAGGATGCTCCATTGCATCGATGAGCTTCTCTTTACCGAATACATTTACATTGAGGTGATGTGCACCCTGGTCGAAGTATCCGTCCATTACGTTTACAAGGTTGTCGATTCTCTCTCCCTCGTTGTTTCCGAGTGCTCCCGGATTGATGGTCTGTGTATTTGAGATTCCATCAAGTGCCCACTCATATGGAAGCTTTGTGAGTGAGTTTAAGGATGCGAGAAGTCCATTCTGCTCTGCGCCGTATGATGGGTTTGCTCCCGGTGAAAGCGGCTCTCCTGCTTTACGTCCGTCAGGCATTGCTCCTGTAGCTTTTCCGTATACTACGTTTGATGTAATTGTAAGTATTGATGTTGTAGGCTCTGAATCACGGTATGTGTGATGCTTCTTTAACTTGTCCATGAATGTCTTAAGAAGCCATACACCGATTTCGTCCGCGCGGTCATCATCGTTTCCATATTTAGGGAACTCTCCCTCGATTTCGAAGTCCTTTGCCAGTCCGCTCTCGTCACGTACTACCTTGACCTTTGCATATTTGATTGCTGAAAGAGAATCGATTACGTGTGAGAATCCTGCGATTCCTGTTGCAAATGTTCTCTTTAAGTCTGTGTCCATGAGTGCAAGCTCTGCTGCCTCATAGTAGTATTTGTCATGCATGTACTGGATAAGGTTTAATGTATTTACATAGATGTCTACTAACCAGTCCATCATCTTGTCGTATTTCGCCATTACCTCGTCATAGTCAAGGTACTCTGCTGTGATAGGTGCGTAGTTTGGTCCTACCTGCTCACCTGATTTCTCATCAACACCACCGTTGATAGCGTAAAGGAGACATTTTGCAAGGTTTGCACGTGCTCCGAAGAACTGCATCTCTTTACCTGTCTGTGTTGCAGATACACAGCAGCAGATTGCATAATCATCGCCCCATACCGGCTTCATTGCGTCATCGTTCTCATACTGGATTGAGCTTGTCTCAATTGAGATGCGGGCTGCATAATCCTTAAAGGTCTGAGGAAGCTTTGATGAGTAGAATACTGTGAGGTTTGGCTCCGGTGCAGGTCCCATGTTCTCTAATGTATGGAGGAAACGGAAGTCTGTCTTTGTAACCATTGAACGTCCGTCCACACCTGTTCCTGCCACGTCAAGTGTTGCCCATACAGGATCACCTGAGAATAACTGGTTGTATGAAGGGATACGTGCAAATTTAACCATACGAAGCTTCATTGTAAAATGGTCGATGAGCTCCTGTGCTTCCTGCTCTGTGAGGATGCCCTTGTCCATATCTCTCTTGATGTAAATATCAAGGAATGTAGATACACGTCCTACTGACATTGCTGCGCCATTCTGTGTCTTGATTGCTGCAAGGTATCCGAAGTATAACCACTGAACTGCCTCTTTTGCGTTTGTTGCAGGTCTTGAGATATCATATCCGTAAATCTCTGCAAGCTTCTTCATATCCTCAAGACATTTAATCTGCTCTGCGATTTCCTCTCTTAAACGGATAACATCATCTGTCATCTGTCCACAGCCACAGTTTGCCTTATCCTTCTTTTTCTCCTCGATGAGATAATCAAGTCCGTATAATGCTACTCGACGGTAATCGCCCACGATACGTCCACGGCCGTATGTGTCAGGAAGACCTGTAAGGATCTTTGCATGACGAACCTTCATCATCTCAGGTGTGTATGCATCGAATACTGCTGTGTTGTGTGTCTTATGATATTTTGTGAAAATCTCCTTGAGCTTGTCGCTTACATTGTAACCATATGTCTCAGCAGCCTGCACCGCCATCTTGATTCCACCGTAAGGCATGAATGCTCTCTTTAACGGCTTATCTGTCTGAAGACCTACAATCTGCTCGAGGTCCTTTAATGACTCATCTATATATCCAGGGCCGTAAGCTGTGATTCCTGTTACAACCTCTGTCTCCATGTCAAGAACTCCGCCCTTGGCACGCTCCTCTTTCTGTAATTTCTGAAGCGCATCCCACAGCTTGTTTGTAGCATCTGTCGGATCAGCTAAAAAGCTCTCATCTCCGTCGTATGGAGTGTAGTTGTCCTGAATAAACTGACGGACGTTGATTTCCTCTTTCCAAAGACGTCCTTCAAATCCATCCCACTCTTTCATTTCTATCATTGTAATATCCTCCTTAAATGTGTGAATGTTACTTCATTTGATTAGTTTTGTTTAACTGTGGTTAGTATATACTTACTACAGTATTTTTGTCAATATCCATGTTGTTTCTTTTGAGATACATTCCCTGGTTATTTACACGACCATGGCTGATTTTATAATCAAAAAGAGCCAACTGTCCGGGTTTATCGCCCAGACGGTCGGCTCTTATTTGTTATATTTCATGTGGTTATTCCACTTATCCGTCAGTCATATAACACGTTCATAGTAGACTATTTTTCTCAATAAAGCAATAGTGTTTTAGAACTATTTTTATTCTTTTCTATTCCGCACGGTACCCGCCCAGCGCATCTTCGTGGACCTGGCACGTCCGTTCTGAGCACATTCCTGTACTGATGGACGAATCACATCCTTGGAATAGTCGCTGTATATTCCTGCTTTATATCCTGCCTTGAGTGCCTTTTTGACCAGCTTGTCCTCTCCTGAATGGAAGGTAAGGATGGCAGCTCTTCCACCGGGCTTTAATGCTCCCGGAAGCTTTTCCATAAACTCATATAGCACTTCAAACTCATGGTTTACGTCTATGCGAAGCGCCTGAAATGTGCGCTGACAGGTCTTTTTAGATTATGTCCTTCTTATCCTTTTCAGGCAGAAAACTCGAGTGTCTGCT
>ENA-OQNJ01000289-OQNJ01000289.1-human-gut-metagenome-genome-assembly--contig:-NODE-289-length-13502-cov-2.495178_pt1 | contig 13502 bp, 22 predicted proteins | sample MGYA00242630_ERZ504882 | MGnify/ENA primary metagenome ERZ504882 (study PRJEB26092, sample SAMD00036408) | human gut metagenome | host: Homo sapiens | study: EMG produced TPA metagenomics assembly of... | reverse complement strand
AAAGGTTTCCCGTCCAACACGGCTTCAGCCAGCGTATCATCTTCATATCGGAGTTTGAGCGAGAAAAAGGGTCTGTCCTCCTTGAGCAGGCGGAAGAAGATCTTGTCGCCCTCCCAGATGGGCAGCTGCTCCACCTGCGCCTTGGGCACCCATTCCAGAATGCCCTCGTTCCGGGCGGCATCCTTTACCAGTGTGCCCGTCCAAGCATCGGCGGTGTAAAGGAACATGTATTCGGTCAGCTCGCCCAGAAGAAAGGTCACTACGCCCCGGCAGCGGTAGGAGGTCAGGGTGAGGCCGGTCTCCTCCTGCACTTCCCGCAGCAGGCAGTCCTCCGGGCTTTCAAACGGCTCAAACTTGCCGCCAACACCGATCCATTTGTCGTGGTTCAGGTCGTTCTTCTTGGTCACGCGGTGGAGCATCAGGTAGGCATCATCCTGTTCCAGATAGCACAGGGTGGTGTTGCGCATGGGAAATTTGGGATCCATCAGCAATTCTCCGTTTCTGTCAGCATTACAAAAAGCGTCCCACAGGGAGCCCCCTGTGGGACGCTTTTATCGTTTCTTATTTCCGTGCGGCCCGGCCTTTTCCGGCGTTGTTCAGCTTCCGCACCAGATCATTCTGGTGCTTGCGCTGGGAGGGCGTGGGCTCCGGGTCCCGCTTTTCCTCGGCACGGGCGTTGGTCTGCGCGGTGTCGGGGTCAACGCGCACCAGGTTCCATTCCTGATTGCCGCCCGAGACGTAATTCCAGATCTGGGCCTGTGCACCGTTGGAGGTGTTCATGCCCACAAGGTCGATGTACTTGTCGGCCAGCACGTTGCGGATGCGGGTGCGGCCGTTCCGGGTGGACTCCAGCTCCCAGCACTGGCTCAGCCCGCTGGTGCGGCCCCACTGGTGCAGCCAGGTGCCCTCGACCACGCCGCCCAGGGCCAGATCGATGAACTTGCCCGTAAAGCGGTTCCTGATCCGCCAGCGTCCCTCGCCGGCATCCACGAACTGCCACTGCTGCCACGGATGCCCGGCGTAGTCCCACAGACGGATGGCCGCGCCGTTCTCCGTGTTGAAGTTCTTGATCTCCAACACCTTCCCATTGGGTGCCTTGATGAGGTAAAACTCATTTTCCAGTAAAACGACCTGAGATGCTTTTGCCATACGTCCGTGTCTCCTTTCCGGTAAAATCTGGTTTGACGCTTCTATTATAGCGGATTTCCCGGTACGCAACAAGATTGATTCTTGACGAAGTTTTTTCTTTTATTGTGCATTTTGCACTTTCCGCAGCTTTCGACAGAGCCACGGCCCGGCGTACCACAGCACCAGACAGACAAGCCCGATCAGCCGGATCTGCGTGTTGGTGCAGTGAGTGTTCAATTCCAGCCCGATGCCGAAGGAAAGGAGATTGGCGGTCAGCGCATAGAGGATGGGGTGAGGCTTTTTGCCCTCCGGCCAGGGCAGATACCGGTTGTAGACAAAGGCCTCCACGGAGAACACCAGCACCTCCAGTGCAAAATAAAGGAAATTGCCCCACATCGGCCCGAGATAGAGCGTGCCATAGCACAGCCCGAGGTTCAGGATGATCTGCGTGGCAAGGTTGACCTTGCCGATGAGATTGCGCTGGGCAGGGCCGCGCAGCCCGAAAAGCAGGATGCCCCACGTCAGCTCCAGGATCAGGGTGATGAGCACCCGGGCGGCAAAGGAGGAAAGGATGTCGGAATCGTTGCGGTTGTGGTAGACCCGCAGGCCGTCCTGGGAATCGAGAAGCACCTGCCACTCGCTGGAAAAGGCATAGCGCTCCACCGGCTCCTCGCTGCGGTAGAATGTACCGGTCTCTATATTATAGAGCAGAACATAGAACTTGTTGGGCGGGTAGTAGCCCCAGACGAACTCTGCATCGGCATCGCCGGGGTTATTCCTGAAAGTAGTCGAGGAAGTAGTAGCCCTCCGGGGCGGGTAGTTTTTGAAGGCTTCCCAGGTCTCCCGGGAGCCCATCCGCTCCCGGTACTGGTCTGCAGAGCCCCACGGCCCGCTGACCCTGGTATTGCCCAGCAGGGTGACCGCATAGCGTTGGCCCGGCGTGTAATAGAGCTTGAGCGTGACCGAGGGCTTGGGGCCCATGTCCGCAAAAACGGGCAGGGAAAGGGCCAGCACCAGCAGGGCCGAGAGGAAAAAGGCAAAAATTTTTTTGCGAAAAATTTTCTTCATGGCGGTATCCTCACTTCAAAAACAAAAAATCCGACACGTCCTTCCTTAACCTGTAAACGAATGGAAAACAGCTGTTATTGCAGGGCGCTCTGCACAAAATTGCAGATGGAGCTTTGTGCACCATTTCCTGTTTTTTTTGCAAGGACAAAACGCCTGTTTCCGGCCTCTTTCAGGGCAGAATAGGAACAATTTGTTTCCGGCTCACGGCCAATTCAGGACACTGACTTCACGTTTATAAAGCAAAGCGAACTTCACTGCTTTATTTACATGAACAAAATGACTTTCAAAAGAAACTTTAATTTGTTTCACGTTTTTGGATATTGACTTTACATCAAAATTGCGGTATAGTAAGGATGCGGAGAGCGGAAAGCACCCCGCCGACACATGAGCTTCAGGCGTAAGCCTGTGAGAAAAATATAGGAGGTTTGACTTATGTACTATTACATTCTGGGTTGCGGCATTGCTTGTCTGGTTCTGTTCGGCATCAACAGCATGGATACGGTGGATGTCAAGCCGGCCGAGATCCTGGGTAAGGTCATTCTGTGGCCCGTTGCCCTGATGGAAGCAGTTGTTCGTTACAGCTCCACGCATCACAACATCAAGACCGCGCTGTAAAACATCTCGTTCCAAACCAACGAAGAGCAATCAGGCGGCTGCGCTTTCAAAAAGGAAGGCGCAGCCGCCTTTTTGTTTTGCACTTTACGGCGTTGTATGGTACAATAAAACCAGAACTTTCAGGGAGGGAAATTGCTATGACCAATGAGACCTTACATACCCTTGAGACCCGCCGCAGCTGCCGCGCCTACAAGCCGGAGCAGATCACGAAAGAGGAGCTGGAAGCCGTTCTGCGTGCAGGCACCTTTGCCCCCAGCGCTATGAACCGCCAGAGCGCAAAGATCGTGGTGGTGCAGGATGCCGAGACCCGCGCCCAGCTCACCCGGATGAATGCTGCCGTGATGGGCAACACGGGCGACCCCATGTACGGTGCCCCCACCATTCTGGTGGTGCTGGCCGATGCCAACGCCCGCTGTGGCGTGCAGGACGGCAGCCTTGTGATGGGCAACCTGATGAACGCTGCTGCCGCCATCGGGCTGGGCAGCTGCTGGATCAACCGTGCAAAGGAAGAGTTCGAGACCGAAGAGGGCAAGGCCCTGCTGAAGAAGTGGGGCATTGAAGGGGACTATATCGGTGTGGGCCACTGCATTCTGGGCTACCCGGCAGAGGAGCCCCGCCCCGCCGCCCCCCGCAAGCCGGATTATATCGTATACGCATAAGGAGCACTATGAAACCCGATTACAAGCTGGTCGCAAAGGCCAAATACATTCACGCCAACGCTGATCTTGCCAGTGAGATCTGGCACGAGGTCTACAAGCGCTATTACCCCGCAAAGCAGCTGGACACGCTGGTGGAAACGCTGCAGAGCGCCGATGCCATTGAGGCAGACATCGACAACGATGTGAACTATTTCCTCGTGGTGCTGGGCGGCAAGACCATCGGCTACTTTGCCTGGAAGATGGAGAACACGGCCCTGCACCTGCTCCACCTCTACCTCAAGCCCGAGTACCGGGGCAAGGCACTGGGCCGGGATATCCTGGCCACCTGCGAGCGTCTGGCCCGGGGTGAGGGCCGCGGCCGCCTGTACTGCGAGGTGCACACCAAGTGCCTGCCGGTGCTGCAGTTCTTCAAGACCAAGGGCTACCGCGTGCTGGGCCCCGCCGAGGCAGAAGCTGCGGGCATTTCCATGCAGCTGACCACGCTGGAAAAAATGCTGTAAATTTCCCGTTGAGTTTTTTTGCCGCGTTTGCACTACAATAAAGTAGTGTATTGAAGTGCCCCGCGCGGGCCAGACCCAACCTGAACGATAGGGGAGGAACAAGCCATGGCAAAAGATCATCCCACCGGAGAGTCCGGCCTGTATTCTGCATTGCTGGAGCTGAAAACGCCTGAGGAGTGCTACCGCTTTTTTACAGGATGTGTGCAGCTACGCCGAGCTCAGTGCAATGGAGCAGCGGATAACATCGCGGAAAAGCTGGTCAACAAGCAGAGCTATACCAGCATCATGGGCAACATTGGTGCGTCCAGCGCCATCATCAGCCCGGGTGAGCCGGGTCATCAGCAAGGATGACAGCGTGCTGCGCCGCCTGCTGGAAGAAAAGGCGGAACAGCCCGCCGAAGAATAACACGGACCGCGCGCCGCGGGGCAGGGGAGCACCCGCCCTGCGGTGCGCTTTTTTAGAAGGGAGTCTGTAAAGATGAGTAAGGCAGTTGTATTTTTTGCCGATGGCACCGAGGAGTGCGAAGCTCTGCTGGTGGTAGACCTGCTGCGCCGCGCCAAGGTGGAGGTCATCGTGGCCTCTGCCATGGGCCGCAGGGAGCTGGTGAGCAGCCATAAGATCCACCTGACCGCCGATGCGCTGGCCGAGGAAGTGGATTATTCCGATGTGGACATGGTCGTTTTGCCCGGCGGGATCCCGGGCACACCCAACCTTGCCGCCAACAAGACGGTCACCGAGACCTGTGCCGCCTTTGCCAAGGCCGGCCGGAAGGTTGCCGCCATCTGTGCTGCCCCCAGCATCCTGGCCTCTCTGGGCCTGCTGGAGGGCAGGAACGCCACCGCCCACGCTGGCTTCCAGGATCAGCTGGCCGGTGCCATCGTCCACGATGAAGAGGTCGTGGTGGATGGCAACATCACCACCAGCTATGGGCTGGGCGGTGCCATCCCCTTTGCACTGGAACTGGTGCGCCAGCTGGCCGGTCAGGCAGAGGCGGAGCGTATCCGGAACGCCATTGCGTATCGGCACTGAGAAAGGGGATACGGTATGCGCTTTATTACCTGCCGCTTGCCGGACGGCGTGGAAGACCCGGCGATCTTATCGGAGGATGGACGGCAGGTCTGGCCGCTGAGCTGGCTGGGCCTGAGCTATGAGACCCTGAGCGAGGCCATCCCGTTTCTGACCCCGCAGGTGCGGTATGGGCTGTCGCTGGCCATTGCGGGCATTCCCGCTCTGCCTGTGGAGGCTGTCACGCTGGAAAGCCCCATCCCGGCCCCGGCACAGGATGTCATCTGCCTGGGCATCAATTATATGGCCCACTCCGATGAGGCGGAGAAATACTCTGCCGCTGCCTTTGCCACCAGGCACGAGGATGCCATCTACTTTTCCAAGCGCGTGACCCGCGCCGTGCCGGACGGCGGCCCCATCGAGGCCCACACCGATCTGGTGAAAAAGCTGGATTATGAGTGTGAGCTGGCTGTGGTGCTGGGCAGGGATGCCAGAGATGTGCCCGCCGGTCAGACCCGGGACTACATCTTCGGCTACACCATCCTGAACGATGTCTCGGCCCGGGATGTGCAGACGGCGCACAAACAGTGGTACTTCGGCAAGAGTCTGGATGGCTTTACCCCCATCGGGCCCTGCATCGTCACGGCAGATGCCTTTGCCGACTACCCGCCCAGGCTGGGCATCCGCAGCTTTGTCAACGGCGAGAAGCGGCAGGATTCCAATACCGCCCTGCAGATCTTTGACATCGACCATGTCATTGCCGAGCTTTCGCAGGGTATGACCCTGAAAGCGGGTACCATCATTGCCACCGGCACCCCGGCGGGCGTGGGCATGGGCATGGACCCGCCGCAGTTCCTCAAGCCCGGAGATGTGGTGCGGTGCGAGATCGAGGGTATTGGTACGCTGACCAATCCGGTCAAGTAATTCCGAAATGCAATATCTAAGCATAAATATCCGAGCGGTTATATAATTGATGACAAAATTGCTCTTGTTCATATACTGTTCAAAATAAGTTCATTTGAAGTTCACACACTTCCGGTATACATAGGGCAACAAAGGCGCACACCGCGCCGCATCCCCTGTGCAGTAACAGCACGGCAGGCCGCAAAGGATGCCTGTTGTGTGAGAGGAAAGGAATTGGAACGCTATGAAAATTGGTTTTACAGAGCTGATCCTGGTGGCCATCGTGGCCTTCGTGGTCATCGGCCCCGATAAGCTGCCCGAGTACGCCCGCAAGCTCGGCAAGATGCTGCGGGAGCTGAAGAAGTACACCGGTGCCGCTTCCGAGGAGATCCAGAAGAATGTGGTGGAGCCCCTGAACGAGATCCAGGCCCCCATCAAGGAAGCCGTTGCTCCCCTGACCGACATCAAGAAGGACATCGACGACAGCATGAAGGATGTCACCAAGAGCTTTACCAACATCGGTAAGACCAGCAAGGAAGAAGCCAAGAAGGCCGAAGAGGTCGAGGAAGTGGCCGAGCTGGAGGATACCGTGGAGGAGCTGCCCGAAGAGCCTGTCAAGGCGGAGGAGCCTGCCGCTGAGCCTGTGAAGGCAGAGGAAAAGGCAGAAGAGCCTGCTGCAGAGGAAAAGCCCGAGGAGGCCCCCGCTGCAAACGAGGCCCCTGCCGAGGCTGCTCCCGCTGAGGAGGCTGCCCCTGCCGAAGAGGCAAAGGTCTAAGTACATGGATACACCCGCGCCCGCGGTTGTAGGATAAAAACTGGAATCCAGCCCGCCAGAGCGGCGCGGCAAGAGGAAAAAGGAGATTATTATTATGAGAATCGGACCTCAGGAGCTTATCATTGTTCTGATCATCGTTCTGGTCATCTTTGGACCCAAGAACCTGCCGAAGCTGGGCAAGATGTTCGGCAAGACCATGAAGAACTTTAAGGAAGGCATGGACGACGTGGATGAGAACGGCGATGCCAAGCCTGCCGAGACCAAGACCGAGGAAAAGGCTGAGAAGAAGGACGAGGAGTAATTTGTGGCTACCAACGTGAAGCGCAAAAAGAAAGCCGAAGTCATGTCGGACGACGGCAGCATGACGCTGACCGGACATCTGAAAGAGCTGCGGAACCGGCTGATCATCTGCGCGGCGGTGTTTGTAGTGGGCGTGATCGGCTTCCTGGCAATTTCGGATAAGCTGATCGACCTGCTGACGGCCATGGCAATGAATGCGAACTACACCTTCGTGTTCCTGGCCCCGCAGGAAAAGCTGATGCAGTATTTCCGGGTGTCCCTGATCGCTGCGGTGATCGTGACCATTCCGGTGGCGCTGTATCAGGTCTACGCCTTTGCAAAGCCCGGCCTGAAACGGAGCGAGAGCTTCTTCTTCCGGCTGGTGCTGCTGTTCGGTCTGGCGCTGTTCTGCGTGGGCGTGCTGTTCGCCTACAAGGTCACCCTGCCGTTCATGCTGAACTTCCTCGTCACGCTGGAGGGTACCGAGTTACATCACGGCATCCATCAGCATCGAGAGCTACATCAACCTCTGCCTGACCATGTTCATCATCTTCGGCTGTGTGTTTGAAATGCCTCTGGTCACCATCATTCTGGCCAAGATGGGCATTGCAAACCCCGAGATCATGAAGAAGGGCCGCGGCGTTGCCATTGTCCTGATCTTCCTGGTCGCAGCCATCATCACCCCGCCCGATATCGTGTCGCAGTGCTTCGTGGCTGTGCCCATGTGCCTGCTGTACTTTATCAGCATCTTCCTCAGCGGCATTTTCTATAAGCCCAAGACGGATGATGACGACGAGGATGAGGATGAAGAAGAGGAATCCTCTGACGAGGAGTAAGTTCTCCCAAGGCTTTCCGGCCCTCCCGCTGCGGGAGGGCCTTTTGCTTTGCCAAAAATCGAAACGGATTTTCGGCTTTTTGCATAAATCCTGTTTCAGCCTCTGTCTTTTGCAAATGGATATGCTATAATGATAACGATGAGAAAACCGGCGGCCTGACCGCCGCAAAGAAGGGGTAAATGAATATGAAAGAGTACGCATTCGGCATCGACCTCGGCGGCACCACGGCCAAGGTCGGCCTGTTCACCACCTCGGGCGCTCTGCTGGAAAACGTGGGAGGTGCCCACCGACACCTCCAATGCAGGTGAACACATCCTTGGAAACCTGGCCAAGGCCGTGAAGGACAAGATGCAGGAAAACGGCATCACTGCCGAGCAGGTGGAGGGCGTGGGTGTTGGTGTGCCCGGCCCTGTGCTGGACAGCCGCATCGTGCCCATTGTCTGCGCCAACCTCGGCGGCTGGGGTGAGCGGAACGTCTCCATCCAGCTGTCCGGCCTGCTGGACGGCATCAAGGTGCTGGTGGGCAACGATGCCAACGTGGCCGCGCTGGGCGAGATCTGGATGGGCTGTGCCAAGGGCTGCCGCAGCGCGGTGATGGTCACGCTGGGCACCGGTGTCGGCGGCGGTGTCATCGTCAACGGCAGGATCATCGAAGGTGCACACGGTGCAGGCGGTGAGATCGGCCACATCACCGTCAACCCCCACGAGACGGCGGTCTGCGGCTGCGGCAAGCACGGCTGTCTGGAGCAGTATTCCAGCGCCACCGGCGTGGTCCGCTGCATGAAGAAGCTGCTGGACGAGAACCCGGACACCCCCTGCACCCTGCGCGGCACCGACTTTGCCGCCAAGGATGTCTTTGATGCTGCCCGTGCAGGCGATGCACTGGCCGCCCGTGAGGTGGACGAGATGACCGACACCCTGGGCATGGCGCTGGCCTCCATTGCCTCCACCACCGACCCCGAGATGTTCATGGTGGGCGGCGGTGTCGCCCGTGCCGGAGATGTCCTCTTCAACCCCCTGCGGGAGCATTTCAAGACCTATGCCTTCAGCTCCTGCCGCGAGACCCCCATCGTTGCCGCTACCCTCGGCAATGATGCCGGCATCTATGGTGCTGTGCGGCTCATCGTGGGAGAATGATGGAGCCGACCGAATGCCGGTGGGTTGCTCCGCTGAATGAGGAAGATCGGGAATATTTTTCCTATTTCCGCACAGTTTGTAAGAGGTACAATATCAATCCATCCAGAGCGACCCGTCTGGAATACGACTTTGTGACCCGTGTGGCAGAAAGTGAGTTTTACTTGCAGAAAGCTGCGACCTGATAAAATGGTTGAGCCCCATGCCTGCACTCTGAATGTGTGGGTATGGGGCGTTTTTATAAGAAGGAGCTGAATCAATGAATTGTACCCCTATTACAGAGGAAAATATTGAAAAAGTAGCAATGCTCTACATGAACCACTACAACCAACATTCTGGCGGGTGCTGGACTTATGAAAAGGCATATAAGCGAATCCATCAAATGGTAACGATGGAGGATTCCCTCTGCCTGATGCAAGAAGATGACAACGATATTCCAACAGGGCTTGTCATCGGTTTTTTGGAAAGCTACGATGATTTTACATTCTATTATCTCGACGAGATCCTGATTTTCGGGGAGTATCAGAACAAGGGGTATGGCAGATTACTTCTCCAAGAAGTGGAACAGCGTGTGCGGGAACGCGGCGCACAGATGATTGAACTGGTCTGTCCGGATGATGCGCATCACATGCACTTTTACGGCGGCTTCGGGATGGCAGAAGCAACGAACCTGAAGCTGATGAAAAAACGATTGTAAATCTGCCGTGGTTTCGTTATAATAAAAGAGAAGAAGGTGAGGCTGGTGTTCCTACAATACTATGTGACGGAATCGGCAACAGGAAACCGAATTGACATCGAAATTGATGCCGCAACAAAAACAGAACTGGATATCACCCGGAATGGCTGGCAGACGGTTTGGGATACCGACTTTATTCTCGATTCGCAAAAGGAAATCTATGCGGCAAAAGCAGAAACTGGGGAAATTGTCGCATTGGGTGCCTACCGTGTTCAGCAGGGAAGCGTGGCTGTTTATATTGCCTATATGGAAAGCCAACCGGAAAGTAACCCAACGTTGACACAGCGCAAAAAGTATCAGGGAATCGGAAAAGCAATGATCGCATTTGGAATCCAGCTTTCGATTGACGCAAACTGCAATGGCGTGGTTATTTTTGAGGCAAAAACGGACGAACTGGAACAGCACTATCTCCGGGATTTTGGAGCGCGTCCGGTTGCATCCTTACATCCTGGCGGGCCGAGAACATTTATGATTGCAGATCAGGCAGCCAAGGATATATTTTCATCGTATCTTTTTGAAGAATAGGGGGAAGGCAAATGAAACCATATGATAAGGATATCGACATTGTTTTTTCTCCAATGTCTGATGAAACCATGTCGTGGTTGGATGAACTGCTTACAACCTGTAAGCGGTTCGGTGTGGATTACTACAATGCCTCTGAAAAAGACCGTGCATTTGTGGAAGCAGTGGCGCGGAAAAATTATGGAATAAAGCAGGCGAAAATGAATGGAGTATCTGTCTCCACAGTAGAGCCCTTCTTTGGGATTCATCGAGCAGTATAAAAAGAGAACAAAGGAAGCGTGACCTCTTCGGGCCGGGAACGTTTTTCTGAAATCATTGCAAAGCCCCGTGCCGGTGCGATATGCTGGACACGGGGCTTTTTCTATTTTTGAAATATAAAATACAAGACAAAAAGTAAATTATACTTGACATAATGTCTGGTGAGTGTTATTCTGTATCCAGAGGGAACGAGTTCACCCTCACAGGAAATAGACGAGGTGACAGGATGCCGAAGAATCTGAAACTGAAAGCTGCCCGCGCGGAAAAAGATATGACGCAGGGGGCATTGGCAGAAGCGGCTGGGGTCTCGCGCCAGACGATCAACGCGATTGAAAAGGGCGAGTACAACCCCACCATCAATCTCTGCCGCAGCATCTGCAAAATTTTGGGAAAAACACTGGATGAACTGTTCTGGGAGGAATGAGTTATGAGATTTTCACTGTACAGCAAGAAAAACCAGTTGGACGAGATGCAGGAGCAAACTCTGCGCAAAATTGAGGGGCGTGGCTTCTGGTTGATGTGGGGCGGCCTTCTGGCGGCGTGGATCGTGCAGACGATGTTCGGGGCTGCGGACAAGGCTGCCGGAGAGTGGGTTGTATTTATGATCGGCTGCATCTATATGTGTGTTGCGTGTCTGCGCAATGGTTTGTGGGATCGTCACCTTTTGGATACGGCCCCGGCCAATGCCGTGTGTTCTCTGGTTGCTGTGGTGGCGGTTACGCTGATCAGCGGTTTTTCCTATGGATACTGGGTCGGTGCTGTCATTGCCGGTGTTTTTACCGGTATCCTGTGTTTTGCATTGCTGCAGCTGTGCGCCGCACTGACACGCAGACAGCGCAAGCGTCTGGACAACCCGAAGGATGAGGAATAATATTATACATACGAAGAAGGGACAGCCCTTTATTTTTCCACAACAAAAAGCGGAACCGTTGAAAACTCAGCGGTTCCGCTTTTGTCATCTCTGAATTTTGGAGTTACAGGGTGTCTTCACCGGGCAGCTGGTTCCACAGGCGGTAGTAAACACCCTTCTGCTCCAGCAGCTGGTCGTGGGTGCCGGATTCCACAATGCCCTCGGAGCCAAGCACCAGGATACGGTCGTAGTTCTTGATGGTGGTCAGGCGGTGGGCAATGGTCAGGGTGGTGCGGCCATGGGCCAGCTTTTCCAGGCTCTGCCCCACAAGGATCTCGCTCTCGTTGTCCAGTGCACTGGTGGCCTCGTCCAGGATCAGGATGGGCGGGTTCTTCAGGAACACCCGGGCAATGGCGATGCGCTGCTTCTGACCGCCCGAGAGCTTGACACCGCGCTCGCCGACATAGGTGTCGAAGCCGTCCTTCAGGGCCATGATAAAGCGCTCTGCACCGGCCAGACGGGCAGCTTCGATGATTTCCTCCCGGGTGGCATCGGGCTTGCCGTAGGCGATGTTATCCGCCACAGAGCCGCTGAACAGGTACACGTCCTGCTGGACGATGCCGATGTCCTCGCGCAGGCTCTTGAGGGTGACCTGCTGGATGTCCTGCCCGTCAATGTAGATGTGGCCGCTGGTCACATCGTAGAAGCGGGGGATGAGGTTGCACAGGGTGGTCTTGCCGCCGCCGGATGGGCCGACCAGAGCCAGCCGCTCGCCTGCCTTGATGTCCAGACTGACATGGTGGAGCACCTTGTTGTGGTCGTCCGGGTACTCAAAGCTGACATCGTCAAAGCGGATGGCACCGGGGCCGGGCTGCAGGGGTTTTGCATCTGGGGCATCGTGGATGGGCACGGGGGTGTCCATGATCTCGGCAAAGCGCTCGATGCCGGTCATGCCGCGCTGGAACTGCTCGGCGAACTCGACGATGCGGCGGATGGTAGCGATCAGGGTGGTGACATAGAGCATGTAGGCCACCAGGTCACCGGCGGTGATCTTACCGTTGACCAGCGACAGGCCGCCCGCCAGAATGACCACCAGATACATCAGGCCGTCGAACAGGCGGGTGGAGGTGTTGAAAGCCGCCATGGCGTAGTAGCCCAGCGTCTTGATGTGCTCGAACTCCTTGTTGCCCCTGGCGAATTTCTCGCGCTCTTCGTCCTCGGCGGCGAAGGCCTTCACCACACCCTGACCCAGCAGGCTGTCCTCGATGGTGGCATTCAGCTCACCGATCTGGACGCGCTGCTGGCGGAACCGGGCGCGCAGGCGCTGGTTCAGCTTGACGGACACGACGCCCATCAGCGGCACGCAGGCAAACACGATGAGCGTCAGCGGAATACTGGCCTGGCACAAAATCACAAAGGATGCTACGATCTTGATGCCCGCAATAAAGAACTCCTCAGGGCAGTGGTGGGCGAACTCGGTCACGTCAAACAGGTCGTTGGTGATGCGGCCCATGATCTGGCCGACCTTCGTGTTGTTGTAGTAGGTGTGGTCGAGCCGCAGCAGATGGTCAAAGGCGTCGCGGCGCATGTCGGTCTCGATGTGTACGCCCATGATGTGCCCGATGCCGGACATAAAGTAGCTTGCCGCGCCATCGATGATGCGCAGCACAAAGTAGAGCGCAGCCAGCCGCAGCACGGTGTCCACGGTCAGCGCGGCGGCGGAGACGGTGTTCGTCAGTGTGCGCATGATGGAGGGCAGGGCGATGTCGCAGAGCGTCGTCAGCGCGGCGCAGAACAAATCAAAGGCCAGTACGCCGCGGTACTTGGCCATATACGGCAGAAAACGGCGGATCAGGGTGCTGTTTTTGGGGCGCGGGTTGTTGGCAGCTTCGGACATGGGAACCTCTTTCGTTTGATGATTTTTGCATGGGAAATATCGCGGTAGGGGCCGGGCATGCCCGGCCCACAGCCTTACGGAAAACGCCTGCCTGCGGGCGCATATAGAATGCGCCCCTACGTTGAAATCAACATTCCCCGTAGGGCGGATTCTATATCCGCCCGCGGCAGGTGTGGCTTATTCGGTAATTTCCGGATCGCAGGTCGGCTCCGCGGCGGGGGCCGGCTCCTCCGGCACAGTAGGCTCGGGTGCAGGCTCCGGCTCCGGGTCGGGCGCCGGCAGGGCCGGGAGGGTCTCGGTCATCGTCTGACCGCAGACCGGGCAGGTGTAAACGTT
>ENA-OQNJ01000288-OQNJ01000288.1-human-gut-metagenome-genome-assembly--contig:-NODE-288-length-13517-cov-4.657132_pt1 | contig 13517 bp, 13 predicted proteins | sample MGYA00242630_ERZ504882 | MGnify/ENA primary metagenome ERZ504882 (study PRJEB26092, sample SAMD00036408) | human gut metagenome | host: Homo sapiens | study: EMG produced TPA metagenomics assembly of... | reverse complement strand
AAAAACAGTTTCAGGAGCAGGTCTATGCCGCTGTGATGAAGCTGCCGGAGAAACAGGCAAAGCGAATTTATGCCCGATACTATCTGGGAATGACGGTAAATGAAATTGCCGAAGTAGAAGGTGTAGACCCAAGCCGTGTCCGAGACAGTATCCGACGTGGCTTAAAACAGCTTGGGAAATATTTTTGATAAAATTTCATTTGATGCGCCTGTTTTTTGCCTTTTTTTGTCAGTGTTAATAAGAAGGACAAGTTTTCCTCCTTCATCAGTACATTGACAATCGAATAGACAGCACAACAGGTACATAACCCATGTACGAGCGAATATGAAACGCCGCGAAGATGGAGCAGTCAGGGAGGTGATGAAAGAACTGCTTCGGAGCGATCTACGATTTCATAAAACGGATTGTGGCAGATTTGGCGCGATGACTGCATGGGGGCTTAAAGATACTTCCTCACGGCCCGCCAAAGACTTGGGGGGAACCCTGCGGCACACGATACGAACGATGCTGCGGAGTTATGACATCCGCGCCAGCGGAGACCTGTTGTGTTCCCATCGTCAGGGGGCGTGGCAAATGTGACGAAAGCTGAGAAATATAAATAGGAAGCGTTTGCCGCTTTCTGTTCAAAATCAGATACCATGCGCTGGTGGTTTCGGCTGCCAGCGTATTCATGTGATTTTGAACAAACACGATGACAAACTTGACGGATTGGAGGAAATATGCTTTATGGAAAAACTTATTACGCGAAAAGAAGCAGCAGAAATTTTGGGTATCAGCATTGCAACGCTGGACGCGGCCCGTAACAATGGCCTTATTTCTTATGTGCAATATGTGCAGAATGGCTGTGTGTACTTTACCTCGGCGGGCCTTCAGGAGTATATCGCAAAATGCACCCACAGAGCAAAGCCAGCAGAAAAGAACGCAACATATCGTAAACTTCGCAGAGCTGGAGTGTGAGCCGGTCCGTATCCTTGTCGAAATCATAATGGTCTGATAAAACATAGATACAGCGCTGGAGTATATTCTTAGGAGGTGGAGGAATTGGCAAATAGGAAAATAATGCTTCCTCAATATGGCACAGTTATGAAAAGAGGTGTCCTATATTATAGGACCAGAATCAAAGACACGAATGGTAAGCTCGTAGCTATCTACGCAAAAACACCTGAAGAACTATACAACAAAGAAACGCTTGCGTTGGAACAGATTGAGAATGCCACTTTTCATCGGAAAACGCCCACAGTTGCAGAGTATTGTGAAAAGTGGCTGCTGATGCAGTCGGTTCATGTACGAGCTACTACTTTGACGGATTACACCTCAAAGGTCAGGCGGCATATTATAGCGGAATTGGGAGATAAACGGATGGGTGAGGTTAGCCTGGATGATATTCAGCTTGCCCTTGTTCCGGTTTCCAAGAAATCTGCATCGGTTTATAAATCTGTGGTAATCCTTTACAAATCTATCTTTCGCGCAGCAATGGAAAGCAGGATCATTGACCATAACCCGACGATTTATCTCACGACAAAAGGTGGCGGTGTTCCACAAGAGGATCGTCAGGCTTTGACAGATGAACAGGCAGCACGCCTTTTGGATGCTATCCGAGATTTGCCGCCTTATGTCTTTGTCATGATTGGTTTATATGCAGGGCTGCGCCGGGAAGAAATTCTTGCTCTGCAATGGGATTCAGTATATCTGGATACGGATACTCCATATCTGACGGTAAGGCGGGCATGGCACACAGAACACAACAGACCGGTAATCTCAGACGAATTGAAAACCAAGGCTGCGGAGAGAAATATCCCTCTTCCTGTTTGCTTGGCTGAGTGTTTGAAAGCAGCAAAGGAAACATCGACTTCGGAGTATGTGGTTTCAAACCGGGACGGCGAACCGCTGTCCTACACGCAGTTTAAGCGACTTTGGCAGTATATTGTTACGAGGACGGTCAAGGAGCGGAGCTATTATCGGTATGAAGATGGAAAAAGAGTAAAGCATACTGTCACACCTGTCTTGGGAGAAAAGGCTGCTCATAACGGAAAAGTGGTTTACAGTCTGGACTTTGAAGTAACACCCCATCAGCTGCGGCATACTTACATTACCAATCTCATTCATGCATCGGTAGATCCCAAAACGGTTCAATACCTGGCAGGCCATGAAAGCAGCAAGATTACCATGGACATTTATGCAAAGGTTAAGTACAACAGACCAGATGAGCTGGTCAGATCAATGAGTTGCGCGTTTGCAAGCTGGGACGCAGCACAGTAATAATAAAATAGGAAGTAAAGCAGGAGCGAGGCAAGGATGTCTCGCTCTTTGTTTTACCTCAGCCGTATCTTTGATTAAATCGAGGCTTTCTGATAAAAAGAGAGTGTAGATACGGAGACTACACATTATCAAGAAAGGACGATCAAAGATGGCAAAAAAGAAAACACAGATCCCGAAGTATGGGACCATTACATTGAAAGGAATCCAGTATTACAGAACCAGGATTACGGATGCAGATGGCAAAGAGTTGAGTTTGTATGCCGCTACTTGTGAAGAATTGTATGAGAAGCAGTTAGAGGCTCGGAAGCAGGTGGAAGAAATTATCTTTCACCGGCAGCACCCGACAGTAGCTGAGTATGGAGAGAAGTGGCTGCTGATGCAGTCGGCAAAGGTGTCTGCGTCTACACTCAGAGGTTATACGAGGGATATGACAAACTATATCATCAAACCTCTGGGAGAGATGTATATGGAAGAAGTGACTGCTGACGATATTCGGCTGGCTCTTGTTCCATTGTCAAAGAAATCGGAAGGCTTATACAATAAGGTCAATATGCTACTCAAGTGCATTTTTTATGCGGCAGAGAGAAACCAAATTCTTGAACACAATCCCTGTGCGGGAATATCCGGTAAAGGCGGAAAACCGACAAAAAAGAAGGAGGCATTGACAGATCAGCAGGTAGCCGTGCTTCTGGATACAGTCAAGGGGCTTCCTCCATATTTGTTTATTATGCTCGGTTTGTATTCCGGTCTGCGTCGGGAAGAAATTCTTGCACTGCAATGGGATTGTGTATTTCTGGACGAGGATACACCTTATCTATCGGTGAGGCGGGCATGGCGTACAGAGCATAACAGACCCGTGGTTTCTACGGTGCTAAAGACTCCGGCGGCAAAAAGGGATATTCCGATACCGAAGTGTTTGGTGGACTGTCTGAGAGAAACGAAAGAAAATTCCATATCAGATTATGTGATCGCTGACAGCAAAGGAGAGCCACTGGCTGCCTCGCAGTTCCAAAGAGTGTGGCAGTATGTCGTTGTCCGCTCCACTAAGCCCCGGAACTATTATAAGTATGTAAATGGGGAGAGTATCAAATATACGGTTACTCCAACGCTGGGTATGACCCAGAAGAATCAACCCCAAATCAAATATACGCTGGACTTTGATGTGACACCTCATCAGCTGCGGCACACTTACATCACCAATCTTCTCTATGCGGGCGTTGATCCAAAGACAGTACAATACCTTGCCGGACACGAAAACAGCAAAACAACTATGGACATCTATGCAAAAGTGAAGTATAATAAACCAGAGGAGTTGTTTGGGGTAGTAAATGGTGCGTTTCATCAGGCTATCGCTGAATGAAAAAAGGCCGTTTTTTATGGTCCGCACACCGGATAACTGAGAAGCAGAAAGCCGGAAAAGCCCGGAATATCAAGGAAAAACAGCTCAAAAACTCGCGCAATACGGTCTCAAAGCAGCTCGTCGCGCTCCGCAGTTCAGCAAGCGATAATCGACTGCTCAGACTATATCAAAATGGTTCAAAAAGCCCGGAAAATCAAGGCTTAATAGTGACAAGTAACTATTTTGTCGCAGAGAACGGTGTGACCCGAAGGTCACGCCGTTTTTCTGTGTTCATAGGTTGTTTGCGTGATGATAGGCTCGGAAATAACGGGAATATCTACATCGTCCACGAAGTTGAAGAAAATCTTCACTTTCTGCTTGCGCTTGCCGCTGGATTTGTCCGGGGCATAGACGATGATTTTCTTGATATACTCGTTCACGATGGTCTGTGTCAGCTCCTCCACATCCACATATTTCTGTGTCAGGGCGATAAAGGCATCCAGACCGTCGTTCATTTCTTCCCGCTGTTCCACCCATTCTTCGATAACTTCAATTTCGAGCTTTAACCGTTCCTGCTCCGCTTCATAGTCCGCAGACATCTTTCTGTATCTGTCCTGATTGAGATTTCCAAGAACATAGTCCTCGTACAGCCGGGCGATGATGACATCCAGATCGGCAAGGCGTTTCTTTGCCTGTTCCAGCTTCTTTTTGTCATCCCGGATGCTGCGCTCCTGGTCAGTCCTGCGGCATTGCAGCCATTCCTCCTGAAAACCGTCCACATCGCTTCGGATATACTCATTGACTGCCCGGATGCGTTCCAGAACGATTTCACGAAGCACATCTTCCCGGATATAGTGGGCAGTACAAGTACCACGGTTGCTCTTGTAGTTGTTGCAGACGTAGTGATCCTGCTTGCCCTCAAAGCTTTTGCTTGTGGCAAAGTGGAGCTTGCCGCCGCAATCGGCACAAAACAGAAGCCCGGAGAACAATCCCTGCCGTTCCGCTTTTGCGGGGCGGCGTTTGTTTTTCCTCAGTTCCTGCACCCTGTCAAACTGTGCCTGAGATACAATCGCTTCCTGTGTGTCCGGCAGATAAAACATATTCTCCGGCTCATTGGGAATCCGCTTTTTCAGCTTGTAGGACTTGGAATAAGTCTTGAAGTTGCAGGTACAGCCTGTGTACTCCTGCCGTTCCAAAATCCCTGCAATGGACTGGTTGCCCCAGTGGTACGGTCTTTCCGGCATCGGCTTTTTCTTTCGCTTGGCATAGAGTGCCTTTGCGGTCATAATCTGCTTTTCTTCCAGAATCCTTGCAATCTGCTCCGGGCCTTTGCCGTCAATGCAAAGGTCGAAGATGAGCTTGACTACCGGAGCCGCTTCTTCATCCAGAATCCAGTGATCCTTGTCCTCCGGGTCACAGCGGTATCCGTAGGGCGGTTTGCCCATGTGCTTCCCACTGGTTCCTCTCTGCCGCAAACTGACACGGACTTTCTTGCTGGTATCACGGGGATACCACTCGTTGAACAGATTACGGATTGCGGCGAAGCCCTCGCTGTCTCCCCGGTTGCTGTCTACGCCATCATTTATAGCGATAAAGCGGACATCATAACTCGGAAAGATAATATCCGTATATTGTCCAACAGTCAGATAGTCACGACCAAAGCGGCTGAGGTCTTTGACCAGCCAGCAGCCCACAAGCCCCTGCTTGACAAGCTCAAAGCCTTCCTGCACACCGGGACGATTGAAGTTCGTCCCCGTATAACCGTCATCCACCAGAATTTTCAGGTTTGTATATCCGTGGTCACGGGCATATCGGGTTAAATACTCTCTCTGATTTGCGATACTGTTACTCTCGCCTTCCTGGGCATCCTCGTTGCTCAGACGGCAATAGAGAATGGTAATTTTCTGCTGATCCAACATAATATCCTCCTTCGGTGGTTGGTCAGCCGACAGTACCGTTGTGCATATTGGAATTATATCATGCTTTTGTGTCGCAGTCATTAACAAATCACCCCCTTGTCAGAAAAAATGAGCCGTTTTACCTTGTCGGTAAGTGGCTCATTTCCGTCACACTCCGTTTCAATCACATACCATGTGTTTCCGATCTTGCACTCAATGGTTTTGCAGAAAGAGGACTGTGCCGCTTCCCAACGCTTGCGGCATTCTTCCAGAAAATCAATAGGCGGCTCAAAAATCGGATCGAAGCAGGAGCAAATATCAATATAGCCGATGGCATCGTTGATTTCTTCCATCGGGGCATCTTCCATAATCATCTTGTTAATTTCCTCTACGGTTTTCTTCATAGGCAAATAGTTCCTTTCTTAAATTTCCATGTCCTGTCCACGATTGCGGGCAGGGTGTTTGTGTTCATACAGTTCCTTTCCCCTGGCGAGGATGGCATTGATAAAAGCCCAGACCTTTTCAGATGCAATCTCAATCGCATCCAGGAAAGGCTGGGCTTTCTGTTTCAGCTCCTCATAGTCTTTGTTCAGTTTTTCAAAACGGTCTTTCCATATCTTTGCGTTTTTATCTGCCTGCTCGAATTTCTGCTTGTATTTCAGCTTCTCAGACTTTTCCGCAAAGCTGCTGACCGCATAATCCTTTAGCGTGCGGCACTCATCCGCCGTCATGGTAACATTTCCCGTAATGGGATTTTTCTTGCCCATCGACTCAATCTCATGTGCAGTCATAGCAACAGACTTAGCAGCTTGAGTTTCCTTTTTCAGCGCTTCCAGTTTCTTTTTCTGCTTCTCCGTGGCAGCTTTGGCATCCGCTAAGCTCTGCTCGGCCTGTGTCACCTGTCCGGTCACAGCTTCCAAACGCTGCTGTTCGGCCTGTACCTTGAACTGTGTCACCGTCAGATGTTCCTCGGTACTGCCACGCTCTCCACGCTCCACATCGGTATATCCGGCGGCTCGCATGAAATTAAAAAAGTCATCCTGCAGCACACTGTAGGACGACTTCAAAATCTTTTTCCCTTTTGCGTTCAACATCGGATTTCCGTTTTCATCAAGAACGGGTTTGGATTCCCACTTCTTACTGCGGCTGACCTGTGTGATCGTTTCCTTTACCGTTCCCCGGAGGGATTCATCCTTGCATCGCTTCGACCACAGGATTTGTTTCTCCACCACCGGGATATAAACCACATGAAGGTGATAGTGGTACACATCCTCACCCAGAGCTTCCGACATTGCCCGGTTGCGCTCGTCGGCATGCATTACAGCGGAGAGGATATACTGCTCACCGCCCACGATCTCCACGGCGGCTTTATAGGCATCGGCATAAAACTGTTTTGCAAATTCATAGCCGCCGTGGTTGTAGAAATAAGCGGAGTTCACATCAAAAACCAACTCGCCGTATTTGACGGCATCCGGTTTCAGCCCTCTGGTGGAGATGATCTTGTCCTGCTCCATCTGCTCAAACATTTTTACATAATCGTCAGTGGGAGACTTGAAGTGAACATTCAGCGCAGTACGTTCCGGCACGATGTCCACATTGGAATAACGGTCTTTTTCACGCTCATTGTGTTCCTGTACTTTTGTCACATCATCCGGAGTTTCCAAGTCCTGATTTCTGGCTAAGGTACGATCAATTCCATCATTTCTTGCCATAGATTTTTGTCCTTTCTTTAAGATTTGCAGACAGCGGAGGGCTGAGGAACGGCACTTTTTCAAAGTGTAATAACCCACTATTACACTTTCATCCATGCTGGCTACAAAGTGCCGTGGGCTCTCCGAGGGCGTCTCCCGACGGGGGAAGTGCGGTCACTGCGGTGACCTCTGCTGACCAAGGCAAAATGTCTGCGCCTTTTACCTTGGTCAGCCCGTCTGCATGAAGCTGTTCTGCGGAACATTTCTTGCAGACGATGGCAGCGAAAACCGTATCTTTCACTGCCTGTCCATGGGCAGCACTGCGGTGCGCCTATGGGGACGGGAGATGCGGAGGGCTGTTGCCGGGGTATCACTTCTCCCGTCTTTGCTGCCATACGATGTCGTATCCCAGCACATCGGCAAGCTCCAATACTTCCTTGTATCGGATGCTTTCCCGCTGTAATTTTGCGGACAGGTTGGAAACGCTGTCGCTCCATCCGTACTCGTCCGAGAGCAGGTCAACAACTTCCTGCATGGTCATCCCAGCACGGATGATCTGTGCCTTGATTTCATTGCGTACATTCATATTGAAAAATCCTCCATAATTCTGTTTGTGGTTCGGTACAATCTCTGCACCCCAAAACGGAGCAGATACACCGAACAGTGAAAAATCTGCAATCTCTGAAATCCGTTCAGAATTTTGCTTGTGATGTCCTGTCCATATATGACCATATCCCGCTTTACTGTTTCGTGTGATTTGGTCTGGAAAAATGAAAACATCTATTGTTCCGTGAACAGGGTACACGGTTCAGAGAAGCACGATTTCGTGAAATAGCTTCGTCCTGCGGTCAAAAACTTTGCTGTTTCCATTGCCATTGATTTTCAATACCCGAAAACAGGTTGTCTCTGAAAGCCGTTGTTTCCTATAATGGGAGAAAACAGGGGTAAATGCTGCGTACATACGTACAGAGCATGACTGGCAAAATCAATCCCGCCATTCCTCCGGTACGTACGTACATGACGAAACATCGTAAAACCCATTTATATGAGGCCTTGCCACAGCTTCCACACCCATAAATCCCCACACCCGCCGTCCGGCTGAGTTGGTGATGTTGTTGCAATGCTCCAAATTAAATTTCTTTGCATTGGCAACCATGGCATCGCTGAAGCTGCGGGATTTCAGAGGGGCAAGGGAGTTTTCCTCACACCACAGGCGATAGATAGCGTAAAAGTCCTTGGAACTGATGGACGCATCCGCCTTGCGCCGGATATATCCCTCGGAATCCATGAAGTCAAAAATGTTGTTATTGTCACGCTTGACCGCTTCCCGGTTTTCACGGATGCGGTCGCTCTCCGTAAACTTAAAGTTGTTGGCAACAAGCCGCTGCAAGCCTTCAAATGCCCAGAGGAAAATCCCCTCGGCTTCGGCTTTCATCTTCTCTGCAAGATCGGGATCGTCGGCTCTGTCCACGGGCTTTTCCTTGGTAGTCAGCACAAGCTGTCTACGGTAAAAACCATCGCTACGGTCATACAGGGCTTGCAGATCACCATTGCTGAATGCCAGCAACCGGGCAAACATCCAGCCCTGATAACTCTGCTTGCCCTTGCGTTCCAAGTCCATTTTGCCCTGTGCAGTCACGATGGATTTTACATAGTTGGTCTGACGCAGAGCTTCCATCCGCATATCATCATCCACGCACAGCAGGATGTGTTCCAGATCGGCACGGGCAAAACGGTTTTCAGAAATCTTCCCGATGCTGCCGTCTTTCATATTCGTGCCGAAGATGGTGGACAGCACCGCACCGATTTGGGATTTGCCCTCACCGCCGTTGCCCTTAATCACCATCATGCGCTGACCTTTGTTGGAGGGAATCAGACAGTAGCCAATGAACTCCTGCAAAGTGGGGATGTCCTCCGCATGGAGCAGCCCATCCAGAAAGTTCAGCCAGATCACCGGCGCAGTAGCATCGAGATTGTAAGCAACAGGCAGACGACTTCGCACGATAGCCGGTCTGCCCTCGGTAAATGTTCCGTTCAGCAGCAGCGTACCGTTGGACACATGAATGCGATCCTGCTCCGGCGGAAAGTCCGGCACTTGTGCTTCCAGTTTCAGCACTTCCAGAATGTTGGTGATCTTCCGTGGGATATTGTTCGCAGCACAGAATTTCAGCTTGTCGTAAATCTCCCCACGCAATGGGAGATCGTCCGTCACTCTACCATCGGGCGTGAAAAAAGCTCCGTTTGCAAAGATGATTCTGCGCTCATGCAGAAATTCTTCACAAAACAGAGCTTCGTTGATGTTCTGCCCATCAAACCACATGGGCAAGTTCATATCAGGCGTTTTTCGGTTCTTCGCCATGGTACGCCACCTCCTTCTTCTTTCGTGCGGTGTACTCTTGCAGAAAAGCAATCTTGCCCTCCTTCATCAGCTTGTCCACCAATGCCACCCGTTCTTCCAGATCGCCCACGGTCAGCACGTCTGCCATATATTCGATATGGCAGTGCATCTGGCAGGCTTCCACAAAACGATCATCCAGAGCATTTTCCGGTGTCTTGGGTGCGTATCGTACTTTCCAATCTTCCAGCAGATGCAGATAATCCGTCAGCACCCGGAAGCACAGCATTTCATCCTCCCGGAACTGACGGATATAGGGACGTTTGAGCTTGGCCATAGCTGCGGCAGTGGGCGGTTTCGGGTCAAGTCCGAAGTCCGAAGCCAGCTTTTGCGCTGCTTCATAGCTGCTCAGATCGAACGACCTTGCCACGAAGTCGATCACATACCCCCTTGACTCCGCAGCCAAAGCAGAAGAAATAATCCTCATTCAGCTTCATGCTCGGATGCCTGTCATTGTGGAACGGGCAGCAAGCCATGCCGTTTCGGTTGACTTTCAGCCCGTAGTGTTCGGCGGCTTGCTTTACGCTGATTGCCACCTTGATGGTTTCATAGATTGTCATAGAAAACCTCCGTTCATAGTATTCAGAAAGCACGAAACACCCGCCGTGATTGGCAGGTGCTTCGCTCCGTCTACTATTGTTATGCCGGATTTTTCAAAAAACAGGCTAATCGGAGGACAACCCCGTTTCAAAAAACAGGACAACTTATGGATAGATGTAGATTTCTTTACATTAGCATGATAGAATTAAGAAAATGAAAAAACAGGACAGGAGGGGCAAGCATGAACCAAGAACTGATGACATTGGATTTTTGGCAGGATACGGTCATATATGAGGGAAAAACACTTCCTGTCGGCGCTCTTGCCTGTGATGCGCTGAATGTCCCTGCGGATACCATCGCAAAGATGAACGAGCAATGCGAGAAAATCAATCTGCTGCTTGGAATATTAAACGCCGGACAGGATGCTTCTGCACTCTGTCCTATTGCAACGGAAGCTGCTCTGACGATGCTTGATATTCTCAGTCAAACACCGCCGTTCTCCTATATGAATATCTCAAAGCACAGAGAACGGATTGAAAAAGTCTTTACTGTGGACAATGCGCTGAAATATGTGGAGTTTGCCATAAAAGCCGCAACCAATTCTTTGCAATTTGAAGAAATCCAGAACTTTGCCGATGCGATGATGCTCCAACGCTATACCGCAGTTTTCGGGCATCTGGCATACTCCCTTGGGGAATACCAAACGGCCATGCTTGATTTTGCAGAAAAATCAGACGGCAACGAAGCTGACCGCACCGCAGAGGGCTTTGCCAGAATGTTCGGCAATTATTTCCCGCCGGAGTTTTCCATCACGGAGGGCAATGCCTGGATGTCTACCCTGAACAATTCCGTTCAGTATGTATCGGTCATCCGTCCCGGCGAAAAAGTTGCGAAGCTGGTCAAGCGGATGCACTATGTATCCTTTGTAGGGATGTTCCGGTCTGATCTCTTTGAGGGCCTGTGTGTTGGCCATGCACCGAAAAAATGCAAAATCTGCGGCAAATGGTTCTGACCACCAATGCAAGGCACACCAAATACTGCGGCGGCTACGCTCCGGGGGACAAGCTGCACCGCACCTGCCGGCAGATCGGTAACCTGAAAGGCAGAGAACAGCGGGAACTTGCGGACGATCATCCGCTGAAACAGATTTATGAGAAGCGACTGAATACCATAAACCGCTATGTGAAGCGTGGCGCTCTGGACGCTGATCTTGCAGAGGTTATGAAAAAACTGGCGAAAGATAAGATGCTTCGGGCGCTGAGCAATGTCGCTTACGCCAAGGGTGATTATGAAAAAGAAATGGGACAGGCTGCGTTGAAGAAAGAAGCAATAAAAAGAATTTGAATTTAGCTAAGAGGTGAGCAACGTTATGTTAGAAGTAGTATTTAGCGACAGTGCCGCAGGGACTATGGCGGTTGCGATTGGACATAAGGGTTTTTTAGGCGGAGCAACCAGTGTAATTATCTCTGATGGGACAGTTTCAAAAGAAGAAATAGAAAAGTTCCAGCATCAAGCAGAAGAACGGGAGCGTTCTGGTTGGGAGAATGCTATACCGTTGGAAGGAAATCGTAAGGACATAGTTAATCTTCCGCTGGCATTGTCTGTGGGCAACATCTCCGAAGCAGGAATTTGTTTGGAGCGTGAGTCGGCATTATCTTTGCTACTAAGCATACTGCCCGATATGGCATCTGAAATCGTAACTGAACTTCTCAATACATCCCGAAAGAACTATGCTACACTACTGGAAAAAGCACAAAACGGAGAGCCGATTCGTGTTTGGGTCGGACGAGACCCAGATGATGTGTGCGGATTGTATTGGCTTCTGGAACAACTACGACCAATCGGCTTTGAAAAATTGGATATTACCATTGTGGAGCTTCCAATGTGGGAAACAAGACCAGATGGATGCATTGTCCAGTATAACGGTTGGGGAGAAGTTGAACCTTATCACTTGGGACGGATGGCATCTCTTGGGAAGAAGTTGCCAACAAATTACCTTCGTAGTTTGGCTAACCGCTGGAGAGAACTCCAACAGGAAAATTCTCCTCTTCGTGCTGTTATAAACGGCAAACTGGTCAGCGTATCAGAAACTCTGTATGATACATTTATTCTTCGAGAATTGGATACACTGGACGACGAGTTTAGGGAAAGCGTGCTTGTTGGACAGGTTCTTGGAAAGAATCAATTAGGGATCGGTGATGGGTGGATTGCTTTGCGTGTGGAACAATTTATCAAAGAGGGACTTCTGCTCCCAATCACAACTCCTGCACCAAATGCACCTATTTATCACCGTATGTTAAAGAAAATAAAGTAATAAATAACCCATTAGTTGATCACGGGATATTTATGAGTATTACTAAACTGGAAGGAGGTGCGCTATGCTGAATGATTTTTCATGGAATATGACCGGATACATACCGAAACACGCTGTCAATCCATCCGATGATGGCATCCCACCCTATGTTGCAGAGCGCATCTTCCAGCTGGAACCGGAACCGCCTACAGTAGACAATCCGAACGAATATATCCTGTCTGCCCTACGGGAAAAAGACTTGAAATATTTCTCATTCTTTCTCCACCACTACGAGCTGCAACTTAACAAGCGCATCAAAACCTTTCTCGGTGTGGATGGCGGCAATCGATACGACACAGACCGTTTTCTGGATATAAAACTGTCCTGCCGGGAGCAAATGCTCCAAAAGCTGATGGACTATGCTCCTGCCAAAGGTGCGGAGTATGCAACATACATTTTTCCGTTCATTCGGGATGCTATGCTCCGTTTCCGCATGGGCGAAGAAAAATGGTCGGTATCCTCTCTGACCAATTACAAAATGGTGCGGTCAATGGCGTGGCTGTACCATAACACCAAGGATGCGGTCAGTGAATTTGCAAAGAAATACAACTGCGACCTTGCCCTTGCGGAAGGATACCTGAAAGTAGTCCGTGGCATCCGCAATCAGCAGCCATTCTATGTAACGGACGAGGATGGCGAGGAAACAGGTGAAGATGTTGCCCTTGATGATACATGGAACTATACCGACATCCTCTGGAACGGCATACAGGCAGAAAAGGTGCAGCGGGCATTTGAGAAACTGAATTACCGGGAGCAAACCTTGCTTGAAAAGCGGCTGGCGATTTGTATGACCTGTGGGCGTGTCGGCTCATGGAAGAACCGCCCCACCTTTGAAGAACTGGCGGTTATGTTTGAGGGCAGCACAGCCAGCGGTGCAGAGCGAGCCTACCGGAAAGCAGTGGACAAGCTGACGGAGTTTTTGGTTGCCGAGGGTGCTATCCATGCAGTCCGGCTGAAACAGAAACTCCAAAACCGAAGCGACAAAAACGAAAACTCACCGCCGCAATCACGAATACCAGGCAGACTGCGACGGCGAATGGGG
>ENA-OQNJ01000287-OQNJ01000287.1-human-gut-metagenome-genome-assembly--contig:-NODE-287-length-13531-cov-2.126902_pt1 | contig 13531 bp, 11 predicted proteins | sample MGYA00242630_ERZ504882 | MGnify/ENA primary metagenome ERZ504882 (study PRJEB26092, sample SAMD00036408) | human gut metagenome | host: Homo sapiens | study: EMG produced TPA metagenomics assembly of... | reverse complement strand
TCAGAATGGTTCCCAAAAACTCACTCATCGGATGTGCCATAGCCTGACGTATAGCAACCTTGTTTGTTGCATCCCGAAGTTCGTTACTACATTTGGTGAAGCGGTTAATCAGTTTTATCTTCCGCAATAAAAGCCTTGATGATGCGCAAACCTCCCAGTGTTTCTTCCAATTGCGACATCGTATCACTCCACTTTGCCTGTGCTTCCAGTGACTGGCGTTTCAGTTTTCTTCCGACCACTCCCATCAACCAACCCATTCCCGGCAATACAATAATAGTAAAAAGAGTCAACTGCCAACTAACGGTGACCAATGTCACGAAATATATAATAATCAGGATTGGACTCTTCATCAACATATCCAAAGAACTAGTAATGGAGTTTTCAACCTCTCCCACGTCACCACTCATACGGGCTATGATATCTCCTTTACGTTCTTCTGAGAAAAAACTCAAAGGAAGACTTAACACTTTATTATAAACCTGAATACGGATATCCCGGACAATACCTGTACGCAAAGGTACCATGACAGCCGCAGAAGCAAAATAACCGGCAGTTTTCAACATAGTCATAAAGATAAGTATTCCTCCCATCATGGCAAGTGTATAGAACGCACCATTTGTAGCCACAAAATTGCTCACAAAGTAATAGGCATTATTTATGAGTACATCCTTATCCAAATTATGAATATCCATAGGAATGTACTCATAAGACTTGGTATCAATTTTGAACAGAATGTTCAAAATTGGCACAATCGCCATGAACGAAAACACATTAAGCCATTGCGACAGAAAGTTCAGTATCAATGCCCATGTCAAATATTTGCGGTATGGAAGAATATACCGCTTCAACAAACTAAAGAACTGTTTCAGCATAATTATCAATTATATATAATGCCGCAAAGGTAACAAAAAAGAAATAATCACCCAAGATTACCCCACTTTATCCCCTAATATTTGTTCATACACGGCAAGCCTTCTTTCCTGCATCTGTCCGGGGTTATATACTTGCCGCAAACTGTCTTCCACATGGGTAACCAACTGTCTCTGCAACTGCGGATTACTTGACAAGGCTATGACAGCTTCTGCAAATCCGGCAGGGTCATCAACAATCAAGCAATCTTCACCATCCTTAAAATCAATACCTTCCACACCCTTTGCCGTCGTTACAAAAGGTACTTTTGACAATACAGCATCTAATATTTTCATACGCATACCACTACCGATACGTATTGGAACAACAGCAACACTGCCTTTTAAAAAAACGAGCCCAGATCTTCCACATAGCCTGCCAGCTTCAATTCCGGGTATTCGGACTGCAAACGATTGATACACTCTCCACGCCATTTACCAATTACTTGCAATGTAAACGAAAAATGACGTTTACGCAGATGCGGAATCACTTCGTGACAGAACCATGCCACGGCATCCAGATTGGGAAAATGATCCTCACTTCCCACAAAAGTCAGGCGTCCGCTTTGGACCGGAACAAAAGGCTGTTTCAGCCTGTCACCCACTTGCACCACAGCCGGAGAAGTGTAGATATGGTCTTTCCGTCCTATGAAGTCCTCCATAATTTTACGGTCTACTTCAGTCAGAACAATAACATCTTTATATTTCAATAATGCACTGCGCTCAAAATCCTTTGCTATATGAAACAACATCCTGTCACCGGCAGTCTGTTCCCTGAACAAAGTAATCTCCTTTTCATTACGGATGTAGCGGAGTTCATGATGCACAAAAATAGTCTGTACATTTTCAGGCAACAAGAATCCCAATGACAACAGTTCATAAAACTCTACTTGAATAATATCAAAACCTGAATGAGCCACCTGAGAAACATACTCCACATACCCCTGGTCTAGCGGCTGGAAACAAGAGCTGAACAAAGTACTCTTTCCCCGTACTAAATCCACAACTTCGCCTGTTTCATCCGTCCATATCTGTTGCCGGTTCATTTTACGGGTTACAGACGCATGTATCTTTTGCAGCCATTTATAATAAAAAGGATGTTTAATTTTGGGTAATCTGACAGTTTTAGTTTTAGGAGTATAAATAAAGAAATCCACATTATCCCAAATTTTCTTCAATGACTCTACATCTTGCATACGTCTCCCTGTTTCAGGATAAAGCAATACAGATACGGACATCTTATGACGCAGATATTCCACCATATTAAAGAAAGCTTGATTACCGCCCGAATCCAGCGGATAAGGAATGTACGGAATAATAAAAAGAATTTTCTTTCTCATACTAATTGAATTTAAACAATAGTCTAATGTCTAATTTAAGTTTTTAGTTTAATACAGCAAATGCTATGTAGTGTATAATGCAAAGGTACAAGAAAGACTGCATACTAAAATGTTAATTATCGTTTCTTTTTAAAAGTTCAACACAATTCCTGTTTCTTGAAAGAAAAAACAAAGAAGCAACTTGTTTATTTAACTATATAACGTTATATTTGTAAAATTAAAAAGGAACGAACTTAACAATAGAGCATGAATGCACTCCCCTTGGTCAGTGTAGTGGTACCTAATTATAATTATAAACGATACCTCAATCTACGAATTCAGAGTATTCTGCAACAAACCTATCAGAATATCGAACTGATTTTACTTGATGATGCCTCAACAGACGGTAGCGAAGAGGTATTATCGGTCTATCAAAACCATGCCAAAGTGAGCCATATTCTATTAAACGAACACAACACCGGAAATCCATTTAAACAATGGTTTAAAGGCATGCAATTAGCCAAAGGAAAATATATATGGATAGCCGAAGCCGATGACTTGTGTGAGCTTACTTTTTTAAGAGAAAGTAGTTCCTTTAATGGAGAAATACCAACAAGCCGCCGTATGCTTTGCCGGTTCCAAGTATATTGATAAAGACGGTAATGTGCTGAGTTGCGACATGAACAAATGGAAATCTGCCATACCTCCATACGCCGTGTTCAATGGGAAAACTTATGCCGAACATAACCTTTACTGGCGCAGCTATATAGCCAATGCAAGCTCGGCCATTTTCAGAAAAAGCATGGTAAATGCCCAAAATATGGAACAATGCCTGCAAATGCGTTACAGCGGCGACTGGCTGTTCTGGTTTTATATGGCAATGCAAGGAGACATTATAGAAAGGTATGAAGTACTGAACTACTTCAGACAACATAACCAGAAAGTTACCGTCAAAGCTGAAAACAACGGAGGGGGTAAGAGCGAAGATATTGAGATAGTCCGCATTATGGAACAACACCTTACCCACCTGAGCAGATACAAACGGTGCATACGAAGGGGAATGCTTTACAACCGCATTGCCAAACTAAGCACAACAGACCGGGTAAAACTGCAATTATGGGAACTCCTCCGGCAGAAATTAAACGGAACGCAGAAAGACGGACGTCTGGAGCGCCTCAACCGGATAGCACGGCTATTCTGTCCTTTTGTTCTGACTATGAAACGAGACCGCCTTACTCCTTCCCGAGAAATAGGATAAGAAACGGAAACTGCTTGCCCATATTTTCGGGCGGACTCACATATCTGCCCCTAAAGTGAACAAATTGGCAGCCTATTTTACTTTTGGCATACCCTCTTTTGATATTTCTAAAATTCTGTTTACCTTTGTTGTCAATCATCCGGATTGATTCAAACAAATGCAAACTTTACTAAAACAAATGAAATATCTCCGTTCACTCATGCAGCAATCTGTAACAGCATGTAAGAATCAGGCTAAGCTTATCCAACAGTTTACTCTTTCTTTACTTTACTTATTAATCATACATATAGTTGCTTTACTTTTTTTCTTCCTGTTCCGGCTTGTCCTGTTCACCTCAATAGATTATCAGTTTCCTCCCGATATACAAAACAACTTTCTCATGCAAGCCACTGCATTTATAAAAGGGCTATGGTTTGACAATGTTATAGCTTGCTACATATTGCTGTTACCATTAGTCATTTTATGGATAACCGCTCTCTGCAACTATCACTCCAAGTGGGTATTCAGATTTATCTCTATCTTTTTCATCCTATTTTATTCACTGTCGTTCATTATTTCGGCAGCCAACATCCCTTATTTCTCCTAGTTTTTTTTAAAACAATCAATTCTTCCATTTACAATTGGTTCGGATATGGAGCCACTACTGCCGGAATGGTATTGGGTGAGACATCATTCTATTTCCCTATTTTTCTAGGACTGATATCTATTCTTCTGCTGTCAGGAAGTGTACTACGGTTATCTTCTTATTTCTATCATCTCATCAATTCGAAATCTACTTCCATCAGCCCGATAAACCGCCTATGTATATTCGCCGCCGGTGCTGTTTGTATAGGACTTTGTCTATTCGGAATACGGGGACGCATGGGATATAACCCCATCAGGGTAAGTCAAGCATACTATTGTACCGATCCATTCCTGAATCAGCTAGGGGTTAATCCTGTCTTTAATCTACTTACCAGCACACTGGATGATAACCGTAAGGAAAACCGCTATCTTCACCTGATGCCGGAACAGGAGGCAATAACCAATATGCAAAGTATATTGCAAAGAAAAGGAATAGAAGGCATCTCCCCCATTGCACGTGAAGTGAAATGCGCAGCCGTCCCTACACAAAAGAATGTTGTTCTTATTTTCATGGAATCAATGTCGGCCAACTTGATGGAGCATTTCGGATCTACCAGAAAACTGACTCCTTTCCTAGACAGCCTTTATCTGGAATCTCTCAGTTTTGACCATTTTTATTCAGCAGGCATACATACCAACCACGGAATGTATGCCACCCTCTACTCTTTCCCTGCCATCATGAAACGGAATGCCATGAAAGGAGCAGTGGTACCTGTCTATTCGGGGTTGCCCACCGTATTAAAGGATAATGGCTATCGGAACCTGTTCTTCATGACGCACGAATCACAATACGATAATATGAACGCTTTTCTCCGCACTAACGGATTTGATGAAATATATGCACAAGAAAACTACCCAAAGGATAAAGTCGTTAACAGCTTTGGTGTACAAGACGATTTCCTATATCAATATGCCTTGCCCATTCTGAACAAAAGAGCAGAAGAAAGACAACCTTTCTTTACCGTATTGCTTTCTATCAGCAACCATCCCTCGTATGTGATACCTGACTATTTCAAACCACACAGCACAAAGCTTGAAGATCAGATTGTGGAATACGCGGACTGGGCCATCCGGCAATTCATGCAAGAAGCACGCAAACAACCTTGGTTTGAAAATACAATCTTTGTTTTGCTGGGTGACCATGGGAAATTGGTAGGAAGTCCGGACTGTGAAATACCACAATCCTACAACCATGTTCCACTAATGATTTACGGAAAAGGCATCAAGCCCGAAATCAGACAAGAGCCGGGCGGCCAGACTGATGTGGCACCGACTTTACTCGGACTGCTGAACATGAGTTATACCCAAAACGACTTCGGCATAAATTTGTTAACAGAACAACGCCCGTATGTCTATTTCTCCGCCGATAATTTGATAGCGGCTACAGATACAACCCACCTATATATTTATTCTCCACATGACCGGCAGGAATTCAAATATAAGAAGCAAGGAAACGCCTTGCAACTTGTAACAGGGGAGGACAGTACATTCTACGTGATGAAAAAATACTGTTTCTCCACATTGCAGAGTGCGGAGTATCTGGTAAAAGAGCACAAGACTGTCAATAAAGCTACCGGACAATAAGGTGGGACGGGTTTCACCGCCTTGCCTTCCTTAACGGTCATACCCCAACTTCTCCTCGTTATAATCAGAGGCTATGTAGGTAGGACGGCCTTTGGTCTCCTTGAAAATGCGCCCCACGTACTCTCCTATAATTCCCAAAGAGAAAAGCTGGATGCCACCTAAAAAGAGCATGACAATGATCAAAGTGGGGAAGCCGGCCGTTTCATCACCATAAAGCACGGTCTTTATCAGAAAATAAATGGCATAAATAAAACTGGAGATTGAACAGAGCACTCCGCATACCGTGGCGATGCGCAAAGGGGCGATAGAGAAAGAGGTTATCCCTTCGACAGCCAGATTCAACAGCTTGAGAAAGTTCCAGGAGGAATGGCCCATCAGCCTGTCTCCGCGATCAAATTCAATGCTTTTCTTCTGATAGCCTATCCAGCAAAACAATCCTTTTGTATAACGCTCGCATTCGCGCAGACGACGCAACGTGAGCACACAACGACGGTCCAGAAGCCTGAAATCGCCTACATTGGGCAAAATATCAATACGGCTCATCCGCTGAAGTATACCATAAAAAGCCAGAGAGAACTGACGACGCAACCAGCTTTCCTCGCCACGGGTACGCCGTTTGGCATAAATGTCATCATATCCTTCTTCCCAATATTCCAGCATCTGGTCTACCAGTTCCGGAGGGTCCTGCAAATCAGCATCCATCACAACGCAGCAATCGCCGGTGGCGTAATCAAAACCCGCCAGCATGGCTACCTCTTTACCAAAGTTACGCGAAAGGTTGACATAATTCACCCGCTTGTCCTGCTGCCTCAGCCGGCGGAGGCATTCCAGCGTAGTGTCGCTGCTGCCATCATTGACAAACAGGATTTCCCACTCATAAACGGCATTGCGGTTGACAAGCTCTATCAAACGTTGATACAGAGTGGGCAGCATCGCTTCCTCATTATATACCGGAATCAAAAGAGTCACTTTCTTCATATCATTCTTCACTATCATAAAGACTCCTCAAAGATATTACTTTTGTTTGAAAACAAACCTCACTAATAAAAAATTTACCGGAATGGCAATGAGAAACACTGGGATGGGAGCCAACGGACGGGAAAAACCCAACCGCAGAAAGAGATTCAACAATCCGATATGTATCAGATAATTTGTCAGATGTGCCCCCCCGAAGCCAAAAGCTTTCTTCCAGGAAGGAGGCTGCCCGAAAGTAAAATAAGCCGTAAGATAAAAGTTGGCAACAAAACTCAGCACATATCCCAAGGTATAGGCTACATTGACCTGAATGAATTTTTGCAAGACAAAATAAATGCCATAGTGCAGCCCTGTAGCAAAAAGGCCTACCATTACAAATCGCAGGAACTCGGGTATCTGTTTCAGTTTATTCATTTTCATTGATTTAAAATGCAAAGTTAGGTATTACTAAAGAATTATTCGTACTTTTGCGACAGTAAATATAAAAGACCGAAAAATATATGTCAGACAAGAAAAAAGCATTTTGGTTCATAGCCTTACTAAGCACACTTGTAATAATCCCCTTTTTGGGAGAAACTATTTTTTACTCTAAAGGGGAACCGCGCGAAGCAATTGTGGCATACTCGATGTTGGAAAGCGGCAACTGGATATTGCCTTTGAACTACGGAACAGACATCGCCTATAAACCTCCTTTCCTGTATTGGTCTATTGCAGCTATTTCCGCCATTTTCGGAGGGGTGAGCGAATTCTCGTCCCGTCTGCCGTCCGCTATCGCTTTTCTAGCTATGCAGTTCGTGTTTTTCGGATTCGTAGCCCGCTATAAGGATACAAAGACAGCAGTCATTACCTCCCTTTTACTGCTCACTTCATTCGAAGTGCACCGGGCGGCGGTGGCTTGCAGGCTGGATATGCTACAGGTTTCCTTCATCGTCATCTCACTTTGCTTACTATTTCGCTGGGACGAAAAAGGCTGCAAGGGAATACCTTGGACGGCTGTCGTGCTGATGGCATGCGGCACGCTGACCAAAGGACCTGTGGGTTCTATATTCCCCTGTATGTGTATCGGTATTTACCAGCTGATACGGGGACGCTCATTCGGCAAGACTTTCCTTTCCTTATTCGGAATCGGGCTGCTTTCCCTTATTCCATTGGGAATCTGGTTTTATGCGGCCTGGCTACAGGGAGGACAGCCGTTTATGAACCTGATGCTGGAGGAAAACACCGGACGCTTTGTCGGCAAAATGTCATACCCGTCGCATCACAACCCTTTATGGTATAACTTCCTGACCATTATATGGGGGTGGACACCTTGGACATTGGTCTTGCTTATCTCACTATTCGGACTGAAATGGAATGAAATGCACCTGCTGCCCGCAGGAAACTCTTTCACCGGACGCATCAGGAAGTTTGGGATACATCCGCTCACAATCCCCCATACAGCTGTTTATCTGGATAGTGATTATCGCTATTTTTGTCTTCTATTGTATTCCTAAAAGCAAACGCAGCGTCTATTTGTTGCCTATCTATCCATTTATGGCTGTACTGATTGCCCAGTATCTGGAGGCGTTAATGCAAAAAGGGGCGAAAGTATTCAAAGTATCGGCTTATATCTTCGCCTCGCTCTGTTTGTTACTCACCGCGGTGTTTTTTGCTGTACGCTGTCAGATGATACCGGACAGCATATGGGGCAACGGACGTCATGCTGCCGAAAACATAGCGTTTATGCAAGCTTTGGAAAGCACATCCTTTCTATTTCCAATGCTGATTATAGTATTGCCGGTAGTGGCTGCCATCTGTACATTAAGGCTGGTATCAAAAAAGTAGTACGGGTCACTCCTCTATGGAATCACCGGTTGTGTTCTTTGCCTGTTTGTCGCTTTAGACGGGGTATATCAGCCAACAATACTAGCTGTAAAATCCGATAAGCATCTGGCAGAGGATATCAGAAAACAGGTGCCTGAAGGAGTCGTTTATTCATATACAGACAGAATGATACGGTTTTATTGTACAAATTATTATATGAATAACCAAATGCGGAATTTCACACTGGAAAATCCGCAAGAAGGGTATGTCATACTTTCTGCAAATGCACAAGAGGAGTTTTTAAAGAATTACAATGCAAAGTATCAGCTGGAAGAGGTCTTCCATACAGATTACAGAAGTTGCGACTTACGCAATACGGTAATCATGTACAAGTTCAACGAGAAACGGAAATAGTTATATCCGGCAGATTCTGCACCGATTGGGACGCGGACTATATGAATCAGTATGGAATTCATATAGTCCGCGTCCAAGTTTTACTATCTGTTCCCTAAATCATCATAAACGGTTTGCAATATCGCCTTACCCTTATCCAGACGGGATTCGTCAGCTTCAGGCTCATCAAAAAGAATACTGCCGGAATTATTATCAAACACCGTCACCCCTGTACTGTCTCTGAATGAGAACCCATTATTGAAACTATAAAAGGCAAAAGGATACTTATAATCACTTCCCAATACATTACGGCTAAACGTAAATGCAGTATGTTCCAACCCAAGCTGCCCCAACAAACGTGGCTGCCAAATCGGTCTGATTCATAATCTTGTCCACCTGCATAGGCTGTTTTACCGCTCCACCTAACCATAACAAGGGAATATGATAAAAACGAGGCATCGCATTAGACCCCTCACGCGGGTAATAGAAACCATGATCGGGAAGGCAGATAACTAAAAGATCTTTCCATGCGGGAGTCTGCTTCAACCGGTCAACAAACTTACCCAGACATTCATCTGTATAAGCAAAGGCATTGGGAATTTTATCTTCCAGCCGGTGATAAGGAACTTCGAAAGGTTCATGACTGCTAAGTGTCAGAAACGCAGTATGCCAAGGCCCTTCTTCCTTCCGGTTTCTTAACTGATTATATAAATATTCAAAAGTAATATCATCATTCACTCCCCAGGCATTACTGGTCTGTTCGGCCAATGAAAAATCTGTATTGGCTGTAAGACGCTGATAACCGGTACTCAGCAGATAACTCTTCATATTGGTAAAGTTGATATCACCTCCATACAGGAAATCTGTTTTATAACCCGCCTTGGACAATCCTTCAGCTATAGCAGGCAGCGTACGGCTCTTGGCAGGAATTTTCATTACCGATGCCGTAGGCAATCCAAGGTAACCGCTGAAAGTACAGACTGTTCCACGGTCGGTACGGAAACTATTGGCATAACAGTTTGTAAAAAAGACCCCTTCCTTTGACAGACGGTTAAAATGGGGTGTCACATCAGGAAGACCGCCTAAAGGTTCTACAAAAGCACCTCCAAAACCTTCCATCAAAATAATAAGAATATTGGGACGCTTGGTATTCAGGACTTGAATAATACTATCCCCATCTGTTGTAGGATAAAGTCCGTCAAACAATGCAGCCCGCTTCTCTTCATCAAAGAAATTGAACTCTGATGCAAAATCCTGGGATTTACCCATAGAAGACAACAAACTGAAATCGGGATTGACCGCCGAATGATTCAAGAAAGGTTCGTTGCTGAAATATACTTGCCCTATATTAGAAGTGGATTCCGTTACACCACCACGTATAATGATGAAAAGCACACCTCCTAATAACAGCATTCCCGCAGTTCCCGCTATCCGTTTCCGGGTGGCGGTCAAAACGGAAGGCGTGATTTTCAGCAAGACCCAACTATTCAGGGCTATGAGTAACAAGATGGCAAGAACCCTCAGCAAGATAAATCCGACGGAAACACTCGCCAAAGCTTCCTTCGGTGAATCGATATAAAGAAAAACAGATGCGTCCAGTTTAAATCCCCAGAATGTGTATAATGCCATATCTACCACAAAAATGATAGAAATAAGCGCGGCAGCCAAAATATAATACCCGTAAAGTATTTTTTTCAAAGGGAATTTCCTAAACCAAATACTTATCAGTACCAACAAGAATGGAAATGCAGTAAGATATCCCGCCGTAGCGGCATCAAGACTGGCGCCATGAATCATTACCTGCATATAATCGGCAAACCCGAATCCTTTTTCAATGGAACCATTATAGAGCATGAATAATGGTTTCTGTAGAATAAATATCAGTAAGACCGTAAAAAAGTACAAGCTGATATAAGCAATCCTCTTTTTCATATCTTCAGTTCTTTATTATTTCCGTCCGAAATCAGCCGGGACCTCTCCCCATCGGTCGGTTTCCCACTTCAATAAAGGTGTGGTATATTTATTTTCTTTCAGCCAAATTTCGGCTCGTTCTATCATTTGAAAAAGTTTCTCCGTCTGAGGAGTCCGCTCTAGTTTAGTTTTACATTTCTTCTGTTTCACCCAGCTCAACGCATTACGGCTGTCCGAGTAAACAGGCATACTGATATTCTTCTGCTTCATCAATGCCAAGGCATGGACAATGGCAAGAAACTCTCCAATATTATTCGTTCCATAAACAGGACCGAAATGAAAAACCTCCTGTCCCGTAAGCAAATAAACGCCCCGATATTCCATCGGTCCGGGATTTCCACTGCAAGCGGCATCCACAGCCAGGCAGTTCATATCAAAGTTCTCGGGAAGTTGTTTAGGAGTATCTTCTTTTTTAACAGCATTCTTGCCTATATAATGAAAAGCGGAAGAAGCCAAGGCGTGTTCCGCCTCCTCTTTGGTCTCGAATGACTTGTATTGTGCGCCATCATAACCTTTTATCTGTAGCTGGCAGTCAGTCCAGGAGTCATAAACTCCCGGATTGACACCTTTCCATACTACATAATATTTCTGTTTCTTTGCCATTTACATACGTTCAGGCACTTCAATACCCAGCAAGCCCATTGCTGTCTTCACAATCTTGCCCACATTGGCACTCAATGCCAGACGGAAGACTTTCAACGCTTCGTTTTCTTCACGCAGAATACTGAAATCATGATAGAACTGGTTGTATTCTTTCACCAAATCGTATGCATAGTTTGCTATAATGGAAGGATTATAGTCTGAGCCTGCCTGCTTGACAACCGATTTAAAATCAGCCAGCATCTGAATCAAACCTTCTTCTTTTGCGCTCAGTTCCAAACCTACTGGAATGATTTCGGGAATAACGATACCTGCTTCAGCCGCTTTGCGTAATACAGACTGGATACGGGCATACGTATACTGAATGAAAGGTCCTGTATTGCCATTGAAATCTATCGATTCTTTCGGGTTGAAAGTCATATTCTTACGTGCGTCCACCTTCAGGATAAAATATTTCAAAGCACCCAAACCAACAATACGGGCAATATTGTCGGCTTCTTCTTGGGTCAGACCGTCCAATTTACCTAATTCAGCAGAAGTTTCCTTAGCAGTTTCAATCATTGCTTCCATCAAATCATCCGCATCCACTACTGTACCTTCACGACTTTTCATTTTGCCCTCGGGCAGCTCTACCATACCGTATGAGAAATGAACCAATCCTTTGCCCCATTCAAAACCCAATTTGTCGAGCAAGATAGAAAGTACCTGGAAATGATAGTTTTGTTCATTACCCACTACATAAATCATCTTGTTGATGGGGTAATCCTGAAAACGTAATTTGGCAGTACCGATATCCTGGGTCATATAAACAGAAGTACCGTCACCGCGAAGAAGCAACTTATGGTCCAGTCCTTCGGCAGTCAAATCAGCCCATACAGAGTTATCCTCTTTCCGGTAGAAGAAACCTTTTTCCAGTCCTTCCATCACTTTCTCCTTACCTTCCAGATAGGTATTCGATTCATAATAAATTTTATCGAAACTAACTCCCATCATCTTATACGTTTCATCGAATCCGGCATATACCCAGTCATTCATCTTCTTCCACAAGGCACGGATCTCAGGGTCATTCGCCTCCCACTTACGGAGCATCTCGCGAGCTTCCAGCATCAGAGGAGAGTTTGCCTCTGCCTTAGCTTTAGCTTCTTCTTCATTCAAGCCTTCAGCCTGGTACTGAGCTGTCAGTTCCTTTACCTCAGCCTTGTAATGCTTGTCAAAAGCTACATAATAGTCACCAATCAAATGGTCCCCCTTCTTGCCCGATGATTCAGGTGTTTCACCGTTACCATATTTCAACCAGGCCAGCATGGACTTACAGATATGGATACCACGGTCATTCACAATATTGGTCTTGACCACCTTATTGCCATTTGCCGCCATGACATTTGCCAAGGCATTTCCCAACAGGTTATTACGGACGTGCCCCAGATGAAGCGGCTTGTTTGTATTGGGAGAAGAATACTCAATCATCACCAACGGAGAGTTTTCCGTAGCCTTTTCAATACCGTATTCGGGAGCAGCCTGAATAGAATTCAAAAGTTCAATCCAACAATCCGAAGCAATTGTCAAATTAAGAAAGCCCTTCACTGCATTGTAGGCTGAAACCAATTCGGGAGCATGCTCTTTCAGGTATCCGCCTATTTCCTGTGCGGTCTGTTCAGGCCCCTTCTTAGACATTTTCAGAAAAGGGAAAACAACCAAAGTAAGATGTCCTTCAAACTCTTTCTTAGTCTTTTGCAGTTGTACCATTTTTCCGGGTACATCCTGTCCGTACAACGTTTTGATAGCGCTGATAATGGACGTGGTGAGGTTTTCTTCTATATTCATAATATGTACGTACACTTATTGTTATTGGATTGCAAAGATAGACATTTTAGGCGAAATCCTTCCTATCTTACCTTAATTTACTATATCTCCTCTCTGCAAACGATACTTTTCCGACTGAAAAACGAATAGCCCACAAACGAATAAACATACAACAAGCAATAAAATATGTCTAAAAAATATTTTTATTCATTTTGATATTCAAGTAGATTTACTGTTGAAATCAAATTAAACAAATCAATACACAGGAATGCGATAAACAAATAGATTTGATC
>ENA-OQNJ01000285-OQNJ01000285.1-human-gut-metagenome-genome-assembly--contig:-NODE-285-length-13553-cov-2.608148_pt1 | contig 13553 bp, 17 predicted proteins | sample MGYA00242630_ERZ504882 | MGnify/ENA primary metagenome ERZ504882 (study PRJEB26092, sample SAMD00036408) | human gut metagenome | host: Homo sapiens | study: EMG produced TPA metagenomics assembly of... | reverse complement strand
CTTCTATCATCAGCCAGTTCTAATTCAAACTCCTCTCCAAAAACTCCTCATATTCTTCTTTGTATTTTTTCCATCTCTCCTTTCGTTCTAACGTTATCTTCTTAATCTCCTCCGGGGTGAGACGACTTTCACGCATCGGTTCACCATAACCGTTCGGATAAGGTTCACTATCCGGTAAACTGTCTGTATAAGCGCTTTCTAAATCTTCGCCTTCTGCATCTAAAATTTCTTCCCAATCAATTCCCATAACGACTGTCTCCTTTTCGTAAAATCCTCCGTCTTAATTTGTTTTTATATTCTACGGAAATATCACTTTTGTCAATAGATTTTCCAAATCCAATGGAAGAATTTATCTCTCTTTTTCTTGTGATCAGTGTTTCAAAGCTTCCACAGAATACAAAACTGATTTTTGAGGTATCAAACTCCATTGCCACCTTTCCTTTATCTTCCGGAAAGAATACTTTGTTTCCCTCAATCATCTTTAACAGCTCATTCTTCATTGCAGCACTGTAGTTATTTCCACCTGAGCCGTACTTTGGTTCACACAGTTTATCGAACTCGTCGATGACGATAATGGCACTTTCCGCCTGTTCCCGTGACATATTTGCAAAAATGTCACGAAGTTTAAACGCACCGCTCCAGCCTTCCATTGTAAGCATTGTACCATCGACAATTTGGATATTCGGATATAACTGGCTTAGTACCCTCCAGATTTCGGTTTTTCCGCATCCTGTCGGTCCGGCAAATAATACATTGCGCTTCTTTCCATGCCAGAATTTTGCGACGTCTTCAATATCCTTTAACATGCTGTTATAGACTTCATCTGTATAGTTATCATAAAGTCCCGCTTTTGCATCTTTGGTAAATTGAACCGCCGGATTTTCTTTTTGGGTGATTCCACAACCTCTGATGAGCTCTTCTAAAAAAATATTTAACATTGCGGATATAGCTTTCTTCTTTCATTCTAACTGACCTCCTGTGCTTTTTCATGTATTCTCAAAATTTTTCTGTTTCTTTTTGTTCTTCTTTGATTTTCATTATAAGTCACAAGCGCCAAAATTCTCATAAATTTTACGACAAAAAGAGCGTCTGTTTAAACAAACAACGCCCTCAAGATTTTTCATTTTTTCGCAAAACCGGTACGACAACTCCACCAACTAACCACAACGGAAGCGCCAGAGATAATAATCCTGAAACTACCATTCCAATTAACCCTACCATTTTTCAGATTTTCTGTAAAGCTATATCTGTCTCCTGCTCACACAGTGCAATCAATTTCAAATCTTGTTCCAATACTCCATTCAATTGCATTCTGACTTCATCCGAAAATTCACTCCAGCATTTATTAATTTCTTCCGCATAATACAGATTTTCATGCAAAATAATCAAAGGAGAATACCCAAACAGTGTATACAAAGAATTTAAAATCACAGCATCCGGCTCTGCTTCCATTCGTTCCAGACGCTGGTAACGTTTGATATTAATATCCAGCCGTTCCGCCATTTTCATTTGTGTCAAATCTTCTATTTTTCGGATACTTCTCCAGATATTTCTATGTTGTTCTTTTTCTTCAGCAAGCCGGATATACTTCCACACTCTCTGATTTGCCTCTTTCCAGTTTTCTCCGTGCATCAGCATAATTCCCTGTCTGGTCAGCCAGAATAATGCCTTCATTAATTCTATTTTTCCATCCGAAGTCCTGCACCGTTTCATACAGTCCTCCACGATTCCTGTTTTATAATGCACACCGGTAACCAGATAATTGACATCTCCTCCAGCCTTTTCAAACTTCTTCAAACTGCTGTACGAAATATATTTTGTTCCACTTTCCAGTTTACTGTAGTGGCTTTGATTCACACCAAATTCTCTGCTCATTTCTGCCTGACTTTTGCCAAGCTGCTGGCGGTAAGACACCAGTCTTTGAGATATACTATTGTGCTCCAACGTTATAAACATTCTCCAATAATTTCCAATTTTTACTATATTGTAGAATGTTTTTCTTGTCCTCCTGTATACCCATTTGTGAATATTTGTCGAATTTTGGCAATAAAAATGGGAAAAGGCAAAACCCTTTTCCCAAAAAATATTTATTTACTGCTTCTTTAACTTTTAATTAATTCCTGCACTTCTTCCGTACTGATTCCGGCAAAACTTCTCAAAGCACGAAGTGGAGAATTTTCCATCATCTTAATCATCATCTCTTGAGAAATTGCTTCGCTTGCCGCACTGCCTTCTTCTCCACCACCGATGTTTGCCATCATCTGGTCTACTAAATCTTTCATGACTTCTTTTGCTTTTTCATTTTCCATCAATTCAGAAATAGTCGTGTTTGTATGAATTTCCATCGGAATCTTCATTGTAGATTCAAGTTCTACTGTTTTGGTTAATCGAATATCTCTGGAAGAACTTCCGATTAAGATTTCATAAGTTCCGCTTCCCGCATACCAGTCATTTACTTTTGTATTATACCATGCAAAACTTCGTTTATTAAGTTCCATTGTCACAGTCTTTTCTTCCTGTGGCTGTAATTCTACTTTCACAAAGTTTTTCAGTTCATTTACCGGACGCATGACTGCATTTGTTTTATCAGAAACATAGAGCTGTACCACTTCTTTCCCTGCCATTTTTCCGGTATTTTTTACCTTTACACTAACCTGAAGGGTTTCCGTATCTTTGATTTTTTCTTTTGAAAGCTGCAAATCACTGTATTCAAATGTGGTGTAACTTAAACCATATCCAAATGGATATCGAACCGGCATTTTTTTCATATCATAATAGCGGTATCCGACAAATACGCCTTCTTTATATTCCACTTTTTGTCCATCTCCTGGGAAATTTAAGTAAGATGGATTGTCTTCTAAATGATATGGAATGGTTTCTGCCAGTTTTCCGGATGGATTCACTTTACCAAATAAGATATCTGCTTCTGCTGCGCCAACTGCCTGTCCACAAAGATACGCTTCTAAGATTGCACTTACGTCATCTGCCCACGGCATTTCCACCGGTGAACCGTTATGCAGTACAACTACAACACTTTTCTGTACTTTTAAGATTTCCTGAATCAGATAATTCTGACAGTCTGGCATTCCCATATGTTCTCTGTCATATCCTTCGGATTCAAAGGCATCCGGAAGTCCTGCAAAAATAACTGCAACATCTGCATTTTTTGCAGTTTCCACAGCTTCTTTTACCATCGCTTCGTCAATTTTATCTTCTTTTACATCATACCCCTGTGCATAAGCAACTTCCGTATACGCTTTTACCGCATCCAGTGCACTTTCTACTTTAAAAGAATTAATATGGGAACTTCCGCCACCCTGGAATCTTGGTTTTTCTGCAAATTTACCAATAAAAGCAATCTTCTGTTCGCCGGCTTTAAGTGGCAGGATTCCGTCATTTTTAAGCAGAACCATTGATTCTTCCGCAATTTCCTTTGCGATTTGATGGTCCGCTTCTAAATCAAATCTGCCTTCCTGACGATTATCGGTATATTTAAAAATAATATTTAAAATACGTTCTACTGCGGTATCAAGCACACTTTCTTCTAATGTTCCATCTTTGACCGCTGATACGATTTCTGCATCGGTATATCCACCGCTTCCCGGCATTTCCAAATCCAGACCGGCTTTTAATCCTTTCACACGTTCATTAACTGCACCCCAGTCAGACATGACATAACCTTCAAATCCCCACTCATCTCTTAAAATTTCTGTGAGCAGTTTATGATTTTCGGATGCAAATTCGCCATTAATTTTATTATAAGAGCACATCACGGTGTCCGGTTTGCCTTCTTTAATCGCAGTTTCAAATGCCCCTAAATAGATTTCACGAAACGTACGCTCATCAATTTCCGAAGAACAGGACATTCTTCTATATTCCTGATTGTTTGCTGCGAAATGCTTAATCGAAGTACCGATGTTTTTAGACTGTACTCCTTTGATGTGTGCCCCTGCCATCTCGGATGCAAGATACGGGTCTTCCGAGAAATATTCAAAAACTTTCTTCCACACAGCGGAGAACGTTTGATATTAACTGCCGGACCTAAAATAACAGAAATGTTCTGTGCCTGACACTCATCACCTAAGGTCTCTCCCAATTTATATAATAAGTCTCGGTCAAATGAGCAGGCTGTTGCACACGCAGTTGGAAAGCACACTGCTTTAATACTTTCATTTGCTCCAAGGTGGTCTGCTTCCTGATCCTGTTTTCTTAACCCGTGAGGACCGTCACTTACCATCACACTCGGGATTCCAAGACGCTCTACACTCTTTAAATGCCAGAAATCCTCTCCGGAACACATTCCGGCTTTTTCTTCTAAAGTCATCTGTTTTACAATTGCTTTAATATCACGCTTCATTAAAAAATAATTCCCCTTTCTACGTTGGTTTTCTACTTTAAACTTTATCACATCTGAACCGTTCTGAATATCAAAATTTCTATTTTTTTTATACAATTATCGTATCTTTATCTATCCAATGTGTATATAAAAAGAAGCCACGGCAATTGCCATGGCTTCCTTTTCTCTTTTCGCTTTTACTTACTCTTCCATATTTGCGTAAGCACGCTCTCTGTCTTTTTCTTTAAACTTATGAGCATCCTCAAGCATCATATCTTTTACTTTCATCAGACGAATCTGGGTACTTCTCTCATTTTCATCCAATTTCATAGTAATATATTTAATATTATTCTGTGCTTCCGGAATAATTACATGTTCCAGAGCGTTTACTCTACGACGGGTCTTTTCGATTTCCGCAGCCATCAGCTGACAGGATTTCTCCACTTCAGCCAGGCGCAGCATATCCGGCAAAATATCTGCCAGTGATTTTACCGCACCATCCAAATCTCCGGAAGTAAATGCAAAACCGTAAGAATAAATATCATTTGCCTCAGCAGTTCTTGTCTGTGACTGGAATACCGGAATATCAACGCTCATTACGTTTTTCTTTCCCGCTTCCAGATAGACTTCCTGCTTTGGTGCCATCAGCGCAGTATTTAAAATCTGTTCTGACATTCCGGCTTTTGCAATGACAAAGTTCTTATTTGCATTTGCGATTCCCTCTTCTACTTTTAAACGCAGAGCCATGTTTTCCCTTGCCAGGTCAAGGAACTGACGCATCAGTTCATCACGTTTATCCTTTAAAAGTTTGTGTCCTTTTACGGCAGTGACTAAGTTTTTTCTTCTGCTTGTTCAGCTCCATTCTGGTTGGAGTTTATCTGGGTAGATGCCAAATCCAATCACCTCTTTCAATATTTGCCGTAATATTCGTCCAGATACTTGTCATCGATACGTTTCAGTTCACTTCTAGGCAGTAAGGAAAGCAATTTCCATCCGATACGAAGAGTTTCTTCGATATCACGGTTCGCATTATATCCCTGTGAAACATATTCCTGTTCAAATGCATCTGCAAATTTTGCATAAATTAAGTCGATATCTGAAAGTGCTGCTTCACCAAGAATAGTCATCAGCTCTTTCGCATCTTTACCACGCGCATAAGCTGCAAATAACTGATTCATTGTATTTGCATGGTCTGCACGGGTTTTACCTTCACCAATACCTTTATCTTTCAGACGAGACAGAGATGGTAATACATCGATTGGCGGTGTTACACCTTTTCTGTAAAGTTCACGGCTTAAGATAATCTGACCTTCTGTGATGTATCCGGTAAGGTCAGGGATTGGATGAGTTTTGTCATCTTCAGGCATGGTCAGAATCGGAATCATAGTAATAGAACCATTACTTCCTCTCTTACGTCCTGCTCTTTCATACATTGTTGCAAGGTCTGTATACATGTAACCCGGATAACCACGACGTCCCGGAACTTCTTTACGTGCGGCGGATACCTCACGAAGTGCATCGGCGTAGTTTGTGATATCAGTCAGAATAACCAGTACGTGCATATCTTTTTCAAATGCAAGATATTCTGCTGCGGTTAATGCCATCTTCGGTGTTGCAATACGCTCTACCGCAGGGTCATTTGCAAGGTTGATAAACAGAACAGTTCTGTCAATCGCTCCTGTTTCTTTAAAGCTTTCAATAAAGAAGTTAGATTCCTCGAATGTGATACCCATTGCAGCAAATACAACGGCAAAGTTTTCACCTGTTCCACGAACTTTTGCCTGTCTTGCTATCTGTGCTGCCAGCTGTGCATGCGGCAGACCGGATGCTGAGAAGATTGGAAGTTTCTGTCCACGAACCAGTGTGTTCAGTCCGTCAATTGCGGATACACCTGTCTGAATAAACTCTTCCGGATACATTCTGGCTGCCGGATTCATTGGCAGACCATTGATATCTCTTCTCTCTTCCGGGAGAATTTCCGGACCATCATCAATCGGACGTCCCAGACCGTCAAAGACACGCCCCAGCATATCTTCTGATACGCCAAGTTCCATGCTTCGTCCAAGGAAACGTACTTTACTATTTGACAGGTTGATACCTGTTGAACTTTCAAATAACTGTACTAAAGCGTCCGTTCCGTTAATTTCCAGAACTTTACAACGTCTTGTTTCTCCACTTGCCAGCTCGATTTCTCCCAGCTCGTCATAGTGTACATTTTCAACACCACGTACTAACATCAGAGGTCCGGCAACTTCCTGTATGGTTCTATACTCTTTCGGCATTTTAGAAGTCCCCCTTTCCTAATACATTCGCAATTTCTGATGCCAGTTCTTTTTCAATGCGGTCGTATTCTTCATCTAATTTATCTTCTGTCACATATTTGAAACGACCGATTTTTTCACGAACTTCCATTTTAAGCAGTCCCTGAATGGAAGCACCTTTTTCCAATGCTTCTTTGGACTGTTCATAGAATGCTACAACCAGCTGCATCAAAAGATGCTGTTTTTTCAGTGAACTGTAGGTATCTACTTCGTGGAAGGAGTTCTGATGTAAGAAGTCCTCACGAATAGAGCGAGCTGCTTCCATTTTCAGACGGTCGCCTGCAGAAAGGGCATCCATACCTACCATCTTAACGATTTCTTCCAGTTCTGCCTCATCCTGAAGCAGACCCATTAATTTCTGACGGTTTTCCATCCAATCCGATGCAACCTGTGTATTAAACCAATCTTCCATATTGTCAAGATACAGAGAATAACTGGTCAACCAGTTGATTGCCGGGAAGTGACGTTTGTAAGCCAGCGCAGAATCCAGACCCCAGAATACTTTTACAATACGCAGGGTTGCCTGGGAAACCGGCTCGGAAATATCACCACCTGGAGGAGATACGGCACCGATAACAGAAAGTGCTCCTTCTCTCTTATCTTTTCCAAGAGAAATTACATGTCCGGCTCTTTCATAGAACTGTGCCAGACGGGAACCAAGATATGCCGGATAACCTTCTTCACCTGGCATTTCCTCCAGACGTCCTGACATTTCACGAAGTGCCTCTGCCCAACGTGAGGTGGAGTCTGCCATCAGCGCTACGGAATATCCCATATCACGGAAATATTCTGCAATTGTAATACCGGTATAAATAGAAGCTTCTCGGGCTGCAACCGGCATATCGGAAGTATTTGCAATCAGAACGGTTCTTTCCATCAGAGACTGACCTGTTTTCGGATCCTTCAGTTCCGGAAACTCGTTTAATACGTCTGTCATCTCATTTCCACGTTCTCCACATCCGATGTAAACAACGATATCTGCATCGGCCCATTTTGCAAGCTGATGCTGGATTACGGTTTTTCCACTACCGAATGGTCCAGGAACTGCGGCAACACCACCTTTTGCAATTGGGAAGAAAGTATCAACAACTCGCTGTCCTGTTACAAGCGGCATTTCCGGAGGAAGTTTTTTCAGATATGGACGTCCACGACGAACCGGCCATTTCTGCATCATTGTAAGTTCTTCTTCTCCGTTTTCGGTTTCGATTACAGCAACCACTTCTTCTACTGTAAATTCACCGGCTTTAATTTTTTTACTTTACCTTTGATTCCGTAAGGAACCATGATTTTATGATTTACTACAATTGTTTCCTGAACAGTACCGAGAATATCTCCGGCTTCTACTTCTTCACCTGCTTTTACAACTGGTTCAAAGTTCCATTTGATATCTCTTTTCAGAGAAGGAACTTCAACACCTCTTTTTAAGTTAGTTCCGGAAACTTTCATGATATCATCAAGCGGACGCTGGATTCCATCATAAATACTGGTAATCAGACCAGGTCCAAGTTCTACGGAAAGAGGTGCATCTGTAGATTCTACCGGTTCTCCAGGTCCGAGGCCTGATGTCTCCTCGTAAACCTGAACACTGGCTTCATCACCATGCATCTCGATGATTTCACCAATCAGACGCTGGTTACTTACACGAACCACGTCGTACATATTTGCATCGCGCATTCCCTCTGCAATAACCAGCGGTCCTGCAACTTTTTTAATCGTACCTTTGCTCATGGGAACGAATCACCTGCTTTCTAAAATATTCGTATCGTGACTTTAATTAATCATCACGTTTCACTTCCAAAAAGGATATCCGAGCCAACAGCCTGCTCTACGGATTTCTTCACGCCTTCCACACCATCGCCTGTATTACCGGAGACTCCCGGAATACGGATCACAGCAGGGAAAAGCTGCTCCTGAAATTTTTCGATTAGTTTTTTCACACTCTGCAGCCATCGCTTCTGTAATATAAATAATTCCATATTCATTTGCTGCAAGTGTCTCTAATTTTTCTTCGGCCTCTTTTCGGGATGTTACCGGAAACGTGTCAAGACCCAGCGCCGCAAAGCCAAAAATGCTGTCATAATCACCTACTACCGCAATCTTATACATACATTTCCCTTACCCTTTCCCGAATAGAATCATCCGACAGTCCGCTGCGCTTACCGGACACAATGATTCGTACCGTTTTTATTTCATTTTCCCTTGCCAGCACATAAGCTACCAAAGGACCTACCGAAAACGACTGATATTTCTGAGGTTGCATGGTCTGCATCATTCGGTTGTCACACCAACGTTCAAATGCGGAAGCTGATTCTGCAATCGCTCTTCCACCTTCTGCATACTCTGTCTGGGAAAGATACTCTACAATTGCATCCATTCCACTGACTGCTGCTTTTGCAAGCTGGGTTACACTTAATGATTCACATTCCGCCATCGCACGCTTCATAAATTCCATAGATTTTGCGGTTTTCTGTGCACGCACGGCAATCTTAATATCGGCAATGGCAACTGTCGATTCAGCATACTCTTTAATAATGCTGTCCTTTGCCTCTTTTCCTGCCTGATAAACAGCTTCGAGCTGTGCCTTGTCTATGATGATATCACAAAGCTGCCCGTCTCTGGTATGAAGCAGTGTCTCATAAGCTTCTTTTGCCGCTTCCGACATTATCTTTGGAAGTCTGGAAAAATCTTTAGCTTCTTACAATCTCAAGCATCTCATCCGGACTGATGGAAGTATCTTCATAATAAATATTTAAATGCTTTCCACTTTCAGATGTACACGCATCTTTAATTGCAGCTTTTAAATTGTGAAACAGATTCGGATAAGACAATACATCAAATACTGACATATCCACCCCTAAATCACGGATTGTCTCCCAGATTTTTTCCTGCTCCCTGCTTAATATCGCCTCTGCATTTTCCGGTGTATCGGCATCTCCCCAACCTTTTTCCTGAAGCAACTGCAGGCACTGCACATCTGTCTGGCATGCCATCAGCTGTTCAATCACCGCTGAATTTAATAAAGATGTCTCTAACGCACGGATTCGCGCAACCGCATAAGTGTATTTTGTATCAATCAAAACAAGTTCCTCCTTTTTGCGGTTATCGCTTATGAAAATAATAATACATGAACTTTATCGGAAAGTTCACCTTTCTTGGAATCGAACATTGCCTTAAAGGTACAGTTTTCTTCGATTCCTCCATATAAAAGAACAAAACCGCCGCGGATAGTATCATTTCCCTCTTTTAACAGAGTCAGTTTTCCGCCTTTTTTGGCTGCAATGTCCATAATTTCGCTTTCAAAATTTTCCGGCATTCTCTTTAAATCATTGGAAGAGAAGCAGATGCTTCCTCCTGTGGCAGAACGAATTTTTTCAGCATTTTGCGGATAAATTCAAAATAAGATTTATCATCTAACACCAACAGTGCTTCATAAACGTCATCGAGAATCTTTGCAATCACTTCCTGTTTTGCCTGAAGAATTGCTTTTCTTTTCTGCAGGTCACGGGAAGATGCTGCTCTTTCTTTTACCGCTTCGAGTTCCGCCTCTGATTTTTTGGAGATACGCCCACATTCTGCCTCAGCATTTTCTTTTGCTGTCTGCATTACTTTTTCTGCATCCTGCTTCGCTTCATCCAAAATTTTCTTTGCACTTAGCTCTGCTTCGTTCAGAATCTGGCTTTTCATTTTTTCTAATCCAGTCATTCCTGCGCTCTCCTTTGCTCTTTTTCTTTCCTGTTTCTATTTTTCGCCCTATAAGTCCTGTAAAATTAGAAGGACAGGTTTGTTACTGAAAGAATAGAAATCAGAAGAGCAAGGATTGCATAAGTTTCAACCATTGCAGGGAAAAGCATTGCTTTACCAAACTGTTCCGGTTTCTTTGCTACAATACCGATTGCTGCTGCTGAAGTCATTCCCTGATATTTACCGGAAATCAGACCTACAATACCAATCGGAAGGCATGCTGCAAGTACTAAAAGACCCTGCTGAGGTGTTAAATCTAACATTCCGACCACCTAATAAACCGATTTTAGAAAGTGTAATAAATCCAACTAACAGACCATAAATACCCTGTGTACCCGGAAGAAGCTGCATAATCAGAACTTTCGCAAATTTGCTTGGGTCTTCTGATACAACTCCTGAAGCTGCCTGTCCTGCAATACCTACACCGATTGCTGAACCTGCACCTGCTAAAAATACTGCTACTGCTGCACCAAGTAATGCATAAACAATTCCTAACTGACTCATAAATAAGTTTCCTCCTTAACATCTACATATTTCGTAGTTAATTTAAATGGGTTGAAAGGTCTTCCTCCACCCTCATAAAACTTGCCGAAAAACTCGACAAACTGTAAACGGTTTGTATGCACGTATGCGCCCAAAAGATTGATAGCCAGATTCAGTGAATGGCCCACAATAAAAATCACTATAAAACCGACAGCGGCAATGATACCGTCGCCCAGCATACTTGCCATCTGGTTTACCACAGATGCGATAACACCTGTTGCCAGACCAAGAGCAAGCAGACGGGAGTAAGACAGCACATCACTCAGCCATCCTGTTACATTGTAAATATCATACGCGCCCAGTGCCAGACGAAGAGCGATATTCTTGTTCGCACGCCCTGACATAAGAAGCAGTCCTACCGCTCCTGCGATCGCCATGACCTTTCCGATCTGCGAAACTGCCGGTGGGAAAGTTCCTTCCGGAAGCTGGGAGATGGATGCAAAGATACTGCTTGGAAGCAGCATCATAACCAAACCGATCAGAAATACATACCAGATAATAACATCACAGAAGAAATCCATATATTGTTTTTCTTTTGCTAACATATATCCTTTAATTCCAAGTCCCATAAACAGGTGAATCACACCAAACAGCATGGAGTACATTAAAAGGCGCATCGGGTCGTTAAGAGGAACAAACCATACTGCCTTAATCAATCCCGTTGACGGCACATCTACGTGGAAGAATGTTCTTGCAACCACGTCAATGGCATCACCGAAGTATCCGCCAAACAGGACACCCCATACTAAAGTGGAAAGTCCACAATACATAAACATTTTCAATGACTTATACATTCCACGCTCCATGCGCGGGAATTTTTTGATTACGATGAAACAGGCCAGGAAAATAACCAGACCATAAGCCGCATCGGAAAGCATCAGACCGAAGAAGAATACATAGAAAAATGACATAATAAATGTCGGGTCTACTTCTCCTTTTTTCGGGAGACCATAAGATTCCAGAACACCTTCTACGGATTCAGAAAATCCATTGTTGGAAAGCACAACAGGTGCTTCTTCCTCTTCTTTGATTTCTTCAATTTCGACAACTAAATCATAGTTCTCTTCCATCGCTTTTTTTACTGCGTTTGCTGCTTTTTTCGGTACATATCCGCTGATTAAAAATGTCTTTTCAGACTGCGGAATTGTGCCTAATACTTCATATTTCTGTGCTCTTGTACGGAAATAATCGGAAATCACACGCAACTGTGCACGCTTATCTGCACATTCTTTGATATGATTCTGACAAACTTCAATCTGTTTTTCCAAAAGTCCAATTTCAGCAGTCAGATTTTCCTGCTCTACTTTTGGAATTTCATCACACAGCTGAGACGGTCTTGCAAATCCACCCTGTCTCAATGCGTTTTCAACCAGTTCTGCCTGCTCTCTCAGACAAAGTACTACTACATAAGTACTGTCTCTGTCTGAGGAAAGAATCGTAACATCTACACCTTCGACATCCGGTGCATGTTCTGCTGTCAGTGTATAAATTTCTTCCAGCGTCATAACACTTGAAAAACTTCCAATCAGAGCTTTTACGCTGCCGGTACCTTCAAAATTCATCGGTACATCCAGACTAAGCCATGGACTTAAGGCTTCTATCTGATTTTCTGTTTTCTGAATATTTGCACGACATTCTGCAATTTCTTTCTGCCAGCCAACCAAATCAGATACCACATTCATGATGTCTTCTTTTTTTAGAAATACTCTCTGCGTATTTTTCTTTTTCAATTAGTGCCTTGCCCTCAAGACTGGACAAAAAGGAAGTTTTTTCCGGTGCATATTCCTGAAGAATCTCAAGTGCCTGGTCTGCAGATGACGCTTTCTTTTCAAAGAGAATTCTTGTTCCCTGCGTATCCTGCTTCTCAAAACCACTTTCGTCCTCAAGCACCTGACTGACTTCCATTACTCCCATGGACTGCAGTCTCTCAAGGATAGATTTCCGGTCCTTTTTCAGTGCGCAGATACTAACTCGCTGCATCTGCAATACTGCCATGTTCGCATCCCTCCTTTTTTGTTTTGTTAAACTTTAAGCGGATATTTTTTATTTCTACCGCTTCTTCCGGTGCATTTTGCACTCAGATTAATTCGGAAATAATCAAATCAACCGCTTCATTCTTGCGGCCTATTGCCGCAGCTTTCATGCTTTCAATTTCTTTCTCCGTCTGTTTTAAAGCTTCGTCTGTGCGTTGCTTTTCGGAGTTCTCTGCAGATTCACGCAATTTTTCCGCCTTCTGCTGTGCTTCAGAAACCATGTCCGCATACAGTTTTTTGGAAGCTTCCTCTGCTTCCTGGGATATTTTTAAGCTCTGACGTTTGGCTTCCTGCACCATTTCATTTGCTTTTTTCTCTGCATCCCTGATTTCTTTGATTGTTCCTTCTATCACAGTATCACCACCTTCACATATTTTAAATATTACTATGCTTTATGCATTTTGTCAATATTTTAACGTACAAATACACATTTTACATCATTATTTTAGAATAAGCACAACACGCAAGAAAATGCACGTCATACTACCCACCTATTTCTGTATTTTTTTGTATATTTTGCCAATTTCCATTCAAAAAATGAAGGTGTTTCTTCTTATTATAAATGTAGTACTTTAGCAC
>ENA-OQNJ01000284-OQNJ01000284.1-human-gut-metagenome-genome-assembly--contig:-NODE-284-length-13594-cov-2.905695_pt1 | contig 13594 bp, 18 predicted proteins | sample MGYA00242630_ERZ504882 | MGnify/ENA primary metagenome ERZ504882 (study PRJEB26092, sample SAMD00036408) | human gut metagenome | host: Homo sapiens | study: EMG produced TPA metagenomics assembly of... | reverse complement strand
TTTATTCTCTGTGCCTGTGCAGCGGTTCTTGCATGGAACATGCGGAAGACGCCGGTCTGCTCGATCAACTTCGTCAGGCTGTAGAAAATGATGGAATCAATCGGCCACATAATCAGGTTCTTTAAGGCACGTGCCGGAAGAAGCACCATGATTCCTTTTCCATACAGCATGCTGAGCCACAGGGTGTTCAGCAGTACGTTGACAGTCAGCATAACGATGAACTTGGCTGCAAGCACACGTTTGATGGTCAGTTTTTTGCGATAGTAGAAGCATCCATACATAAAAGATGCCAGCATCGCATTAAAGGTGAATCCGAAGAAGAACGGGCCGCTCGGTTTCAGGAAGTATTTTACGACATCAAGAATGCCGGAGAAAAGACATCCTGTCACTGGTCCGAACAGGTAATCGACAAGGCGGTTCGGGATTCCGGAAAATCCAATGCGGACATAAGGCCCGATATCAATCGATGCTACCTGGTTCAGAATCATCGCCAGCGCTGCGAACATGGCACAGGCTGCGAGGGTTGTGACTGCTTTCAGCTCTTTTGCTGACTGCAGAAACATGTTTTTTGTTTCTTTTGCTGTTTCATTTGCATTTTTCTGCATAAAAAAATTACCTCCTTTACAGATATCTGACTACAATAGGAGATAATCTCTTGTCTCTATCTTCTGTTGCAGCGAGATGCAATTCATATACCGCAAGATTTTCTCTTTTCGTCTCCCTGGCTACTCTCTATCCTGGGAGCACTTTACGCATATGAACTTACTCTGCAGTTGTTTTTGTCTTGCTCATTATATAGTAAAATCCCCTTGATTTCAAGAGGATTTTACATTTTTTTCTAATTTTTTACGATCAAATATCAGCCCTGCATTTTACGGTCTTTCCGGTGATAAAACGGAGACAAACGCAAACTTTTTATCCAGCAGTTTTCCCATCAGCACAATACCTTTTCCCATCGTAAAAGCAGCTGCTACCGTTCCGATTCCAAGACCTTCGATTCTTCCAAGTCCGAAGAAGGTGAGCAATGCGGTTACCATAAGGCAGGTCACATCGAAGTCGATTTTAATTCTGGAATACGGCACTTTCGTGATATCAGATACTTCACGCGGGAACAGATCCGTCGGGACAATCGGGAGCTTGCAGCGGTTTGAAAGCGCAATACCGAAACAGAGAATCAGATAGCTCAGCACAAAATAGAGCACGCGCAGCGGCAGATTTACCGGAAGACGTGTAATCCAGAGCTCGTGAAGATCCATCAGTTCTCCAAACACAAAGCCGACCACAAAACTGAACAGGTAAGTGGGGACGAATTTTTTCCGCATAAGCATCAGCGTACAGACGAGCAGTCCCTGGAAAATATACGTCCACGTTCCAAGCGTAAGCCACGGCATCACCTTCCGAAATGCATACGGAACACTCGAAATCGCCGAAATCCCGGACCCGGAATGCAGCATCAAAAGAACGCCGAGACTGTTCAGGACGACAACCATCAAAAGTGCCAGTTCTCCGCGCATGACTGTTTTTTCTGTTTCGTTTTTCATAATAACGTTTCCTCGATTTCTATGTATTTCTTATATGGTCAGATGGCTTTGTGACGTGCGCAAAGACAGGGAGCGCATTTTCTTGCTGTAAATGCACTCCCCTTCCATCGGATCTTTCTTCTTTTATTTTCGGATCTGTCCCGTTCCGTATACGATATTTTTAATCGACGTCAGCGCCAGCAGTCCCATCGGGCCTCTGGCGTGGAGTTTTTGGGTGCTGATTCCGATTTCGGCACCGTAGCCGAATTCGAAGCCGTCGGTGAAGCGGGTGGAGGCGTTGACGTAGACCACCGCTGCGTCGATTTCGTCCAGGAATTTCTGGGCGTGGGTGTAGTCGTTGGTGATGATCGCCTCGGAGTGTTTTGTGTTGTAGCAGTTGATGTGCGCGATCGCTTCGTCAATAGAGGAAACCGTTTTAATGGATACGATATAGTCGAGATACTCTTTTCCCCAGTCCTCTTCTGTCGCTTCTTCTGCTTCCGGCATGTATTCTCTTGCCTTTTCGTCTGCGCGCATTTCCACATGTTTTTACTTTTAATCGTTCCTCCAGAACCGGGAGCAGTTTTTCACGTACATTTTCGTGTACCACAATCGATTCACATGCATTACATACGCCGACGCGCTGTGTTTTTGCGTTCAGAATAATATCCACTGCCATGGAAAGATCGGCTGTCTCATCCACGTAGATATGACAGTTTCCGGTTCCCGTCTCAATGACAGGAATCGTGCTGTTTTCCACGACAGCGCGGATCAGTCCGGCACCGCCGCGCGGAATCAGAACATCGACATAGCGGTTCATCTTCATAAACTGTGCCGTTGTCTCACGTGAAGTATCTTCGATCAGAAGCAGCGCATCCTCCGGCACCTGCTCCTCCTTCAGTGTTTTCCGCAGTGAGGCAACAATCGCCGTATTCGAGTGGATTGCATCGCTTCCGCCTTTTAAAATCACGACATTTCCCGTTTTGAAGCAGAGTGCAAATGCATCCGCCGTCACATTTGGACGTGCCTCGTAGATGATGCCGACAACACCGAGCGGAACGCGTTTCTGTCCGATCAGAAGACCGTTCGGGCGCTTTTTCATTCCCAGCACTTCCCCGATCGGGTCATCCAGCTCGGATACCTGGCACATGCCTTCTGCCATTGCTTCAATCCGGCTTTTATCCAGAAAGAGCCGGTCCAGAAGGCCCTGGGACATGCCTTTTTCTTTTCCATGCTCCATATCCAGCGCATTGGCTGCGATAATCGTTTCGGCGTCTGCCACAAGGTTTTCCGCTGCTTTTTTCAGCACACGGTTTTTCTTCTCCGTCTCCATGATTCGAAGCACAGGCTCCGCCTGGCGGGCTCTCGTTCCGATTTCTTCCAGCTTCATCATACTCGTCTCCTCCTCGTGTTGTCTTATCGTAATTGGCTTAACGGTAAATCTTCTGCTCTGTCACCAGCATCTGCGGCAGAATGTCCGTCTCCTCGAACGGCACCGCATCAAACAGCTGAAACTCAAACGCCGCTGCAACCGTTGTAAACCCTGGGTGTGCGGCAAGAAAGCGGTCATAAAATCCTTTTCCATATCCGACTCTGTGGCGCGCCGAATCAAAGGCCACGCCGGGTACCAGCAAAAAGCCCTCTTCCCGCGTGCAGACCTTTCCGCCGTCCGGCTCCATAATACCAAAATAGCCGGATTTCAGCGTGGAGAAATCTTTGATCTCATAATAAACCATATCGTCGCCTTCCACGCGCGGCACAGCGACGGTTTTCCCCATCTCCAGCGCTTTTTCGATCAGATCCCGTGTCATGACTTCTTTTTTGAAGTCCATATACGCAAAAAAGCAGTCCGCATCCAGAAACTCCGGCAGAGCCGTGATTTTCTCATAAATCATACGGCTCTTTTCCTGGATTTCTTCCTGTGCGGCTGCTCTTCTTCGGGCAAAAACTTCTTTTCTAATGTTTCCTTTTGCTTCCATAACGCTCCCCCAGATTTACAATCGTTCCGTCTTTCTCCTGCACATCAATATTGTCGAGCTGGGTACGGAGGTTCATTTTTACGGCTGCAATATATTCTCTCCGAAGCTTCTGCTGCTCCTCTTTCTCCGCCGGTGTCAGCCCTTCTGCTTTCGCCTTGCGGGCAAGTTCGTTGATTCTCTGTATATTAATTTCCATTTTCTGTATTTTTCTCCTTTGTTTCAACTCACAGTCGGTATTTTCACGGAGTCTGACATGTCGAAAATAGTTCGACTGTGACTTGCCTCATGTCAGTGGAGGATACCGATTTCTCTCCGCCCGCCACTGCCGTTATGTTTCTTTTAACAATTCATCCCACCGCTTTAGAAGCGAGGGACTTGCTTGATTCGGTTAAATGACCGGATTTTCTTTTTATCTTACCGCAAAACACAGGATCTGTCCAGCCGATCTGAGAAAAATCCTGAAATCCAGCTTTATCACCGGATTTCAGTCTCATCTGCATAATTATCCAAAACAATCAGAACCCATGTTTTTCCAAGATTCAGTTTAATCTCCTCTCCATTGCTGTCCCGGTACTTTGTGACGCCCCACGGATCATCCTTGCTCCATGTCACGTCGATGGCCTTTCCGCTTGTGATATACGTTCCCGTTCCGCCGTTTACCACATCGATATCGAGATATTCCGCATTGTCATCATACTTTTTCCAGGAACAGTACTGCACGATAATGTTCTTCACCGCAAGCTGTTCCTGTGTCATCTCATCGATCTGCGGTTCCCCGAACTGATAACGCAAATACGTGCCGCTCGCCTCATCGTACGAAAACCACGGATTGTTGTGGAAATATCCGCCCGGTGCCACATAGGCGGCATTTCGTCCCTGTTCCAGCGTTTCCGGTTCTGCCTGGGATGCAAACTGGAAAAATCCGTCATAACCGTCTTTGTAAGATGTCCGGTAGCCGCAGAGATCGATTCCCGCTGCAATCCCGGCCGCATCCAAATACGCATTGTGCGGCGACGGACGATCCGACGTCCGGTAATACACCTGTTCCGAATACTCCATGCCGTTCACATTGTCTATGTGATCCGATTCGAGCAGCGGAATCGCATACGCCGCCTGTCCATAGTGGTAATACAGAGCGTCAAATCCCGCTGCCAGATACACATAATATTCGCGGCAGCTCCGCACCGATCCGATCTTTTCGAGATCATCATAGTTTTCAAACAGCCCCATCAGGCGCGTAATGCCGCCTTCGACCGGCGCTTCATAGATCACTCCCGCACGGCTGATACCGCTCTGCGGGCAGGCGCTGATGATATTGCTCAGCATAACCGCCACCGGGCGCCTTCTTCCCTGTACTTCGGCGACAGGTTCTCCTGTCAGATAACTTTTCACCATACCTTCCGGCAGCGCATCCTCCGCGGGTGTCGGCTCAATCGCTTCCGGAACCAGCGGCTCCGGTGCCGGATCTTCGGTCGGGACCGGTGGTTCCGTAGCTTTCGTTTCTGTCTTGCTTTCCCCTGCTGTCTCTTCTGAGACATAAGAAGTTCCTGCCGATGCAGTTTCCGGTGCCGTTTCCCCAATTTTCCGGCATCCGAACAGCATCATGCTTCCCAGCAGAGCAATCCCCAATGTGTAAAACCCTCTCTTTTTGATAAAGACCCCTCCTTTTCTGCTTTCAATCAGTCTCTTGTGATACCGAGACGCTGCAGCACCTCTTCCTGCTTTGCCTCCATCACGGCTGCTTCCTCCGGTGTCATATGATCATAACCCAGAAGATGCAGCATACTGTGTGCAACAAGAAAAGCAAATTCGCGTCTTAAAGAATGACCGTATTCCTCCGCCTGCGCTCTTGCGCGCGCAACAGAAATTACGATATCACCCAGCATCAGCTCACCGCTGTCCGGGTTAAAACAGTCATCTCCCTCTTCCGTCTCCAGAAAATCGAACGAAGCCGGAGAAGGATAATCTACCATCGGGAAAGAAAGCACGTCTGTCTCCCGGTCAATGTTTCTGTGTTCCCGGTTCATGGTGCGGATATTTTCCGGATCGGTCAGAATCAGTTCTACTTCTGCCTCATACGGGCACGCTTCCTGATCCAGCACACCATTGATTACCGCTGCTGCAACCTCTTCCGGATCAAATCCAAGGTCAAAATCCTGTTCATTTTCAAACGTCAGTGTCATTTATTTTCCCTCCGTTTTCTCGTCGTACTTTTTGCTCTGCCGCTGTGATTTTCCGGCTTTGCTTTCTTTTCGTATTCATCGTAAGCCTGTACAATCTTCTGCACCAGCGGATGACGGACAACGTCCTTGCTCGTCAGCTCGCAGAAGGAAATTCCGTCTACTTTTTTCAGTACCTGCATTGCCACATCAAGGCCGGAGCGTGTACCGGAAGGAAGGTCCTTCTGAGAGGCGTCTCCGGTTACAATGACTTTGGAACCGAAACCGATACGGGTCAGGAACATCTTCATCTGCGCCGGTGTCGTATTCTGTGCCTCATCAAGGATAATAAACGCATTGTCGAGCGTACGGCCTCGCATGTACGCGAGCGGCGCAACCTCAATCAGGCCTTTTTCCATGTTTTTCTGAAAGCTCTCTGCTCCCATGATCTGATACAGCGCGTCGTAGAGCGGCCGCAGATACGGGTCAATTTTACTCTGCAGGTCGCCAGGCAGGAAACCGAGTTTTTCACCCGCCTCAATCGCCGGACGCGTCAGGATAATACGTCCTACTTCATCGTTTCGGAACGCGGTGATCGCCATCGCCATTGCAAGGTATGTTTTTCCGGTTCCGGCAGGGCCGACGCCGAAGACGACCATCTTTTCCCGAATCGCATCCACGTACGCTTTCTGACCGAGTGTTTTCGGTTTGACCGGACGGCCTGCGACCGTGTGGCAGATGCAGTCACTGTCGATTTCAGCAAGGCTGCTTCCGCTGTCCTCCATAACAAGTGAGATTGCATAATTGACGTTCTGTGTGGTGATATCATTTCCGCGGCGTGAGAGCTCCAGAAGCTGTGTCAGACATTCCTTTGCGCGCGCTGCATTCGATGCCGGGCCTACAATTTTTAAAACGCCGTCCCGGGAGATCAGCGTAACCGCCAGGGATCTCTCCAGGATTTTGATGTGTTCATCAAACTGGCCGAATACTTTCTTTTCATGTTCGATGGGCAGTTCCATCTGCAGTTCTATCATGTTGTTATTGCTGTTCATCTACCATTGTTTCCTTTCCATCCGACATCTTCTGCATTTCGCAGGGCTGTGCTTCTACGGCCCGTTCTATCACGCGAAGTGTCCCTTTTGTGATACATGACGTATCGTTAAGTTCTATTGTAACATGATTCTCCGATATTTGAAGTCCTTTTTCTGATAAATTTCTGTGGAATTTCTGATAATTCTGCGAGGCTTTTTCTTTTGCCTCGTGTTCTGAGTAAGTTTCTTTCTGAATTTCAAAAGGAAATTTCTGACGGTAGCCGAAATAAAACGGAAGGGCAAAGTTTTCTGTCAGATAAAGCTGCTGAAGGGATACTTCCTCGTCTGCTCCATTTTCCCTTTTCTCTGTTTTCTGATCCGCCGTTCCGGTCATGCTCCGCAAACTCTCCACAAAATTCTCCGGCAGCAGATTTCCAAGGAAAAATCGGTAAGCAGAAATCTGGAATACCGGCGTTTTTTTCTCTGCTTTCTGATATGTCCGTACCGTATGGGAAAGCGGAAAGGTATCATAATAGTACCACGTCGTCTCAAGGTCAATATCCGCGTCTGCGTGAACATAAGAATAATCATACGTTTCCCCACTGTCATTCACAAGCGGAATCTCGCCCTTTACAAGAATGTCTCCCGCTTGACATGTATCACCGGGGAGCACCTGCGGAATGCCGTTCCGTGTGATAATACGCACGACCGTCCCTTCTTTTTTCGCCACAAGATTCTGCGGATCATCTGCTTTTTCTTCGATCACATAGCCGTCTACGTTTTCTTTTACCGCAAGGACAAGCTGCGTCCCTTCTATTTTTGCGGACACCCAGGTCAGATTCGGAAACTGCTCCCGCAGATACGATGCGGTCTGGCTGCAGTCCACACGTTTTTTCCAGCTTCCATGATGAATCCCGGCCGCGTCAAGGCTGTTTAAGATCGTCTGCGTACTGTTCGCGTAATTTCCTTCCACATGAATATTCCAGATGAACTGCGACAGCGTGTAAAGTCCCGCCAGGCAGAGAAAAATACCAATAAAAAATGCCTTTCTTTTTAAACTTCGCCGGTAAAAGAAAGGCAGTCCCTGTTTTTTCTGTATTCGGATGCGCACACCGCTCTTGCGGCGGATCGGCAGGAGGCGGAAAAAATCTTCCGGCAGAAGGCTCATCTCAAAACAGCCCTGGTGTTCTGTCACGTCCCACAGTGTGATGTTATGGTGCCCGCACAGATTGAAAAAACGCTCCGGTTCACGGCCCGTCACACGAATCCGCACACTGCCTTTCCAGAAAGCCTTTCCCCTCTGCAAACGCACACCCCCTTTTCAGCATTGGAATGATTGGAATCATTACACTTATTGAAACGTCACCTGATCGATTCTCCCTTCCACCCGCATCTCCTCCCCGGAATACGAAACAATCCGGATTCCCTCTCCCACAAGGAGCAGCCTGCCGTATTGTGTAAGCACACAGAGGCGGCACGCATTATATTCCAGAATCCTGCGGTAATTTTCAATCTGCACTTCTCTCCCGCCGTAAAACGTCACAACCGGCTCGCCAAAAGCAAGATCTGACGGAACCTGCATCGCCGAAAGCAGCTCCCCGCCCGGCGGATGGAGTGATTTTTTCTGCTTTTTCTTTTTTCGCATCCAAAACCTCCTCCGCTTTGCGGGTCTGCTTTTTGTTCTATCGCTATTTTATGCAGAAAAAACGCACAAAAATACCCCGCAGCCGCTGGGGTTTCCTGCCCGATCAGGCTGCGGGGTTTCATTTCTCGTTTTTTTAAAAACATTTTTTGCAGGGTTCATACCCCTGGGCTTCTGCATTTTCTCTCGTCATCTGATATGCCCGATCCGGATTCATTCTGCCGCAGTTATTTTTGTTATGGTACTTCGATCCGGTCTCTGAAATCCACACGAGCTGTCCTCCATACGGATCCGATTCCTGCGGAGCTTCCGTTACCTGTGGTTCTTCAGCAGTCACTGCCGGCTGCGTTTCTTCCGCTGCCTGCGTTTCAACGGTTTCTTCCGCCGCAGCTTCTATGGTTGGCTCAGGTGTCGGCGTCTCGGTCGGGTCAGCCGTTGGAGTTGGGGTAGCAGTCGGAGTCGGGGTAGCGGTCGGCGTTGGTGTTTCGGTCGGTGTTGCTGTCGGCGTTGGTGTTGATGTTTCAGTCGGGGTCGGCGTCGCGTTTTTTCGTCGGCGCTACCGTAACGCTGACGGAAACAGACTCTGCAGATGCCTTCTGTGTTTCCTTACTGCTGTACGTCACAGGTGTCAGCGCACAGGCGGAAACCAGCAGCAACACAGGAAGCAGCACAGGAAGTGCTTTCGCCACATGAAACCGTTTCTTTATCGTATTCCAGGTAACCGGAAGCAAAAAGATTCCAAGCAGCAGCAGTGACAATGCATATGCCTTCTCCTCTTTCCAGTAACCGGCTCCCGCCAGCATCATCAGAATACCGAACAGATACCTGAGAAAATTTCCTGCCTTTCTCAGCATATTTCATTCCCCCTCTTATGTACTTTCTGAATTTCTTACAGCGAAATCCTCTATTATAAATACGTTTGAAAGAATGGAAAATTACATCACAGATTACGATTCTTTATAGAAAATCATGCTGAACCATATGACCATATGCTCGCCGAGGTAATAATCCATCATGTTTTTTCAATCAGGTTTGCAACAACGATGCCGTGGCTCTCGATGCATGGATGCATCAGTTCAAGATGGCGGCAGCCGCCTCTCGGGTAGGTACATTTATCACAGAGCTGGCAGGAATCGGAGGAAAGGGCGAAGGTGAGCAGGGTTTTGTCTTTTAAATGCTGCTCGATTTCGCGTGTGATTTTTTCGTGCTCCGATTTTGTTTTTAATGTCTCATCCATATCCATGATGTTGTCCACTTCTGCGATGCTGGAGAAGAACAGAACGTGATCGTAGTTCATGCAACGCTCCTTACAGACTTCAACAGTGCCGACCGCCGGCGGGCAGGACCAGGAGGCTCCGTAGCGGGAGCACTCCTTTTTGCAGATCTGGCGGACCCGGTCATTGAATTCGATGTCCTCCGGTTTTACAAATGCATACTGATAGATAGGAAACTGGGTAATATATTCTTCGATTTCTGTCTGTGTCATTTTGTCATCCCTTCTCTTTTGTTACAGATCTTTTTCCAGAAAAGCAAATACCATATTCCAGTACGTCTGGAGCATGCGCCCTCTGGTTCCAAACAATTCATGCTTTGCGCCCGGTACTTTTACCATTTTTGCCATGCCGGGACGGCGTTCTGCCATTTTCCGGATCATCCGCTCCTGGGCACGGTTGGACACAAGATGATCGTTCTCCGCCTGAAATAAAAGGACAGGAGCCTCGATCCGTTTCCATCCGCTCCGCATCAGATCGCGGTACAGATGTGCGGCGGCATGGAGCCATCCGTAAGAAGCGGCATTTAGGTGATACAGCGGCTCTTTTTCCCGCTTCTGCTGGTAATAGAGAAAGCGCGGACGGGAGAGGGACGAACTTTGTTTAAAGCTTTCGATTCCCTGGTATGGTTTCTGTCCTACCACATACTGTGTGCCTCGTTCTGTGGCACAGGCAAAAGCTGCGATCCGTTTTGCATCGGCGAACGGCACTTTTCCGGTCAGCGGACGGATCATCGGCGAACTCAAGACCACTTTCCGGAACAGATGCGGCGCTTTGGCGGCCGCTGCTGCTGCGATTCCTCCGCCCATCGAGTGAGAATAGAGAACGAGCGGAAGACCGCATGCCTCTGCTTTTGCTTTTCGTGCAACAAAGAGCAGATCTTCTACATAACGATGGTAGGAATCGACATAAACAAGCGACGGATCCTCCACCAGACGGTAGCTCTTTCCGTGGCCGCAGTGTTCCGGCAGATAAACATGAAAATGCTCTTTGATAAAATAATACACGATCTCTTTATATTTCTCTGCATTTTCCGTAAAACCGTGTGAGATTACAACAACACCTCTCGGGCGGAATGCGCGGTAACGAAGAACATGAATCGGATGACCGCTCTCCCTTTCCCAGTAAAATTCTTCTGCATGAGCGGCGAGGTACGGCTCCACACCATTCTGCATCCGCTCCGCATAATTTTTTCCTGTAATACGCGTGTTCTCATTAGCAAATCACCTGCTTTCATCCAGATACGAAAGGATATCCTGAAGATTGTCGATGGTACAGTCCGGTGTAACTTCAATTTTGTTCGGAAGATGATCCGGGTTGTACCAGCAGGTCAGGATTCCTGCATTTTTTCCGCCGCGGATATCACTTGTGAGGGAGTCGCCGACGATCATAACCTCATCCGGTGCATAACTTCCGATTTCGTTCCATACCGCATCAAAAAAACGCCTTCTGCGGCTTGTCCACACCGACCTGTTCCGAGATAAAAACCGCCGTCCAGAAGCTGATCAAGCCCGGAAAAGCGGAGTTTACGCTCCTGTGCAACAGTGGTTCCATTTGTTACTGCATACTGTTTTACGGTAGCTTTCAGCTGTTTTACCAGTTCATCTCCGTGATCGCAGAAGAAAGCCTTATCGCCGAGGCGGATCTGATATTCATCATTGAATACCTTTACCTGATCCGTCGGCAGTCCTTCCGATTCAAAAAATTCATGGAACCGTCCAAGCATCACCTGTTCTCTCGTAAGCTCTCCCGTCTCCAGCCGCTCCCAGTAACCGCGGTTGATCACGCTGTAGCGCTGCAGCATTTCGTCCGTGCAGGTTCCCATATGAAACTTGTTGAAACAGTACTCAATTGCATATCGTTCCGACATCTTAAAATTCAGAAGTGTTCCGTCGATGTCCCACAAAATTACTTTTATCAAAGAGAAATCCTCCCTTGGTTTCATTTGTATTTTCCAATTATCTGTTTTTCATTCTAGCATAGATTACAAATACGATCAATTGTATTTTAGGCATTGTATCTTTTGAGAAAAAGTGCTACGATAAAAAAGAATTTCCGTGAAAAAGAAAAGGAAGAAGGAAGAAACACTATGAAATTTACTTATCCAGCCGTTTTTCATAAAACCGAACAGGGAACCTACGAAGGTTATTTTCCAGATCTCGCCTGCTGCTATGCAAAAGGGGATACCCTCGACGAGGCGCTGGAAGATGCCATTCACTCCGCCTATGACTGGATCTCTCTGGAACTGACGGAAGAAGAACCGTGATTTTCCGCCGGTATCGGATGTGGCAGATCTCGGGAAAAGCGAAGGTGAAATTGCAAGAAATATTGCCGTCAACATCCGGCTTTTTGAGGGATGGGACGAATAAGTTCAAAAAACGAGAAAGAAAACCGTATTGCTGCGATATTCGAAACGCGGCGATACGGTTTTCTTTTTATCTCTTCCAGGTTTTCAGCATCTCTTTTTCTTCTTTGCTGATCCGCAGCGACTCTCTGATTTTCTGAATTGTTTTGTTATGTGTCCAGTCATCGAGACTGTTTTCTTTCAGCAGTTTCTGTGTTTTTTACCGGAAAATGAATATAACAGATCGATACTGCCCACGGCGACGGCCAGTTTTACGTTAATAGCCATCGTGATGAATCTTTTTCTATCTCCTCCAGCACAGCATCGATATACGCTTCGTTGATTAAAAAAGTACCAGCAGACACACAACACCAAACCGGATTTCATATTCCCGGCTGCTTTTCAGCCATTTCTGCAGATATCCATACCAATACTCCTGGTCTTTCTTCATAAAATGGCACGTTGCACAGGAGCTGTCACAGATTCCCCAGCTGTTGATCATCGGCACGAAGCAGTCCAGTTCTGCCGTCTGTTCTTCACGGGTCAGCTTTCCGTAGCCGATCATCATTCCGCGGATCAGAAGCTCCTCGTAGACTTCCGGATTAAACTGTTCGGTATAAACTTCATAGTGGTCTCTTGCTATCGCTTTTGCAATCCGTCGCGAAACCGGAATGCGGACACCAAGAATCCGACAGTTCTGTCCCGGAACAAGAGAGCTGTGAAATTCCCGGTATTTTGCATCTATATTGCTTTCCAGTTCTGCCCGAATGGCCTGCATTACTTCCTGTTCCATATGATTCCCCCTCTCTTTTCTTTCTCTTTAAGATGTTTTACACGCTTTTTACAAATGTTTAACCCTGTTATTTCTGCACTTCTGATAAGATATAATTAAAGTAAACGATAACATCCACCCTGCTAAATGCCAGATCTTTTCCGGCTGAAAGGTGAGTCTTATGAGAAAAAAATATACATTTTTTCAAAATATGTCATTCCTGTGCAAATTTCAGAAGCAGCCAGCCCTTGCAGAAGAAGCGCCAGTTGTTTCCACAACGCTGTCTATTCCGTTTTCCGGACCTGCAGAAAGATCCTTATATTTTACCGAAAACCCGGATTTTACCGCTCCCTCTGCCGGTATCCATTCCCGTCGTTTTCCGGGAAGCCGGATCTTTCTATATTCCAGCGATCCCGAGCACGATCTTGCGGCAGTTCCATCCTCTCTTTTCGATGTGCTGCACCGCTATTTTGCCGTCCATTCACCGGATGATGTCGTTTTATGGAAAGATGGCATTCTCTCCTTCCAGACCATGGAAAATCAGCCGCAGCCGTTGACTGCTCTTTGTACACCGGATGATGCACGGGATTCCAAAATCATTCCGTTCCCCACACTGTCAGAACGGCAGCGCATTTTACAGTAACTGCTATTTAGCCCAGCCAGCAGGAGCATGATGGAAAATACCCCTTTCCGTCATGCTCCATTTTTTACTCAATTCCGAGAATTCCACTAATCCGCTCTTTCGAAAGCTCCGCGCCGATTACAATCAGCACTTCCTGGCTCTCCGGCACTGCCCGGAATGTCATCTGGTCCCGCGTCGCATTGATTTCGCTCCACACAGTTTCGCCCGTCTTTACAATTCCCTTGATCCGGAAT
>ENA-OQNJ01000283-OQNJ01000283.1-human-gut-metagenome-genome-assembly--contig:-NODE-283-length-13595-cov-2.820389_pt1 | contig 13595 bp, 14 predicted proteins | sample MGYA00242630_ERZ504882 | MGnify/ENA primary metagenome ERZ504882 (study PRJEB26092, sample SAMD00036408) | human gut metagenome | host: Homo sapiens | study: EMG produced TPA metagenomics assembly of... | reverse complement strand
ATTTATAATCTTCATAGCTTAATTGTTTTGATAAGGGGATTATTTTTATGAATATTGCTATTTGTGATGATGAACAACAAGATATTGATATACTTTACAATTACTGCAAATCATGCAAATTACCATACAATATTTCTACTTTCTTGTCTGCCTCTGCCCTGCTTGAGGCTTTTAAATCCCAATTTTATGATTTAATTTTTCTTGATATAGAAATGGATAAGCCAAATGGTTTTGAAATTGGCTCTATTTTAGCAGGATATTCTCCTCGTCCCATAATAGTTTTTACGACAAACGCACTGCAGTATGCAGTCCGAGGATATGGAATTGCTTTTCGATTTTTATGCAAACCGATAACGATTACAATGTTTCAAAGTGTTGTCAGGGAGGCTCTTGACGAGATTCTTCCGCAAAAGGCAGCGGTAACGTGTGGTTCAACTCAGAAAATGATTTCTATAAACGATGTCATATATTTTGAGAGTCTGAACCGGCACATTATTTTTCATTTTGCAAATACATCCACATTGGAGATAAAGGATTCAATGGAAAATATGATTTCGGGTTTTTTCATATCCTTCATTTGTACAGATTCACAGAAGCTATTGCATCAATTTGAATTATGTGGACAGCTTTACACCACTTGCTGTCACTATGACTGACGGCTGCAAAATTCCACTTTCGCGGAAAAAACAGACCAGTTTTCCAAGAGCGCTTTAACAATTTGATACGAGGTACCATCAAATGAATTTTCCAATTGAAGTATATACCATTATTATAGAATGCCTGCTTGTTTTCTACTTCTTTCATAAAGAGGTTAGACCTGTATACCCTTCCTGCAGATATATTATCCTATTTTGCATATCACTCTTTGCTGTCATAATGCTATCAACCCTATATACACCTATATTTATACGGCTTGTCATTATCAGCTTATTTTTGTTTTTATGCTACGGTTTCTGCTTCAAATGCAAAATATTCCAAATCACCTATACTATTATATTATTTTTTGTCACGTCGATGTTTTCCGATGTTATTGGTGCGTTTGTACTTTCCAGACTTGGAATTTCAATAAATGAACTTTTAGGAATAAGTGAAGGACGGCTTATCTACAATACCACAAGCAAGATTATTCATCTGTTTTTGCTGGTCATAATTATTTTATTTACCAATGCCCGATTTGATTCAAAGGCTCTACTGCATGCCATACCACTCATGCTCTGCAATCTGTCAAGCATATTTATTCTGTTTGCCCAGTACACTACCTTTATTGACAATGGTAAATACTCCACCTTTGTGATGACCACCATATGTATGCTTGTTATCAATATAGTGGTTTGTGGATATACGGAAATAGTAAAGAAATCTTATGAATTACAGAAAAATCAGCTCTGTATGCAGGAGCAGCTTGCCAAACAGGAGCTTTACTATCAGGATATCATTGCTCGTCAGGACGAATCCCGCGCACTTTGGCATGATATAAAAAAACTACATGCTGGCAATGGAAAATCTGGTTTCTACGAAAACACAACCTGAAGCCGAAAGCCAGCTCTCTGCCTTAAAGAAAAACGTTTTCAAGCCTTGACCAATGATTGATACCGGTAATTCCATTGTTGACGGCATCCTAAACTATGGCTCTAATAAAGCAGGCAGTCTGGGAATCTCCATAAACTTTAATCTATGGCTGGACACTGACCTTAACATTTCGCCTGTTGACCTATACATAATCATTGGAAACACTATGGATAACGCAATAGAAGCCTGCGATGCTTTTCCGGCAGGTCACAAACCATCCATCTCATGTACGCTGCGCCAGAAAAATCATGTGCTGCTTTATGAAATATCCAATCCTATTCCACAGGTTTCGGTAAAAAAAGCCGGAGTTATCCACGGATATGGGCTTGAAAATGTCAAAGAATGTGTAAATAGAAATAGTGGTTTTATCTCTATCAAAAACGAAAATGATATATTTTGTGTCTCTATAACACTAAACGTTTAATATGTCTTAAATCCGCGATATCACAAGCCTTCCATCCTGCACATCAACCCTGACCTTATTAGACTCTATCCCTGCTGCCTCAAGCATCTCATCAGTGAGTTTTATCCTGTGTGCCTTATCCAATACCGTATATTCCATTGCAGGGTGTTTCTTCAATTTCTCCGTACTTACCTTTCCGTCAGATATAAGCACTGTGCGGTCTACACGGCCTGCAAGTGCCATATCGTGTGTCACTATGATGATAGTTATACCAAGCTCTTTGTTCAGCTTATGAAACAGCTCATAGATTGTATCAGCAGTCCTTGTATCCACAGCTCCGGTCGGTTCATCCGCAAGCAGTATGTCCGGCTTATTTGCCAGTGCCACCGCTATCGCTGCGCGCTGCTGCTCTCCTCCCGATAGCTGAGCCGGAAGCTTATCCTTATGCTCCTGTAATCCCACTGCATTTAACAGTTTAAGGGCATAGCTTTTATTATTATCCTTGCGTTTTTTTATAATTTCTCTGTGTTTTAAATTATCGGTATTACCTGCATTTTCAAACATCATCACGGCCTCGACATTCTGCAGCACAGTCAGGTATGGGAACAGATTTTTGGCACTTTTCTGCCACACAAAACCCACCTTGTCCCTGCGGTATCTTACCATTTCAGCTTCTGAATATGTGGAAATGTCTTTTCCGTCAATAGTGAGCACTCCCGCCGTTGGTGTTTCCAGTCCTCCTATCATATTTAAAAGGGTGGATTTTCCGCTGCCGGATTTTCCTATTATCGCAAGCATCTCCCCTGTTTCCACCGTCAGGTCAAGCCCCTCCAGTGCCATCACCTTTTTATCGTCGGTCTCATATATTTTTACCAGTCCATCGCAGTTTATCATCTACTTTTCCCCCTTTTAATTTAAATTACTATGCCGTCACTAAGCTCAAACACTTCATCCCCCAGCTCCATCAGGTTCGGATCATGCGTGGTCATAACTATTGTGATGTCCTCATCGTCTATCAACTCACGGAACAATCGCATGACTTCAAATCCAGCAGCGGTATCAAGTGCTCCTGTCGGCTCATCCGCAAAGACCACCTTCGGGCGATGAACCACAGCGCGCGCTATCGCAACTCTCTGCTGCTCACCTCCTGATAACTGATCCGGCATATGATCCATGCGCTTTGAGAGTCCGACACGCTCCAGCAGCTCTGATACTCTGTCATGCATATTCTCATTTATCACATCGTTTTTTACATCTCCAATGTCATTATCCATATCAGTCAAATTCTTCCGTATCTGACGTTTATTTTTCGCAAGTCTAAGGGCAAATTCCACATTCTCATATGCCGTCATCGTGGGAATTAGTGCTATAGACTGGAATACAAATCCCATCTCATACCGCCTTAGTATTTCCCGGTCTTTCTCGGTCATCTGCTCGAGGTTTTTATCCAGAAACTGCACACTTCCATCTGTCGGCATATCAAGCGCACTAAGGATATTAAGAAGTGTGGTCTTTCCAGAGCCGGAACGCCCTTTTAAGATGGCAAGTGTTCCTTTTTTATCTCCATGGATACTCCGTCAAGTGCGTGGACTGTTGTACCATCTCCCGCCTTGAAATATCTTTTTATATTTTGAGCAATTATCGCATTTTCCATATGTCACGACCTCATTTTTTACATGCTAACTATCTTCTCCAAGCCTTAGTGCCTGTGCTATCTTCATACTCTTAAGCAGTCTGCTGATAACCACATAGCATACGGCTACAGCCACGAAAAGTACTCCTGCAAGCTCCAGCATATCAGATTGATAAATATATACATTTACTCCGATATTGTGTTTCTGCGGCAGATATATGATCGATATGAGCCTTACAAACATCGCTGTTGCAGTTATACCTATGCCTGCTCCCGCAAGAAGCGGCAGAAATGATAAAAACTATCTGCTCGTTTATAAGCATTGCTTTTACCTCTCTCATTCTCATTCCCATTGCACGGTATATACCAAACTGCAGCTCCCTCTGTTTTAGTGTCATAACCCAATACAGCAAAAATCCTACTGAGCACACTATCAGTGAAAGTATAAAACTTAATGTAAACATACCGTTTGTGATCTGCACTGTGGCTGAGTTTTTATTCTCGTCTATAAGCTGCTGCGCGGATGTTAAATTTTTGTATATATCATCCACCGTTTTTCCTTTTGACAGGTTCATCCACACACTGTACGGTGTCATGCCGAACTTTTCCACAACCGTAGCATAATTTGCAACGATCAGGTATTTCTCCTGCTCGGTCACATTTCCTTCTACATCTGTCTCATAGGTGTAACGCTCGTAGCCCGGAAAACCTTTTACTATGGCACATACCTTTGCATTCTCGGATGCGTAGATCTGATCATCATCGACAGCCTCCGGTACATACCTTGAGTAATTTAAGCTGTCACCAACTTTAAGTCCCAGAGCTTTTGCCAGATTTGAGGAAATGATGACTCCGTCCGGCTCTTTTGCCAGCTCATTCAGGTAATTGAACCAGTGCGCGTCATTAATATCATCATTTTGGTCACTCTGCAATTTCGCAGTCTCACCGAATTCTTTTGTGTTTATCGCCATAAGATATGCATCCGAAATCGAACCACTGCCTGCGGAAATGTCTACCCGCTCGTCCTCAAGCACACGCGTGACCCCGTCACAGATGCCCTCATTTTTGAGCGACTCGTATTTACCGAAATCAGGCTCGTCATACATCCAGCTTACAGAGCCATCTTTATTCTTCTGTATCCTGAGTCTGAAATCTTCGTTGTATATCGCATCACAACCCACATTGTAGACGATCCGTTTTTCCATATTGCTGTTCATGGTGCGCGCCATATTCGCGTCAAAAATACCGCCAGCCACTGTCATGATAAGAAATACTGCCAGAAATCCCTGATTGTATCTGGTTCGTTTCAGCTGTAAAAATGATGCATACATTGCCGGAGAAAAATGCTTTTTAAAGAGCCTGTCCACAAGCAGAATAATAAGTCCGGTAAGTCTTACGCACAAAAGTGCCACTGCAAATATAAAAAGCGAATTGTCCAGTATCATGACAGGATCTATGCTCCTGTTCTCAAGAACAGATATCGCAAGCGTACTCTTCTGCTTGTTGTAATTGTAAAGCAGATATGCTGACAGAGCCAAAAGTATAACATCTATAAAGCATTTCTCCCAAAGAGGCGTTTTTCTTTGATATTCGTCCCCTACTGCTGCGCTCTGATATGGCATCCTTTGAGTTTTTTCCACACCGGAACTGTGATAAACAGCACCATGATAACTGCCGCTGCCACCGCATAGACAAGCATCTGCCATACAAATTTGTAAGTGCTTATATCCTTTGCCGTAAATCTTAAAAATCCGTCTGTAGATGCGGCAGCCCGGCACATTATATATCCGAGTACTATTCCGAGTACACAGCCCGCGATCGCTATTATTCCCGACTGCTGTAAGTACAAAATAAATACCTGTAATTTTGTCGCACCGCGGCTTCTTAAAACAAGTATGTCATTTTCCTCGAGCGAAAGTATCTGTGCAGATATCATTCTTATAAATAAAACTCAAAAGCACAAGACACGGCAGCTCCAACGCCCAAAGCATCAGCTTTACCGTCTTCTGCTGTGTAAAAAACGCGCTCCAGCGTATCACGGATGTTGTCATTGTAGAGCTTGTCAGCATCCTTAAACTGCTCCATATAACCGTCATAAAGTGAGGCATTTTCCGTGTTGATCTGCCTGTAATCCAGCATGAGAAAACTCACTGTAGCTGATATTGTCCTCGCTGTAATACTGCATCATTTCGTCAAAAACATCCTGCGAAACAAATATCACATCGCCCATATCCGAAAGCGTCTTGGCCCAATATGGATCGTTTATATCTTTTTCACGGCAGATCTGTGATATGACGAAAGAAATTTCCTTTTTCCCACTGCCATCAGGTACATGTAAATAGACTTTTTCACCTGCTGCAAGTCCGTAGTGATCCATTGTCTTTTCGCTTATACTGCATTCGAATGTGGCTGTGTCAGTCTGAGATTTTACAACATCCGCGTACTCCGAAAGCCCCGGCAGATATCCTATTGTAAAATAATGGTTAAGTCCTCCAAACTCTGTATCTGCGCGTCCTCCTGAGAGTTTGATAAGCTGCTGTGAGGAAACCTTGTTTATATCCACATATTCAGTCCACTTCTTTTCGTATCCTGACAGCTTATCAAGCACTGACTGCGAATCAGGATAATCTGCCACCGCATATGTTCCCTCGCGGCTCATCTGTGCAGGAAACTCATTCTGCTGTGTGGCATGATCCGTAAAAAGTCTGTCGAGTATCTGATTGCCCGCGCCCTTTTCAAACATAGGGTTGCACACAAAAAGTGCTATAAACAAAGCCACTCCCATAAGCAGACACAAATTTAACCATTTTCTGTTTTTTAATTTATTAATTACGAAGCCAAACATATTTCATCGCCCTCATCAATACCGTAAAGCACAAGTGTATTGCTGCCTGATGTATAATCGCTCAATATTACCGGCTGCTTTACCACGCTGTCCCCATCAATTTTCCACACATAGTAGGATATATCATCTTTGTCCATCGGATTGACCTGCTTGTGTATGATCGAAGTCGGCACCACTACCACCTTTTTAAAAGAAACATAAGAAAACTTTACAGCAGATGCCCTGGTCAGATCATCCGGTATTCCATTGTCAAGTTTTATATAAAATGCTGCATTTCCATATCCCGAATCTGTGTTTCCGGTAATATGCACACCTTTATCATCCTGATTTATATATCCCTTTTGAGCAACACTACCGTAACCGGCAAAACCGATACAGCTTCCGTAGATCGTTGTACCGTCCAGCTCAAGTGATACGCGCTCTCCCACATCTGCTATATTGTCCTTATATACTTTATAGCTATTGCTATCCTTTACCTGAACCAGCAGTACGTCCGTGGAATTTCCGGTTATCTGCAGGATATCTGAGCCTTCCTCCACATTATCTCCTGCCTTGACACTCACCTTTGAAACTTTTCCATCATTTTTGGCATATACTGAAATATTTCCTTTGCCGTCATTTCCTGCGCTTATGCTGTCATATGCTGACTGTAGCTGGGAAAGCTGATAGGTGTGGTCTGCACAGGCAAGTTTTTTCTGCAGATTCAATAATTGTAAATTCAGTTTCAACTGCTGCTCATCATATGCTGTATCCGGCTTTTCATCCTGCCGGTTATTTTCTTCTGCGCTACTACCACCTTCAGATAAATCTTTTATCTGTTTATCGTAATCAGCAATCTTCTGCGCATAGGATTCATTCTCCGAGTCGATCGCATTTTTCGCCTCTGTTATGGCAGCTTTGCCCTCTCCGGTATCCACCACGTAAAGCAGCATCCCCTTTTCTACCGTATCGTCCTGCTTCACATTGACCGATACGATCTGCCCTTCATAATCACAGGTTTCGGTTATCGTCCCTGCGTCAGATCTGCTGTAGCGCACACCGTAGTTTGCTATATCAAAATCAGACCTTGTTACCGTATATTTGCTATACTTTGTCGGAACCTGATCTGTAGAATTATAGTAGACCAGCTCCCCCTCTTTTAAGCCCTCTGTGACCTGTGTATAGTTTTCATCAGACTCACCTGTTGTTATGATGCGTTTCTCGCGGCCGCCCTCATCATTTTTCACATAGACATATCTGGTATCGCCTTCCTTATAGATGGAATCTTTTCCCACGACAAGTGCCTGGTCCGCTTTTGTCTTTTCAAAATATACCGGATACATCTGTCCTGCCGTAAGAAACGGCTTTTCCCTGCTTTCCACGCACACATCCGGATAGCGGTTGTTTATCTTCGAAAGTACCAAAACCTCTGATGTATATTGAGACTCGGTGACATCATATTTTTCGCCATCGACTATCACATATTTCTTGTCATAATCACTGTATTTGTACTCATTTATGGCTGTATCTTTTATATCCAGCACAAGGTCATCCGTATCTGAGACAATGACTATATTCTCGTATGCCGCAGCAGACCTTCCATCTGTCAGCTTCTTAGTGTAAGTGACAAGACCGCTGTGGGCTGCCTTAAGCGTTCCATCATCAACAATCTGCTGATATAAAGCCATCTGCTCATTGATCTTTTGCACTCGGTATTCGTGAAGCTGCTTATCGTACCGTTCATTTTCCTGTTCTGTGGCAATCTGCGTATTGTAATCCTCTTCTGTGCTCTCTTTTTTCTCAATCTGTTCTGTTGAAAATTCGTCCGTATCCGCAGCCTGACTCTCCCATAATTTGATCTGCGTATCCGAGATCTGAGCGGATATCTCATATGTCTCATTCTCATGCGCCAGCGCATCCTTACATTCCTGCAACTGTTTTTTTGCCTCATCCACATCACAGACTGCAAGCACATCCCCTACATTTACTGTATCTCCCGGCTCCACATATATCTGTGAAATATTTACATTGGCACTGTAGTAATTGCAGTAATCCCTCGAAACTGCGGTAGCCATCAGCACCTGTATGGAGCCGATCGTACCGTATTCCACAGGTCTATAGGCTTCATTTAACGCTACAGGTTCTTCAAGCTTTGGTATGCTGCTTTCTGTCATTTTTCCACAGCCGCCTGCCACAAACGATACACATATCCCCAGTACTGCCAGTTTTTTTATTGATAAAAGGTTTCTGTTCTTCACTGCAAAACCACCTCATCCCCGCTTTTAAGTCCTTCTGTGATGATCCGGTAGTCTCCCACCTGATCTCCGGCACTTATCCATACCGCCTGTCTGTATCCATTCTCATCCAGTGTGTATACAAAATACCTGCCATCCTTCTCATGTACTGCGTCCTTTTGCACATACACAGCATTTTCTATAGCAGGGCGCGTCACTTCCATGGAAAATATCTGTGCATCCGATACTGCCGACATGTCCGATACCGGTTCAAAAACAACCTTTTTATCGTCCACCTCTTTTACCTTAAGTTCAAACTCTATATCAGATGCTGTTGCCGTGTATATATCACCTACATTAAAGTCATAACCTTCCGGTCTGTCAGCCTCGTAATTGCCGTTTCCGCTGATTTCTGTTATAAGATTGCTGCCCGGTTCAAAAACCCCCGCCAAAAGCGAATTGTTCATTGCTGTGATCGTGCCATCCTCGGATGCCGTGATCTGATATACTCGACAGTTTTTCCTCTTGCCTCATCAAGATAAAGACTGCGCAACCTCTGTATCCGTTATCAAGCTGGGCAATATCGCTTGAATAATCCTGAGTATCATCGATTTTCATAATAGCCCTGTAGTGCTCTGCCAGAAGCTTATTCTGACTGATCTGCCCGCTGTAGTCCTCAATCTTTTTCTGTATCTCCCCGGATTTAAAAGCCACCAGTATATCACCCTTTTTCACATGATCACCCACTGCCACATTTACCTTTTCGAGCGTAAGCTCCGTGTTTGTCGCACCATAGGAAAACCTGGTATAGCCCTGCGCGCTCAGACTGATGGTAGTCTGCGGTGTGAGTGAACCGCTCTGTACCGTAACTGTCTGGTATGATATTTTCTCGTAGGAAGCTCTGTCCGTCTGTGCAAGCTCCTTTTGTGCCGCCCCACATCCTGAAAATAAAACTAGAGGTAATTGCAGTGGCAAGTGTCAAACGCCCTATATATTTTTTCTTTTATTAATCATATATTTTCCACTTCTTTTCCAAATAAATATGAACCTGATCTATTATCTAAAAATGTAACTCCATGTATAAACTTTATTGCAGCCAATAACAGTATCTTATATTAGATCATCACTCCTTATGATCGTGCCGTCTATCGCATTCACATACACCGGATATCTGTCGTAGCCCTTATCCTGTTTTGACAGACACCATGCCGGAACATAAGTACATTTATCCTTGTCAGATGCATCCTTCAAACGGATATATCCGAGCTTTAGATTGTTGTAAGTGTGATTTTGTGTAAAATCATACTGATCTGAGTTTTTTGTCATGTCATCCTTGATGATCTCTTTAATAGTGTCCATTGACAAGAGTTCTACGTTTTTTGACTCATTTACAATATCAACCGGGTAAGAAACAGTAAATTCCGTCACTCCCTGATCCGTCACAATAAAGGAACTGCTGCCATATGGCATAAAATCATCATAGTTATCGGGTGTCTCCCATATATCCATATTCCGGGTGAAATCGAGTGACTTGCAAAACGCTATGCCATCCACACCCTCGCCATAATCTATGATATATCCCCAGGCTGTATCCTTTATGACGCTCTCTTTATCATCAGTTTTTACAGTATCATCACCATCCTCTATCACTCCTGCGCTCCACTCGTAGTCTGATGTTCCTATATATACCTGTGAAGCCATGCCTAATTTATTTTGAAATTCTTCTGCCTTTTTTATAGCTTCGTCTTTTGATAATGCACACTCATTATCATATGAAGATGTAGTATCTCCACCTGTAGAGCCTCCGTTAAATCCCTCTACACCTTTCTCCTCTGCAAAGGATGGTGGTCCGTAATAGCCATACTCACTATCATCGTATAATGTCCCCTCACTTCCTGCCTTAAGAGGCTGTGCTGAAATATATTCAAGAGAGCCGTCCTCAGCAATTCCAAATCTAAGCTCACAGAAAACATTACCAATATATCCCAGATACTCATTACAATCCGTATAATCTGTAGCTTTTTCACGCGTATCCAGTGCAGACGGTTCTGCCTTTTCATACTGTTCCAGCAGATCATTTTCACTTTTCATCACCCTGCTGACGCCCTCTTCTGTGATAAGTCCCGCATCAATTTCCTGCTGATACCCGGCAATCTCATTTTTTACAACCTCCATGCTGTGATATATCTCTTCTTTCGTATAATGAGGTATGTCGTGATAATATACGGTACTATAGCCAAAATAAGCCTCTATCACACTCTTTTTGAAATCGGCACCCACCTTTATATTCTTCACCTCAACAACCGACATGCTTTTGCAGTCCGGCAGGGTAATGTCTGCTGAAATATCCACATCCACACTTTTGTCAGATGTCTCAACAGAAAAGCTGTCATTCCATTTCGTACTGTCGTCAAACGCACTTATATCGCTTCCTGCTTTTGTGTTTATATTTTCAGTTTCCATATTGTAATCTACTTTTTTTCCTGAACAGCCGGTTAATGCTATTGCAAGAACCAACGCCGATATAATAACGTTTTTCCTCTTCATAGCCTCTCCTTTACAGTGAATTTTCCAAATTTATGATCGTGCCATCTATAGCGTTTACAAAGATAGCATTTTGCTCATTGGAGTAGTCTACCAGACATGACAGTGCCCACGCCGGAACATAGCTGTATTTTCCCTGCTCACTGTCACTTCTTATCTTAAGATAACTAAGCTGTAGCTTATTGAATGACGATGCAATATCATATTTATCAGGATTTTCCGTAATCTCCGCCTTGATGATCTGCTCTATATTTTTCAGAGAAATAAGCTCCACATCCTTATAGATCTGTGTTACATTTACCGGATATTCCATCTGCACATCAATTATTCCATCATCCGTGACTGTAAGAAGTGTACTGTCAGGCAGTGTAACATCATCTATATCACTATCAATTGCTTCATACCCCGACAAATAGGTATCCATATCAAATCCATCCTTAAATGTGATTCCGTCTATGCCGGTCGCGTATGAATAAATATATCCCCACACTGCTGTCTGATAGTCATTTCCCTCTTCGCTGTTATTAAACCCTATCCAGCTGCACTCACATTCACCTCGTTCCACCAGATCCTGCATTCCCAATTTACTAAGGAAATCCCCGGCTTCTTTTTTGGCTGATGCGGCAGATTTACTGCCCTCATTTGAGGTCTCGTCTGCCTTATCCTTTAGATCATCATCCTGAAAAGTCTGCGTTATGGTATCATAGTCCTCATTCCTTAAAGATGGTGGACCGTAATCTGTCCCGGACTGATGCAAGGCGTAAGCATGTACCTTGTGAGCCTCAAAATCCACCTCACAGAACACATCACCCTTGTAGCCTGCAAATACTTCACAGTTTTCGAGATCCTTTGCCACGGTATAAGTAGTCTTTGCCGTTTCAAGCTTATCCCTATATTCAGCCAGCCGCTGTTCCAACCACTCACTGTGAGTTTCATCCTGTGTTTTCTGCCAGTCCTCTATGACCTCATTCAGTTCGTCAACAGTATAATGATCCGGATCGTGATAATAGTACTCGTTCCCACCAAAATATAAATCCAGAAAACGCTTTTTGTAATCAGCATCTATCTTTACATTTTCCACCTCAACAACCGACATGTTATCAAAGTCTGGAACTACAATATTTGCATTTACATATACTGTTTTCTCGCCATTACCGGTCTGTATTGTAAAGTTTTCATTCCAGCCGGAGTCTGCCCTGATATCAGCTAAGGCAGACATAGTTTTTTGTTTCTTTACTTTCGCTCTCATTCCCATAATCTACGTTTTTTGCCTGAGCAGCCTGTGAATGATGTGAGGACAAGTGCCTCGATGAGTGTCATAATTGCTGCAAATAATCTCATATTTCGTGAAGATATGTTACCCCTTTTATCCATATGCGGCTCTCCTCCCTTTTTGTTCTTTCCCGGTGACTATTCAGAATAGTTATCTTCCATGTTGTTATAATGAGTATATATGTCAGTTGTAAACTTTTTGTATCATACATTGCTTTTTTTAATAAAAAGTTTTTGTCAGCTCCATAAAAATTCCACCGCCTTCTTGACGTGCAAACATACGTTTGCTACAATGTAAATATTCTTGACTCTTAAGAAAGAAGGCTGATTATGAATACAGATATTACAAAACAACTGGAAATGGTGCTGTACAGAACCGAAGATGATAACGTAACAGTCAGTGCCTTGATAAAAGATGAAACGATATGGCTGACACAAAAAGCCATGGCTGAATTGTTTGGTATTGACAAGTCGGGCATCAGCCGCCATTTAGCAAAGATTTTTGAAACCGGTGAGCTTGATGAGGAAGTGGTTGTTGCAAAAATTGCAACAACCACTCAGCACGGAGCAATGCAGGATAAAACGCAGACTATTCCTACAAATTATTATAATTTGGATGCCATTATTTCTGTAGGTTACAGAGTAAACTCTATTCAGGCAACCAGGTTCCGTATATGGGCAACCGGTATTTTGAAGGAATATATGATAAAGGGCTTTGCTATGGATGATGAACGCCTGAAACAGGGTAAAACAGCATTTGGAAAAGACTATTTCCGTGAATTGCTGGAAAGAGTACGCTCCATCCGTGCCAGCGAACGTAGAATATGGCAACAGATAACCGATATCTTTGCAGAGTGCAGCATTGATTACAATAGAGATTCTGATACTGCATATCATTTTTATGCAACCATACAGAACAAATTTCATTATGCTATTACCGGTAAAACAGCGGCTGAAATCGTCTATAATCAAGCTGACCACACCAAGGAAATATGGGCTTGACCACATGGAAAAACTGCTCCAGATGGTCGTATTCTACAAATCTGATACCCCGAATTGCCAAAAACTATTTGGAATGAAAAACCAGATTCGTCAGTTGGAACGTGCTGTTACAGG
>ENA-OQNJ01000282-OQNJ01000282.1-human-gut-metagenome-genome-assembly--contig:-NODE-282-length-13618-cov-2.418501_pt1 | contig 13618 bp, 13 predicted proteins | sample MGYA00242630_ERZ504882 | MGnify/ENA primary metagenome ERZ504882 (study PRJEB26092, sample SAMD00036408) | human gut metagenome | host: Homo sapiens | study: EMG produced TPA metagenomics assembly of... | reverse complement strand
AAAATTTTATGAAATGCCGCAATCTGCGATTGCGGAAAGTTTGCGTCAAATTTTATCCGGAGTAGCGAAGCGGTACTTGACACGCTGTTCGTTCGCCGTACCTTTGCTGCGTAAAAACAGGCCGTGGCGATAGTGGAGATTCCATGAAATGATACGCCCAAGCATACAAAGGGAATGGAGGCAAAGATCTCCGGCCGTTACAACAGGAAACGACGGCCGTATGTGTCTGCGGTATAAAGGGCTAAAAAAAACGTCGAACGATTGTCCATCGGACAAAATGTAAGGGAATGGAAAAAGAATTGTCTGTATAACAGAATGTTCGACATGGCCTTTATCGGGAATATGAACAACCACCTGTCCCGATTGGCAGGTGGTTGCCCGATATAACTTCCGCAGCCGGTATCAGGCGGCCATGCGCTTTCGGATAAGGGCGATGTTCTTATGCACGAGGTTCATAATCCGCTTGTGATATTTCGTATTTTTATTACACAGTCCTCTCGACTGCAGCACCTTGAATGTTTCGAGGCTCAACTCAACGGTCTCGACCCTCTTGTTTTCTATCCGTGCGGAGAATACCAGCGTATCCGGTTTGAGGTAATATTCGCACTGTCCTACGCAGTGATGTAACGCATTGCCCTCGTCGTAATAGGCTTCCACGCTGTCCAGTACACGGACAACTATCGTCCCGTCCGTGAACTCCAGACCGAAAAACTTGCCTTTCAACTCCCTGAAACGTGCTTCGTTTTCCCTCGCCCGTTTCATCTGCTCCATGCGTTTTTCCCGCTCTTGGAGAATACGCACCTTGTTCTGGTACTTGTCGTGTTCGACTTTCAAATCGGCAGGGCAGACATAGTGGGCGTTGTGCAAGTCTTTGTCGCACCTGTCGAGCATACGGAGATAATCTGCCCATATTCCCATGTCCTTTATCCGATACTTCTGGCGTAACACGATTTTGTAGGACGGCCAACAGAAATCCAAATCCTGCGGGTGGTCTATAAAATACTTGAGGTCGCGTTTGCGTCCGCTTTTGAGTATCGTTTCCACACGGTTGTCTGACAGCAGGGCTTTCATCAGCTTTTGCGGGGCGATGTCTGAAAACGAACCTTTCAGACCGTTACGCCGTAACTTCGGAATAACCGTGTATTTCGGATAGACATAGCAGTCGGCAATGTGGCGATACACATAGTTATCGTTCCGCAGTTCCAACCCCGACCCGTACAGAAAACAATCCAAGTAACGTCCCATTGCCCGTTGTAAGGCCGTCAGAGCGGTTTTCCCGTTCTCGTCCAACCAATACCTCGCCACTTCGCACACGTCCGTCCGAGCTTTCCGGCTCTTGTGATAATAAACGGTCATTCTGAAAATCCGCTGCACCTGAAATCCGTCCTGCGTGGTGATGACAGAAAAATAGCTTTTCTCATCTGTCTTGCGGCAAAGCGTGTCTTTGAGCGTCAGTTTGGCGTGGCAGTTCGGGCAATGGCAACGCTTCGCCTTTGTCTCGTTCCACCTATGACCGCAATCGAGGCAGGTCGTTTGTCCGCTCGGTGTACGAAAAGCGTAATGTCCGACGGTATGCCGGAACGCCCATTCTGCCTGTTTCTCCGTGATAGGCAGCAACCGCCCGTTGGCGGCTACTACCTGATGCTGAAACTTTTGCCGTGCTTTCATGGTCAGAAATCGAAGAGTGAGAGTTCCGTTTGGGTATTCTGTACAGCTTTGGCGGTCGGCTTCGGCCTGCTGTGGCGTTGCTGTATCTTGCGCATTTCTTCCTCCTGATAGGCTTTCAGCGCGTCTTTTCGGGCTTGCGCCTTTTCTTCTTCGGTCAGCTCCACCTTGTGATTGACCACGACGCCACAACTGATAGGTTTGCCCACGTCGATGTTGTCCTCATCATAGTAATGAATGGCGAGCGACCACACCTCGTCGTCGGTCATTCCGCAACAGCCGCTTGCCTTGACTTGATTGAGAATGAATGTGATACAATCGTCCAAGTTTTTGTTTTCTTTGGCATAGGAGACGGCGAAAAGTTCGTCCGTCCGTGCCTTGCCGTCCAAGTATTCCTTGATAGTCCGTTTGAAATGTTCCGTACCTTTCATCGTTCAGCGTTTTGAGGTTAAAAATGATAGTCGATGACACCGCCGATGTAAAGCAGCGTACCGGGTTTAAATTCACATGCCTGCCGCAGGAACTCGTAGGATTGCTCGGCGTTGGATTGCAGCCCCTCCTCGTCCATGTAGAACCAGTAAGCGGTATCGAGCGGGTTTTTCAGGAACTTTTCGAGTTGATAGACCGGGCCAATCCAGTCCTGCACGCTTTCGGGGGTAAGGGCTTCCGCCCTGCTTCGAATGTCTGCGATGAAATCTTCTCTCCATCGTTCCGCACCGCCTTTGTAGCGTATGGTATCGTCGGAAACAAGCTCGAACATGCCTTTGGGCAGAATGTTGTTTACCAAGTTGTCGATATGGAACTGGCGTTCCTCATCGTCAATCTCCGCACAATAGTCGAAGAAACTATCGTCGCCCTGCGTGAGGGTGTCCTCGTTCAGGTAGTTGTCCTTGCTCACCCGTGTTTCGGTAATTTGAAAAATCTTGCTGTGCATAACTTTAAAGTTTTTAATTTGTTGAACTTGCGTTTTTTCTTCTCCCTGCTTTCGGAGCCTTTCGGCTTCCTTGGCGGGAGAGATTTTACATGCAAGCCAGACAGCGGGGAAAGGACGGAAAGGCAAGCAAACGGCCGGGGAATTTCACGGAATACCCAATCCGTCGAGGTACGAGGCGGGGGCTGAAAGGCCATCTTCGATTTGCGGAAGGCTGCCGGGCAAATCCGCGAGCCGTTAGCATAGTGGTGCTTGACGCCGGACGACCGCTGTACCTTTGCATGAGAAAATCCAACCGGCGAGGATGTGACGACAGGATGATGAGAGATATGTAATATGGTTAGAATAACCACTTAAAAAGTGGCAGATTGTTTGTGAATTGACATAAACCTGTTACGGTTAAATTCAACGTAGCATTTTGTTGTATGGCAATAAAGTAGTATTTTTGCATAAAATTAATGACTATGGCTATAACGATTAAGAATATTCCGGTTTTGGAAGGTGCTACGGCAGAAGATTTCGTGCGTAGTGCCGACAAGAATGCTGTAAAGGTAACTCCACGGTTGTCCGTGGCGGCCAAGAAACGGCTACAAAAGGTATTGGAAAAATCCCGTTCATTCCGATTCAACTGACAATGGACGGGATTTCCTTATACGATGATTGCGTCATGCTTGCCTATAACAAGGAAGTGCGGGAAAAGTGTCTCCCTTTCACTTGCGGCGAGGATGATCTTGATGATTTTTTCCTTCATGATGCCGATTTATATGCGGATGAACTTTTAGGGAAAACTTACTGTTGGGTGACGACTGAATTTCCGCACCGTATTGTAGCGTTGTTTACCTTGGCTAATGACAGCATCAAGACCAAATTAATCTCTTCCAATGACAAAAATCGTTTGCAACGTAACATCGTAAACCCTAAACGTGGGCGTAGCTATCCGGCTGTATTGATAGGAAGACTGGGGGTAAATCGGGAATATCAGGGCACACCGAGCCATGTCGGGCAGCAACTGATGGTCTTTATAAAAGACTGGTTCCGCCACGAGGACAATAAAACGGGATGCCGCTTTCTCGTAGTGGATGCGTACAACGAGGACAAAGTGCTTAAGTATTACGACAAAAACGGCTTTGTACCCCTGTACAAGACCGAAGAGATAGAAAAGCAGTATTATGACATTCCACAAGACGCACCCTTGAAAACGCGTTTGCTGTATTTTGACTTGAAAAAGGACTGATATAACTTGACATTCGATAGAAACGGTCTCGGACGATTATTCCGGGACCGTTTTTTTTATGTGCATATCTCTGCCGGGGTATTAATATTTGCCATGCGTATGCCTGTAAAAATAGTCTTGCAGGGATTGGTAACGGTTTTGAATATTCGCGTTTTCATTGAAACCGTTCAGGCAATGGAGCAAAGCTTTTTCGAGCGTGGTGTACCGACGGCTGAAAGTCTGTATATTATCCAAGCAACAGGCTTCCAGAGCGTATTCGAACGGTGCAAGGTTTTCAGGCTCTCTCCGAATCCGCACATGCCACAGGAAGAACAACTGAATCGTGAAACTGTCGGATTCACCCGCTTTCATCAAATGTCCTTCATCGAGCAACCGCCGGACAAGCTCCGGGGTAAGCTGACAATTATTTTTCCGGTAATACTTGCGTTTTGCCGTATTATAGGCTGCGAACTGTTCGATGTCCTGTGCCGTCAGCCCCGGATAGAATGCACGTACTTCTTTGCCTGTAACAGCGATTTTCTCTCCTCCGAACTCGTATTCATACGTCTTTTCATCGGATATTTCTTCTTCCGTAAAGGTTTTGAATGCGTAACATTCCGTTACGATGAACGGTTCTTTTCCAAACTCTGCCAGAGATTCGAGGGCATGGATACTGCCACAGGAGAAGAACATGTTGTTTCCGATACTTTCATCGCTTCCCAGCAGCCGGATTTTTACGTCTTCGGAATCGTTGGTGTACTTCCATACTATCCGACAGCTTGCATAATGAGGCTTCCTGCCGTTCACCTCGACAAATCCGGCAAATCCGCTCTTGATGGCGGCCTTTGTTTTCTCTACATCCGTCAGGACGCTTCGTACCTTACAGGTTTCGCACCAACCGGATTGCAAAGAATCGTCGGCAATTTCCGTTATCACTTGGGTGTTGGGGTTTACCGTGGCTTCGCATACTACCTGCGTACCGCCACATCGTGTACATATTATACTCATATCTTGTCAAGATTAAAAACTTAATATATCTTTCTATCCGCTATTTTGAACTTGTCGATAAGGTTCTGCAAACGGCTGTAAATCCTTTTCAACCAAACCGTTTTTCCAGATTCAGCTTAAAGCGTAACATGAGGCGACACTTCCCATCGCATTTACGAACCGACCCCATATAGGCGCATTGACCGCTTGTTTCATCAAACTAAAAAACATGACTGCTGAAATGTCTCAAAAATTTTTGTTTTAACCTGTCCGTCCAGAACTTTCCCTTCCGTAATTTGATTAATATCTGCGTGCATAATACATAAAAGTTTAATTAAACATCCGAATTATTTATTTCCCTCCCCTCGGAGGCCTTTCAGCTTTCCTTGCCGGGAGAGATTTTACATGCAAGCCAGCACAGCGGGAAAATGAGGAAAAGGCAAGGAAACCGCCGGGGATTGAACGGAATACCCAACCCGACAGCGCAGCACGGCGGGGACCGAAAGGTCATCTTCGATTTGGGAAGGCTGCCGGGCAAATCCGCGAGCCGGTTAGCGGAGCGGTACTTGACGACCGAATGACGCTGTACCTTCGCATGGGAAAATCATACCGACAAGGGAGTGCGGCAGGGAACGATAAGAATGAGAATAAATAAAAAGGAAAGGCGAACGGGATATAAGAGGGATAGAATATGGACTTGAAAAGGAAATTTTTCGGTATAATTATAATAAGGTGTTTCCGGACACGAGGCCGGGTAGCGGTCTTGTCTCTGCCATAACCGAAAGGTCCAGCGAACAATGAATAACGCAACATCGTTCAGCAGTCAGAAACAGTAACTATGCCGTCGTACTGATTTACGACAATGCCGATAAGATAAGGAAAAGCCGAAAAGAGGGGGTTGCCTTCTTTCCGGCTTTTCGTGAAAGTCCTATTATCCGGGCTTTCCGTTATTCTATACGGTCCAGCCTGCGGATTTCTCCTGAATCGTCCACAGACGGGCATAAAGCCCCTCGTGCCGCATCAGCTCGTCGTGCGTGCCCTGCTCCTTTACCCGTCCGTCTTCCAGAACGACGATCCGGTCCGCATTCATAATCGTCTTGAGCTTGTGGGCGATGACGATGACGGTGCGTCCCTCGATAAGCGTGTCGATGGCTTTCTGCACCTCCACCTCGTTTTCCGGGTCGAGCGATGCGGTCGCTTCGTCCAGCAGGATGATCGGCGCATCCTTCAGGATGGCGCGGGCGATGGATATGCGCTGCTTCTCGCCACCGGAGAGCGTGCAGCCGCCTTCGCCCACCATCGTGTCGTATCCCTGCGGCAGGCGCATGATGAAATCGTGGCAGCAGGCTTTCTCGGCTGCTGCGATGACCTCCTCGTCCGTCGCACCGGGCTTTCCGAAGCGGATATTGTCGCGTATCGTGTCCTGAAACAGATAGACGTCCTGGAACACCATCGAGATGCGGCTCATCAGACTTTCGGGTTCTATATCTTTCATCGGGACGCTATCGAAAAGGACACGCCCCTGCTGCGGGTCGTAAAATCGGGCGCAAAGTTTCATCACCGTACTTTTCCCGCTGCCCGAAGGACCGACGAGAGCCGTCAGCGTGTTCTTCGAAAACGCAATGGAAACGTCCTGCAGCACCGTCTTGTCCTGATAGGCGAACGACACATGCTCGAAACGGATGTCGCCGGTGGCCGGAGCCTGCCGTTCGCCTTCCATCTCCGGCTCGTTCATCAGCGTGAGAATGCGCCCTCCGGCAATGGAGAAGTAGCGGAACTCCGCAAAGTTGGTCAGCGCCGAAGTCAGCGGGTCGAACACGCGCGAGCCGACCACGAGGAACAATACGAACACGAGCAGCGAAAGTTCGCCTCCCAGCAGCAGGTAGGTTCCGCACAGCACCATCAGAGTCAGTCCGGCCCGCACCAATGTAATGCACAACAGCACGAAAGGACCCAGCAAAGCCTCCTGACGGATGCAGGCGCGGCGCAGTTCCGCAAAAGCATTGCGCAGGCGGACAAAGCGGTCGCCCAGCAGGTTGTAAGCTTTCATCACACGAATGCCTTGCAGGTATTCCTCTAAGCGGTTCCCGGCATTGATTTTGGCTTGTATCTGCTTACCGCTCAACTTTTTCTGCACACTCGTGCTCATCCATAGGACAAGCAGGGCAACCGGCAGTGCGGCGAACATGGCAACGGCCATCCGCCAGTCGATCCATACCAGCGAGAGGAACGCCAGTACGGGCATGACGACAGCTCCCATCAGTTGGGGCAAATGGTGGGAAATACCCGTCTCGGCCATCGTGAAATCGGTAACGAGCATGGACGAAAGATCGCCGGGGTCGCGCCGGGAAAGAAATCCCAGCGAGAGTTTCCGCAGATGTTCCGCCAGCGCGATACGCCCCGATGCGCTCATTTCGTAGGCTCCTCTGAAATTGGCCCGGTAGGAGGCCCGTTCAGCCAGAGCCATCACCAGCATATAGACGGCCAATATGCCGAAGATGCACCACAGCCTTGCCGTGTCGAGCGGTCGTCCGCTGCCGTCGAATGCGGCGAAGATGATGCGCACCGCCTCGATGGAGAGGCAGAAAGGTATGATATTAACCAGATTGACGAGCATGGTATAGCCCACGGGCTTATAAAGACGCTCCGTATGGCCTATCGTAATGTTTTTAATCGCATTCATATTCCACTCCTTTCATTTATGTGCGATGATATGCAGTTCTTCTTTTTTCTGAATCATCCGAATGTCGGAAAATCCGGCTTTGGACAGCAACCGTTTCAGGTCTTCGGCTCCATACACCGTCATTCCCTTTATCCTGTCCGTCCACGCCTTTCCGAGTTCGGGGTCGCTCGCTTCCAGACTGATGAGAAAGCATCCCCCTTTCCGGAGCACGCGGAAGACTTCGGCCAGCGCCTTGCTGACGGGAGACCAGAAATAGACGGTCTCGAAGGCCGTAACGGCATCGAAGGCCCCGTCCCCGTAAGGCAGGGAGCAGACATCGCCCTGCCGTATGAAACAGCGTCGATCCAGTTCTCCTGCATTGTGCCTGCGGGCGAAGGCGACGCTCTCCTCCGACAGGTCCATGCCGTAAACTTTTCCCTGCGGACACAGCTTCAGCAGACGCTTTACGTTGGCGCCGCCCCGCATCCGATGTCCAGCACATTCCATTCCGGCCGCCAGTCCACCTGTTTCATGCCGCGACGGGCCAGCGAAGCGTGGAAACAGTTCATTCCCCGCAAAATCATCCGTCCCCAGAATCCCTGCGGGCAACTCGTATTCTGTAAAATATCGTTCAAGAAACTATTCTTTTTCATATCTCCGTATTCAATTTTTGTTCAACTTCCAATGATAAGCGCTCGTATAGGCATCCCACATGTTCTTGTAGAGACCCTCGGCGACGGATAAGTCGTCGTGCCGGCCTTGCTGTACGATCCGGCCCTGCTGCAAGACCACGATGTTGTCCGCCGAGACGATGGACGACAGCCGGTGGGCGATAATAATCACGGTCTTGCCCTTTATCAGGGATTGAAGGGCCTGCTGCATCTTGTATTCGTTCTCCGGGTCGGCGAAGGCCGTGGCTTCGTCCAGCACCAGTATCGGCGCATTCTTCAGAATGGCGCGGGCCACGCATACCCGCTGCGCCTCGCCGCCTGACAGATACACGCCCTCGTCGCCTATCCTCGTCTCGTAGCCTTGCGGCAGCCGCTCGATGAACTCGTGGCACTGGGCGGCTTTGGCCGCTGCCACTACCGTTTCTTTCGTGGCGGCGGGGGAACCGCGGCGATGTTCTCGTACAGCGTGTCATAGAACAGGAAAGTATCCTGAAAAGCGAAATGAAACGGTATCCATCAACTGCGGCGTAGCAATGTTCCTGATGTTCACGCCGCCGATGAGCACCTCGCCCTGCTCCACGTCCCAGAAACGGGGAATCAGATTCGCGACGGTGGACTTGCCGCTTCCCGAAGGCCCCACGAGCGCTGTAATCCGGCCTTGCGGCGCCGTAAAGCAGACATCGCGCAGCGCCTCGGTACGTGTGCCCTGTTCCGTATTTTCGTAGGAGAACGACACGTGGCGGAACTCCACCTCATACGACTGTGGCACTTCGGGGCGTTCCGGTTCGGGAACGGGCTTTTTCTCCAGAATGCGGTCGATCCGCGCCACGCCTTCGTCGATCTCCTTGGTGTTTCCGCCCAGAAACGTCAGTTTGTAGATGGGCGAAGCCACACCCGGCCCCATGATGATGAAAAACAGCCATACGGTGGCCAATGCAAGCGACTGGGGATTTCCTTGTATTAACAGGATACCCACAGGTAGAATGAACGTCACCATCGAGTTAAGCAGGACGGTGAACGCAATCATTCCGTTCTGGTAGGTGTCGCAGCATTTTAGGGCGAACGTCTTATACGCCTGTATCTCGGCATTGAACTGCCGGAACGAGCGGACGCTCTGTCCGAATATCTTCACTACGGGCATTCCCCTGACGTACTGCACGGCGGAGGCGCTCATCTTCTCCTGCGCGTCATAATAGATACTCATGAACTCCCGTGCCTTCTTTCCCATGAAATTGGAGAATTGCAGGGCGAAACTCACCAAAACCACGGCCAGACAGACCACTGTCAGCCATGTATCCAGCGAGAAAAAGATGACGAGCATCACCACGACCGTCGCCACTACGTTCACCAAATCGGGAATCGTGTGGGCGATGAATCCCTCGATCTTCTCGATGTTCTGCTCCATCGTCTTCTTGATGGCTCCGGTAGAGGTGTTGTTGAGATAACCCAGCGACAGCTTGCCGATGTGTTCGGACAGCCGGACGCGCAACCCGTACAGAATGCGGAATGCCGCCACGTGCGAGGACATCAGGGCAGCGTACAACAGCACCAGTCCGCCGATAAGCCCGCAGAAAGCGATCCAGCCCCAGCGAATCATGCCGGCTCCGTCCACCGAAGCCGGGCTTGCACCGTGCGTCAGCAGCTCTTTCAACACCTCGTACACCGCCCAATAGGGTACGAGCATACACACGGCGCTGCCTGCCGACAGCAGACCTGCCAGAAAGAGCAGTCCTTTCTTCTGTCCCGCAATCTCGAACAGGCGGGACAGACCTTCTTTCTTCTTTGTCTTATCCATTGTCTTTTCCGATTTTATACCTTGTCATTTCGATACGATTTCATATCCCAACATTGAGCTGAACTTGTAGCACAACCGCGTCATCCGTCCCAATATCTGCCCGAAGAAGAAGCCCCAGCGCGGACGGAAGAATTTCATGTAGTTGGCCTGTTCCAGAAGGCGCAGGCGGGGTTCCCATTGTTCTACCAGACGCCCGTCGCTCAGACCGGAGCGGATTTGCGCCTCGTGTCCGCGGAGCGAATCGGGTTTCACCCCGTGACGGCTCATTATTGTGCCGCAGACATCGAACCACAGTTCGCCGCCCCCGAAAACGCTCCGCTACATGATGCAGGAATGCCTTTACCTGCTTTTCGTAGAAATACATCAGCACGCCTTCGACCACGAAAATAAAATGCGCATCGGAATGCCGACGGCGCAGGTCGTCCAGCCAGTCGGTTTCCAGCAGGGAGGCCGCGATATAGGGATTGCCCGGCTGCTCCGGAATCAGCTCGCGGCGTAGCGCAATGACTTCCGACAGGTCCATGTCGTAGAATACAGCCTTCCCGTCGCCGATACGCTGGAAACGGGTGTCCAGACCGCACCCCACGTTCACCACCACCGCATTAGCGTATTTCCCGATGAAGCGGCGCACGGCACGGTCGAAAAACCACCCGCGCACCACGCAGCCGACCTCGCTCAGCTTCGCCCCGTCGAAACGGGAATAGTCGTATTCCAGACTGTCCACCAGACCCTCCGCAACCTTGTCGTTCAGAATCGGGTTCTTTCGGCGGCTCTCTTTCGCCCTGTAGTAGAGCGGAATGAGCAATGTCTCGGCGACAATGCTCTCGAATTTATGTTTCTGTTTCATTTGTTATGATATTTATTAATGAACGATATTCAGATTTGTTCACGAATAAAAAAAGAGGAAACCTTCGTGAAGATTTCCTCTTTTCCCGCTGCCCCGTCACGGCAGCTCGTCCGTATGTGTCTTTTCTATCCGTCATACCTTGATAATGGCCCTCCAACCTTGAATTTCAAACAGAATATAGTCGTGCAGAATGGATTCCATTTCCTGCTTGGGCACTGCGTGCATCAACAGTTCCTCGAACAGCGTGAACATCCACACCGTATGCAGGTGAATGATGAAGTCGGACACGGCCGTATTTATATCCGGATACGTTTTTCTTCATGGCGGCGAACCATGCCTTGACCAGCCCGGTCGAGCGGTCGGTGTAGCTTTCGCGAAAATGTTCCAGCGAAGAGCCTTGGGCACGGAACAACAGGATCTCCAGCAGACTGCGATGCGTTTCGATGAGTGAAACGTATTCGTCGATACAGGCTTTCAGATATTTTTCGGAACGCATCGTCATCACGTCCTCGCCGCGTATGCCGTGATGCTCCTGCAACATGGCTTCCATAGCGTGCAGGACGGGACGGACCACTTCACAGAACAATTCGTCCTTGTTCCGGAAATAATTGTATATGTTTCCCACACCGACCCCGACGGCTCCGGCAATCTCACGCATGGAGGTCTTGGAATACCCCTGCTGCCCGAATCGCTGTTCGGCGACTGCCAATATGCGGCCGCGTATGTCTTCTTTGAGTACCTGCATAAATAATGAACGACGTTTCCGTTTATATTTTGCAAAAGTACGGGGTTTGAATTTACTGGACAATACCTATTTGTGGTGATTTTACATGATTGAAATAAGGGAAAAGCAGGTATTACCGGAGGTAGCGAAATACCTTGTTTATATCCGAAAGGAAAAGTCATATTGTTCATTGAAAAGGAGAAAGTCTCATAGATTATAATTACTTTTGTACTTAAAACTCAAAGAATCAAATATAAAATGGCAAAGATTACAGTAAAAGATACGAGTGTCACAATTATATCAGTCAACGAGAATGATTATATCAGCCTGACAGACATAGCAAGATACAAAAGCGATGATCCGACTGCGGTTATCGGGAACTGGCTGCGTAACCGGAATACAATAGAATATCTGGGTATTTGGGAGAGTTTATATAACCCTAATTTTAAACCCCTCGAATTCGAGGGGTTTAAAAAGGAAGCCGGGCTGAACGCCTTTACCTTATCACCGACAAAATGGATAAGTACGACAAACGCAATAGGAATACTATCCAAGTCAGGACGCTACGGCGGCACTTACGCTCACAAGGATATAGCATTTAAGTTTGCAAGCTGGATTTCCGTTGAATTTGAACTGTATATTATAAAGGAGTTCCAACGATTAAAGACCGAGGAACAACAGCAACTCGGTTGGTCTGCCAAACGGGAACTGTCGAAAATCAACTACCGCATACATACCGATGCTATAAAACAGAACCTTATCCCGGCAGAGGTAACCGCCAAACAAGCCAGTATTAGTTTATGCCGATGAAGCCGATATGCTGAATGTGGCGATGTTCGGTATGACCGCCAAGATGTGGCGTGAGCAACACCCCGAACTGAAAGGGAATATCCGGGACTATGCCTCTATTAACGAATTGATTTGCCTTTCAAATATGGAAAACCTCAATGCAGTATTTATAGACCAAGGTATTCCGCAGGGTGAGCGGTTGATTAAACTCAATCAGATAGCCATTCAACAGATGAAAGTATTGGAGAGTGACGGAAGCAAAAAATTGCTGAAATAGTAAAAAGAACAAGGATTGTCCATCGGGGTAATCCTTGCTTTCCATGGCGTATCTATCTTTTAGGTCACAGGTTTTATAATATACTATGGTAATTATATACATCCTAAATATTATTTTCGCCAAGGATATAACAAACCATGACGAATAAAGATGAAAATAACAATGAACTCTAGATAAAAACGCCTATTTTCTATCGCTTCCGGAGATAACCGAGTTATCTGTTCCTCCCAAAACGATATTACTGGAAGAAGGCAGGATAGCGGACAAGTTGTTCTTGATCCGGAAAGGTTGCCTGCGCCTGTTTTTCAACAACGAAGGGCAAGACATCACTTTCCAGTTCTTTTTCGAGGGGGATTTCGTCGCATCGTTCGACAGCCTGTATAAACGGACACCGAGCCTTTTTTCCTTGGAGAGCATAGAGCCGGCTGAACTGTCGGTAATGAAGCGGGAAGATTTTTTCAGAAACCTCGGACAGAAGCCCGTGTTACGGCAGATATACGAGGAAAAAATCATCGAACGCTTCCATGTCTATCAGCGGCTCTTCCTTTCCCGCATAAAGAACACCCCCAACAACGGTATGAAGAACTGCTGAAAGAATACCCCTCCATCATACAGCGGGTTCCCCAGCATTATATTGCCTCCTATTTGGGAATTACAGCCGTTTCCCTGTCGAGGATCAGAAACAGGCGATAGTTCATTTCTTTACATTTGTTATCGTCCGGTTCCAGTCGAAGATGCGAACTTTGCCGCATCTATTAAAACCGAAAGACAGATGAAAAAACGATTTTTGAATAGACTGGAGTCTGATTCCCGTGTTTGTCCTGTCCGCATACTCCGGAATCGAATTGCATGTGGCCGACTATGAAGGTAATCACGAGGTATGGCATAATTGGGCAGTTTTCCATGTCCTGACGAGCCTGCTGTTCCTCATGGCCTCCATATTCCATATAGCGACGCATTGGGGCTGGTATAAGGGAACTGCCAAGAACGGAATAGGCCGGAAAAGCAAGGTCACGGCGGTACTGTCGATTCTGTTCCTGTCCGTGGTTCTGACCGG
>ENA-OQNJ01000281-OQNJ01000281.1-human-gut-metagenome-genome-assembly--contig:-NODE-281-length-13641-cov-2.865695_pt1 | contig 13641 bp, 8 predicted proteins | sample MGYA00242630_ERZ504882 | MGnify/ENA primary metagenome ERZ504882 (study PRJEB26092, sample SAMD00036408) | human gut metagenome | host: Homo sapiens | study: EMG produced TPA metagenomics assembly of... | reverse complement strand
TTTATTTCGCAGCATCAGGTGATCCCGCAGCTTTGGCTAATGTAAATAAAGGTTGGAAGTAACGGTACTTGGGATGGAAGTAGAGTAACAGATACCGACTGGGCAGACATAGTGACCCAAACAGGTATCACACATGAACATACCATCAGTGGTAGTGGCGGTAACGAAACTGCACAAGCTTTCTTCTCTATTGGTTATCTAAATAATCAAGGTACTCAGAAAGGACAGGAATATGAACGTTATAATTTCTCAATGTCTGTCGATTTACAAGTAAAACCTTGGTTTAAAATGGGCGGATCTATCAACGGTTCATGGGCGGTTCAAGACTATGGTTATTCCCGTACCGGACAATCTTCAGGCTCGGGCCCTGTTGATATATATAGCGCGGCAAAAGCTATTCCACGCTTTGGTGTTCCTTATGATGAAGAAGGCAATATCATTACCAACCCCTGTGGCTCCACCACCAATGTCTATACTGTGATTGACGAATGGAATAAGTCAACCGATAACCGCCAAACTTTCCGTGCACTAGGCAGCTTTTACGGACAATTTGATTTTGGAAAAATATGGGCACCACTAGAGGGACTAAGCTATAAAATCTCTTTCGGTCCTGATTTCCGCCACTATCGTCAAGGTATTTTTATCAGCAAAGACTCTGCCGTGAAAATGGGCTCAAAAAACCTATGCTAAATATGCAACAGATCGTTACTTGTCATGGACACTGGATAATCAGATCAACTATAACAAGACATTCGGCAAACATAACTTAGGCGTAACCTTATTGCAATCAGCTTCCAAATATAATAAAGAAAGTGGTTCCGAAAGTGCTAACGCCATTCCTAATGAGAATTTTGAATGGTACAACATGGGCAGTGTAGACATTACAGATGCAGCAACTTATGGTGCTGGTATGAGTACCGGTATGTCTGAAAATCAGCTGGCATCATACATGGCACGTATAAACTACGCATACAACGACCGTTATTTATTGACTGTATCCGGACGTTATGACGGTTCTTCTGTATTAGCAGACGGACACAAATGGAGTTTCTTCCCTTCTGCCGCCTTGGGCTGGCGCATTGACCAAGAAGACTTCATGAAAGATATTTCTTGGATAAACCAGTTAAAGCTTCGTTTCGGTTTGGGAACAACAGGTAACTCAGCTGTAAGTGCATATTCTACATTAGGTAATATCCAGTCATTCTATGTACCTTTTGGCTCTACTCTAACACCTGCTTATGCTACAAATGAACCTTATTACACTTCTTCTCAAGTAAAAATGGCAAATAAAGATTTAGGTTGGGAAAAGACAACACAATATAACTATGGTGTAGATTTCAGTTTCTTGAATGGACGTATCAGCGGTTCAATGGATATTTATCACTCTAACACCAATGACTTATTATTAAGCATGACTATTCCAACCTTAACCGGCTTTAATTCTACTTATGCCAATGTAGGTAAAACAAAAAACTTCGGTGTTGACTTATCTCTGAACTTGGTTCCCATACAAACCAAAGACTTTGAATGGAGTTCCACTATCAATGCAGCCTATCAAAAAGATGAAATCGTAGAACTTGCCAACGGCAAGCAGGATGACATTTCCAATGCCTGGTTCATTGGTGAGTCAATCAATGTTTTCTATGGTACTGCCAGCGATGGTCTGTGGCAGGAAAGTGATGCGGCAGAAATGGCTAAATTCAATGCCAACGGACATAAATTTGAAGCAGGTATGGTTAAACCAGTTGATCAGGATGGTAACTATATTATAGACAGTAATGACCGTATTATTCTTGGCAACAAAAATCCTAAATGGGTACTGGGATGGAGCAATACATTCAACTATAAAGGTCTTGAACTAGGTATCGAGCTGAACGGACGATTTGGTTATATGGTTGATACGGGTGGTGAAGGCCAATACGGTATGTACAACCAACGTGAAATAAGCTATTGGACTCCGGACAACACTGGTGCTGATTATCTAAAAACCGATTTACAGTACAGCAGGTGGTGATGCTTATTCAAGTCTGCTAGGCTTTAAAGACGCTTCATTCATCAAGATCCGTAACATTTCTTTAGGTTATAACTTCAATTCCAAAGCATTAAAGAACATCGGAATCAGTTCTCTTAAATTATATGCACAAGCTAAGAATATAGGCAACCTCTATTCTTCAGTAGATTTTATGGATCTGGACTTAGGCACTACTTATTACAATAGAGGCTTTACTTTCGGTTTACAAGTTGGTTTCTAATTTGATAATAACACATTAAACTGTTTTTAAAATGAAAAATTTAAAATATACATTATTCACAGCTGCCCTGTCTGTCGCAATGACTGCCAGTTTCAGTTCTTGTAGCGATAGTTTCCTAGATGAAAAAAACAAGTCATCCTATACCACTGATTATTTCAAAACGTCACAGGGCATTCAAGATCTGGCTACCGCACTGTACGGTAACATCCGTTGGCATTTCGGTTATGAATGGGCGTATGGTATTACCCTTTACGGCACTGATGAATTCACAAACGGCTCTGACCTGACGGCAGAACCATGGAACACTTATGACAGCCGTCTGAACCCATTGGACTGTACAAAAGCAAACGGAGCGGCCAACAATAACTGTCCGGGTATATCAGCTCTTTGGGATCAGATGTATTACGGCATCGCTTCTGCCAATCAAGTTATCGCATCAGCTGACTATGTTACTGATGCGGAAGTCCGTGAAAAATGCTTGGGTGAAGCTTATTTCCTACGTGGATATAACTACTATCGTCTTTTCGCACAATATGGTGGTGTGGTTCTGCAAACCCAAGTTACTGAAGGTGTGGTCAGAACCTTTACTCGCGCTTCTGCAGAAGAAACATTAAACCAAGTGATTGATGACTTGCAGAACGCTTACGACAAACTGCCTACAGACAGATGGCGTGGTACAGGTACATGGACTAAATACACAGCAGCACACTTCCTGGCAAAAGCTTTGCTGTACCGTCAGTCTGAACGTTGCAGCGACTGGAACTCAAGTTATCCTGCTGATGCTGATTTGAAAAAAGCGATTACGTTATGCGATGAAGTCATCTCAAAATGTCCGTTAGAAAGTGATTATAATAACCTTTACGCCAAATGGACCGGTATAGACTGCAAAGCCGAGGAGTCTAATGAAATATTAATGTCATGCCAACACACTTCTTCGGCAACCGGACGTTTCGGAAACCGTACTTATAGTTACTTCAACCCACAATTCTCCAACTTCTCCGGTGGTTGGACACAACGTGGCCAATATATTGGTGGTATGGACTTCCAACGTTGCCGCCCTACAGAATACGCTTATGCTATCTTTGACAATGTGAATGACTCACGTATGTGGAAAACATTCAAAACTGTCTACGGATTGAATAATATTGCATCGAAAGCAGATGATGTAGTGGCTACAAACGGTATTACAGCCGATCAGGTTCCAACACTAGGCGACCAAGGCATCATCTTTATTCTTAATAAAAAAACGTGACAACCGTTTTAAAGACGCCACAAACTCCGATTATGGAACAGTAGGTCGTGGTGGTATAGCCCACTCCTTTGTAAACCCCGTAAACAAATAAAATGGGTGCCGAATGTGTTCCCTGTATATGCCGGTGGTCAATATGTATTGAACACCTATGGTGTTAGCGGAAATCCAGCACAGTCCAATGTCTTCTGTGGTATCAATAAAACTGATGACGGCTCGCGTACAGCAGAAAAAGGGGACGCACATCGTGATGTCATTATGGCCCGTACAGGCGAAACTTATCTGATAAAAGCGGAAGCTCAAGTACGTTCCGGTAACTTCCAGGATGCTATCTCTACCATCAACCAGCTCCGTGCACGTGCCGAATGGAAAAATGGTGAAGATCGCGAATACTACACCGATGGTTCTATGGCTTTCTTGAAAAGCGCAGGTGGTGACGAAGATAATTCAACCGCACTAAGCACTTTAGGTAAATGCAAAGATGCCAATGGTACCAAAATCAATAACACAGAGGCATTCAAGGCTTCTTTCCTTCAAAAGAACACTTACTATCTTTCAACTGGTATAGAACGCACTACAGATGCTTCCAGTCTGCAAATTTCAAGTTATTCATCATTACCGGCCGAGGATGAAGCTATTCTATCAGCTATGGGCGTAAATGGGGACAAAGACCGTTTGATCAATTTCATTTTAAACGAACGTACCCGCGAATGCCTAGGTGAATGGAACCGCTGGGAAGAATTAAGCCGTACCAAGACTTTGGTTCAACGTGCTAAATTATTCAATCCGGAAGCAGCTGCCAATATAGCAGACAAACATTTGCTTCGTCCTATTCCACAAACATTCTTAGACCAACTTCAACATGAAGACGGTACGAATTTAAGTGATGAAGAAAAAGCCGCAATGCAGAATCCAGGCTATTAACAGACTAGATTTTTGCAGTCAATAATTAATAAGGGGAGTACCGGATTCTGTACTCCCCTATTTTCCACACCATAAATACTTATTTTATAATGAAAAAAACTCGGTCGGTTTATATGCTTCACTACACTATTCTTGTTAATAGCGGGATGCAAACAACAAAAAACTATACGCTATGAACTTGTAGATGGCAATCCACAAATAGATTACATAGATTTCCTGAACGACACGCTATGCCGATTTGTCGCACCAGGACCATTGGTTCTGACAAGCCACTACACAAAAGAAGGAGATATTTATATAATACAAATCTAACGATATAGTGAGCGCACGGCTATATAAAACAAAAGAAGGAAAGCTACGAGGTGAGGCTCCTTTTTTGAAGGAATATGGATTATAAAAGAAAGGTGATATCAACAAGTTCTGTACAGTTCATTCACTCATTTCTTTTCATATAAAGAATCTATCTGTCAGCCCCCCAAAAAATCAATAACTAAAATCCAATACAAATCCAACAAGATGAATAAAGATTGTTATCCGTATATGGAAAAAGAACAGAAAGAAGATGAACAAAATTCCATGTAAATGAATAAAATTCCATAGGTAAGACACCTTCTTCGTCTATATTTGCATAAATCAAAAATCAAAGATACTATGGAACTATTACCAACAATCAGAAAAAGCATAATTGCATTCGTTCTGCTACCCGCACTTCTATATGCAGGTATCCCTCCCACCCTACAAAGCGATGCCTCACAAAGAATGACCAAAGATATCATGAACCGTGCTTACATCACCCCCAAACGTATTGTTACCAAATACGCAGGATGTAAGAATAATCTAATAAAAGACGAACACTATTTGTTAGAGCGTGGAAACGGCCAATCGGAGATGAACAAGAAAAAAATGTTGCATAATGACTTCTACTGAAACAGAGAAGGCATCCTTATTACTGGATTTCGGCAGTGAACTGCATGGAGGATTAAAGCTCGTCATGGGCAGTTCCAGCCGTAGGGAACCTTCTTTGGTAAGGATACGTTTCGGAGAATCTGTTGGAGAAGCTAACAGTAGCACTTCAAATTCCGAATGGAAAGTGGGATTTTCAACAGACGATCATGCCAAACGTGATATCATCATGGAAATTCCCCGTGACGGCATGATTGAAATAGGCAATACCGGTTTCCGCTTTGTCCGCCTCGACTTGCTGCAAAACAACGCTACTATCTCTTTAAAAGAAATTTCAGCTATCCTGCGCTACCGTGATATTCCCTATCTGGGGTCTTTTGAATGCAACGACCAACGTTTAAACAAAATATGGATTACCGGAGCCTATACTGTCCACTTGAACATGCAGGAGTTTTTATGGGATGGCATCAAACGTGACCGGGTAGTCTGGCTGGGCGATATGCATCCTGAATTAATGACCATCAGCCGTGTTTTCGGATACAATGAGGTGATTCCCAACAGTCTGGACCTGGCCTGCAAACAATTTCCTTTACCCGATTGGATGAATGGCATGAGTGCATACAGCCTATGGTATCTGATCAACCAATATGAATGGTATCACCAGACCGGAGATATTGATTTTTTAAAGAAACATTCCGACTATATCAGCGGATTAATCCATCTGATAAACGGAAAAGTGGATGATGCGGGAAATGAAACGTTAGCACCTGCCCGCTTTTTGGACTGGCCATCCAGCGGAAATAAAGCCGGAGTTGAGGCAGGCTATCGCGCACTGATCGTATGGGCCATGCAAGATGCGCATCAATTGTCTTTAAAACTTGGCAACACCTCTGATGCTCAATTATGTCTGGACATTATCAACCGGATGAAAAAAAAGATATTACCTCACAACAATCTGAAACAGGCAGCTTCATTAATGGCCATCACCGGATTGATGGATCCCCAACAGGCTTGCGATGAAGTTGTCTCTGTAGGCGGTGGAAAAGGTTTTTCCACTTTTTACGGGTATTATATGTTGGAAGCATTAGCCAAAGCAGGTGAGTATGAGAAAGCAATAGATATCATTAATACTTTCTGGGGGGCCATGCTGGATTTGGGAGCAACCACGTTTTGGGAAGATTTCAATCTGGACTGGATTCCTAATGCCGCTCCTATAGACGAACCTGTTCCAGCCGGAAAAAAAGACATACATGGCGATTTCGGCGCCTATTGCTATCCCGGATTCCGTCACAGCCTTTGCCACGGGTGGTCTTCAGGACCTACCACATGGCTGTCAGATCATGTATTAGGTATAAAAATCGTGGACGTGGAACGCAAGCAGATCAGTATTGAGCCACACTTGGGTAAATTAGAATGGGCCAAAGGTACTTATCCCACCCCTTGGGGCGTGATAGAAGTCAGCCACGAGAAGAAAGCCGATGGTAAAATCGCAACCAAAGTAAAACTTCCGAAAGGTGTAAGACAAATTTAATTATAAAAAATCGTTATCAAACTTCTATAAAAACTGGATCTTATGAAAAACATAATGATATGGATTATGCTCCTCTTGAGTATAACTTATACTGACGCCCAAAATGGAAAATCTCCTAGAAAAGACTATGCCAAATTAGCTAATTATGATGAAAGTAAGGTTCCGCAATATACCTTACCTTCCGTATTAATGTGCCACGACGGAGAAATGGTTCAGACCAAGGAACAATGGGAGCAAAAACGCCGCCCCGAAATTTTAAACCTGTTCACGACTTATATGTTTGGCAAAGCACCTGTATTAAAACACAAACTGCCTTGTACAGTCAGTCGGATCAATGAAAAAGCTCTGAACGGACGTGCCACCCGGAAAGAAATAACCATCCAATTAACAGACGATCCACAGGGGCCCCACATCGACTTGCAACTGTATCTTCCTAATCATGTATCAGGAAAAAACTTCCGGTTTTTTACTAGGCATCAGCTTCATGCCCAATTACACGATATATGATGATCCCGATTTATCTGTCCCCGAAATAACAGATGAAAAAATGAAGAAAAGATCTTTCAGGGGATCAATGGACAAATCCTGGCAGCTTGATAAAATTTTGGAACACGGATATGGTCTGGCCACTTTCTGTTATAATGATGTGGATCCCGATTTTGACGATGACTTCCAAAATGGTGTGCATCCTTATTATTACGAGAAAGGGCAGAATTTCCCAGATCCGGATCAATGGGGTTCCATTGCAGCTTGGGCATGGGGCATGAGCCGTGCCATGGATTATCTGGAAACAGACAAAAAAGTGGATGCTAAAAAAGTTGCCGTGATAGGTCATTCTCGTCTTGGCAAAACCGCTGTCTGGGCCGGAGCCTCCGATCCGCGTTTTGCTTTAGTCATATCCGGGAATTCGGGATGTTGTGGAGTTGCCATCTCACGTCGTTGTTTCGGTGAGACTGTAGAAGCTATGAATGTACGTTTTCCTCATTGGTTCTGTGGTAATTACAAACAATTTAATGACAGGGAAAAATACTTACCTTTCGACCAGCACGAACTTGTTGCCCTAATTGCTCCAAGACCTATATATATAGCCAGTGCAGAAGAAGACAACTGGTCCGACCAAAAACGGTGAATTTCTAGGAGGTAAAGGAGCTGAACCTGTATATGCCCTCTATGGTTTGGGCGGAATAGGTTGTGAAGAAATGCCTCCCGTAGATACACCCTACATGAATGGCCCTATCGCATACCACAATCGCAAAGGACCTCATGCTGTTCTTCCATACGATTGGGAACAATTCCTTCGCTTTGCTGACAAATATTTTAAAAACAAATAATTAATATATAAATCAATGATGAAAAACAAGAACCTGCTTATAGGATTATGCTCGGTACCCCTGTTGCTTAGCATATCAACAAACATGATAGCCCAAGACTTGCGTGAACGTACATATTATTACGAAATACTAGAACCACGCCATGAGCCCAAACCAGAAATCAAAGGTTTTGCAACTGAAAGAATAAAAGAAAACTTAGACAGAGGATTAACGGCCACTCCATCTGCAGACGGGAAAGGTATCTACCTCAGTTGGAGACTATTGGAACAAGATGGAACTGACACTTCCTTCCACCTCTACCGTTCTGCAAACGGCAAGACACAGCGCTTATCAAAAAATCCAATTAAAAACACCTGTGACTTTGTTGACCAAACTCCCGTTTCTGAAAAAGCAACCTATTGGATCTGTGCATTAGATAAAAAGAAAAAAGTAATTGACACATCTTCCAAATTGGATGTGGACTGTTCTATATTGAGAAACTATCAGTCCATTAAATTGAACCATAATATAAAAGCAGGCAAAATAGCCGTTGCTGATTTGAACGGGGATGGCATTTACGATTATATCATCCGCACCCCGGAAAAAAATGTGGATCCCGGAATGCCCGGTACTTTGGATGGTTCAACTTATCAAATTGAGGCTTATTTAAGTGACGGCACTTTTTTATGGTCTAAAGATTTAGGACAAGGTATCGAGCCCGGTGTTTGGTACTCCCCTTTCATCGCATATGACTTCAATGGAGATGGCAAAGCAGAAATTGCCTTAAAAACAGCTCCGGAAACAACCAAACGAAATGAAAAAGGACGGGTAGACTCCGGTGAGGAGTATCTAAGTGTATGGGATGGAATGACCGGAAAAGAAATTGCCCGCGTGAACTGGCCTGAACGGAATGACAGGTATGGAAATCTGGTCCGGCAGAACCGTAACCAAATAGGAATGGCCTATCTGGACGGCAAGACCCCTTATATATTGGCATGTCGTGGCACTTACAAACTGATGACTGTAGATGCATGGCAGCTGAAAGATAACAAACTGGAACGTGCATGGCGATGGGACGGCGATGAAGAAAATCCCGTAGTAAGAAGCATGGGTTCCCATAATATGGTATGTGGTGATGTGGATGAAGATGGAAAAGATGAAATTCTGTTAGGCTCATGCGTGCTTGATGATAACGGGACTTTACTATGGTCTACCGGACTAGGACACCCTGATAAAATCTATCTGACTGATATCGACCCGGATCGTCCGGGTATGGAAGTGTTCCTTTGTCTGGAACCTTGGCACGAGAACGGACGTGGCGTTTGTGTTGTGGATGCCAGAACAGGACAACCGGTATGGAATATCGGTCATAAGACATTCCATGTAGGCGATGGGATGGTTGCTGATTTTGATCCGGTCCACAAAGGTCTGGAATGTTTTGCCAGCGAAGACCGTAAAGGAGGCAGCACAGACAAATATCTACTTTCGGCTGACGGTAAACCTTTAGGTAAAAATGAGGAAGTGCCCTCCTGCCGTAATTGGGCCTGGTGGGACGGTGACTTATTGCGCGAAACATTCAAAGGGGACGATAACCGATGGGGGGCAAGTTCCTCTTCAAACGGTCGTTCACTAAGTATTGTAAAATGGAAAGGAGAAACACTGACACAAGGAATTGAAGGTGATATCTTAATGATCGCAGACTTATATGGAGACTGGCGTGAAGAAATAATCACCGCATTGCCCGGTGAAATACGTATCTACACAACCAATCTTCCGGCAAAAGACCGTCGCACCACATTGATGCAAGACGGAATATATAGAAGTTATGTAGCTCATCGTTCCATGGGATATCCACAAGCTCCTGTCCCCTCCTATTATTTAGGAGAATAATATTAAAATTAGCATGAAGGATTCCTCTAAAAACTGTAACGGATATCCTTTTGCTGTAGGGGCGCTTTGATGCGCCCTTATGCATATAAAATTCAACCCTAATCATAAACATCATGCAAAAGATACTATTACTCATTGCTTCCCTTTTTTATTTCAACTTTATACTCGCAGAAAATGAAATAAAATCCTGGCAAGGCATTCATGAAACGCCCCTTTCCTGTCTAGAACAACAATTTGCAGAACCTCCTGTGGAATTTGCCAACCATGTAATATGGGGTTGGGAAGGGAAAATGGATAAAAAGACTATTTGCAATGACTTGGATTCTATCAAAAAGAAAGGATTCCGTGCCGTAATATTTGAAGCAGGTTACAAACTACCCTTCAAATATCTTTCCGAAGAATGGTTTAAAGCGATTCGTACCGGAGTACTTGAAGCCAAAAAGCGAGGTATGAAAGTCTGGATTATTGATGAAGGAAAATATCCCAGCGGATTTGCAGGAGGAAAATTCTCACAGGAACGTCCCGATTTGAGAATGCAAGCTCTTGTGATAGGTGATACCATACAGATCAAACGGGGAGAAGTAATGACAAACCATAAAATAGCACCGGAAATCATCAGTGCGGTAGCCGTCAGTACATCCGGTGCTCCTAACAGAACTGTAGCAATTAATAATGGTGAAATAAGTTTCAACGCCGGACTGGATGACTGGAAGGTCCTATTGGTCAAAAGCGACTTTCGGACGGCCGTAACCCGAGCCGTTAATAATCCCAACGGCGGCAAAGATGCCACTAATTCTCTGTGTGATTATCTGAACCCTATTGCCGTACAACAATTCATTGATTGGACACACGAACAGTATAAAAAATATCTTGGTAAAGAGCTGGGTACCACCGTACTTGGTTTCCGGGGAGACGAACCCGATTATGCACATTTACCCTGGACTCCTTCCATTGTCCAAACATTCAAAGATACAAAAGGGTACGATCCGACTCCCTATCTGGCCTCCTTTTTTACCGCTTCGCCCACCATACAGGAACAAAGGGTAAAAGCCGATTATTGGGATGTCTGGTCCAGCTTGTTCGCCACCCATTTTTTCAAATTACAGGCCGATTGGTGTGCTGCTAATGGAGTAGCCCACATTACCCATCTTAACAAAGAACATGAAATGCCCGCATGTGTTAAAGCTGAAGGAGACTATTTCCGGAATTTAAGTAAAGTTCAAATACCCGGAGTAGATGCAATCTGGAACCAAATATGGCCCGGTACCCTTAATGATTTCCCCAAACTAGCCTCATCTGTAGCTCATGTTTATGGAAAACCTAGAGCATTCAGCGAAAGTTTTGCAGCTTACCACATCTCCCCTACCATTCCCCAAGCCAAATTTGTTGTAGATCATCAAATTGCCCGTGGGATTAACTTCTTTGAATTCATGTTCTGGCCGGCAGGGTCCAAACATCGCAATTGGATGAGTGATCCCGGTATGAAAGGCCTGAATGAATATACGAATCGCACCACTTACCTGATGAGTCAGGGGAAGCCGGGAGCACGGATTGCCATGTATTACCCCACATCTACTATGTGGCTGGGTAACAATGAAGTTTATAAGGATATCGTCACTCTTACCCAACAGCTGTTAACTCATCAACGAGATTTTGACTACATAAACGATGATGCTTTTACGGAAGCACTGACCATAGGTTCCGGCTATCTGGAAAATAAAAGCGGACAAAGATATGAAACATTGGTTATCCCATCATCGGATGTTATTTCCGCATCTGCCTGGAAAGTGATAGAAACATTTTCCTCACGTGGAGGAAAGGTCCTGTTTTGGGGAAGGAAGCCTGCTTCTTTCATTGACAAAAGTTTCACTGCTCCCGGTTCCCTATCAGATTTAACCAATAGCAGGATTGAGCCATCCACCAGATGGACAGCACAGGTAAGCTCTTCCCTTCCGGAACCGGAAATGAAAATCATTTCACCTGCCAATGATTCTATCCGCTACACGCGCAGAGTAATGCCCGATGGCGACCTCTACTTCATATTCAATGAAGGGAATAAAGCTACAGAATTTACAGCAGACTTTGATAAAGTAGGAGTCGCAAAAGAATGGAATGCGACAGATGGCACACTCCAACCGATAAATGCAACAATTGTCAATAACCGTACCCGTCTGACCATTAAACTGGAAGCATGGGAAAGCAAGCTCATATCTATCGGAAAAAATAACAGAGAATATAACATTAAAGAATATGGCGTAAAAGGAAATGGCTATTCGGAAACAGCCACTTTACAACGTATCATTAATGAAGCAGCTCACAATGGAGGCGGAACGATAGTTATTCCTGCCGGGGAGTATCTAAGCGGCGCTCTATTCTTCCCACGTGGTGTAGATTTACGTATAGAAAAAACGCCAAACTAATCAGCACTGTCGACCCCAATGAATTTCCTGTCATCCCTACCCGTTTTGAAGGTATAGAAAAAAGGTGGCGATGTGCTTTCTTGAATTTTGACCATTCAGACGGAGTTAAAGTTTATGGTGAAGGAGTTATCGATGGTAAAGGAGTAGAATGGAAAAAATTCCATTCGGAAACTCCGGACGTCCTAGACTGTTATGTTTCACAGATTGCCCGGGAGGTAAGATTTCCGGTTTAAAAATGATAAATCAGGCCTCATGGTGTCTTCATGTACTTTACACAAACGGCTTCACTATAGATGGAATCGATATCCGTGCATTGGAATATATACCCAGTTCCGATGGCATAGATATTGATTCGTCCAATGATATACTGATTACTTCCACCCGCATTGAGGCACATGATGATTGCATCTCCATCAAATCCGGACGAGACGAGGACGGACGCAGAGTAGGACGTCCCAGTGAAAACATTCTGATAGAAAACTGTCATTTTGCATACGGTCATGGTGGAGTGGCTATGGGCAGTGAAATATCAGGCGGCATACGCAATGTGACCATACGTTCCTGCCTGATGGATAACGAAAACTGGAGCCCCTTACGTTTTAAAAGTCAGCCCAGCCGCGGCGGAACTGTGGAAAATATCACTTTTGAAGATATTACCATCAAAGGAGCGCGCAGTATCTTTGATATCAATATGGAATGGCGTATGGTTCCTCCGCTTTCACCTGCACATTATCCGCTGACCTGTTTGCGCAATATCCATTTCAAGAATATAAATGGAGAAGCACAATCAGCAGGAACCATGTATGGTTTTAAAGAGGCTCCATTCGGAAATGATACATTCTTTTTTGAGAATTGCCATATCAAAGCTCAAAAAGGATTAAGCATCTCAAATGTGGCCAATGTTAATTTTAAAGGTTTGGAACTAGAGATAAAAGAAGGAGAAAAGATTTATGAACGGTCTGCAAATAAAGACAAATAACCCAATAAGAACACTGTTAAATAAAAAACTACACTCGAAATGCGTACACATGCATAATATTCAAGGAAGATGTACACATTTCCATTGTAGGAAATCCCAGACCATCCTATTTTTGCGCTACCATTAAAACACTAAAACAACATGATGAAGAAAAAACTTAATACTATCATTCTTTTTTAGTTG
>ENA-OQNJ01000280-OQNJ01000280.1-human-gut-metagenome-genome-assembly--contig:-NODE-280-length-13641-cov-4.206379_pt1 | contig 13641 bp, 6 predicted proteins | sample MGYA00242630_ERZ504882 | MGnify/ENA primary metagenome ERZ504882 (study PRJEB26092, sample SAMD00036408) | human gut metagenome | host: Homo sapiens | study: EMG produced TPA metagenomics assembly of... | reverse complement strand
CCTGGCAGATACAGAAGAGCATGATCTTACGTGCAGTTATGAAGGAGATATGACAGCAGAAGTGAAAAGAGAGTGCACTTCCAGTGAGCAGGTCATCAAACAGCCATTTCAGATCATCAAAGCAGCCAACAATGGAAAGACCGATGCAGATCTGTTATCCGGAGCTGGATTTACAGTTTATCTGAAATCTTCCCTTACAAAGAAAGCAGATGGAAGCTATGATTTTGATTCTGCCAAACCAGTAGTGAGTGGAGAAAATGGAGCAACTGAGATTTTCACAGATGAAAAAGGGTATGCCTGCAGTATTCCATTACCATTTGGAAGCTATATCGTGCGTGAAACTACAACACCGCACAATTACAAGCCAGTCGATGATTTTGAAGTGAATATCACAGAGCATCATCCAAATGAGCCACAGATCTGGCGAGTGCTTCTGGATGAAGAGTTTAAGGCAAAACTGAAAATCGTGAAAAAAGACGATGAAACAAAGAAATCCGTATTGATTGCCGGAACAGAATTTAAGGTATATGACCTGGACAACAAGAAGTATGTGGAACAGGTAACAACTTACCCAGTGACAACTACTCACAAGTCCTATTTTACGGACAGCCAGGGATATCTGATCATGCCGAAGAATCTGAAGATCGGACATTACCGGATTGAGGAAGTCAACGCACCGGAAGGGTACACAATCAATAAGAACTATGTAGAGATTGCGGTGGATGCAAATACAGCATACCAGATGGATTCTGAGAGCGGAGATGCCATTATTACGGTAGACTACGAGAACCATCCGGTAAAAGGAAAGCTGACGATCTATAAAAAAGGTGAGATGCTGACCGGATTTAAAAAGGATTTTGTTTATGAAGAAAGATACCTGAAGGGTGCATCATTTCATGTCTATGCAGCTGAAAATATCTATACACCGGATTATCAGAAAGATGAAAACGGAAACAGACAGCTGATCTATGCAAAAGATGCACTGGTAACAACGGTAACGACTGGAGAAGACGGAAAAGCAGTTGCTGATAACCTGCCGCTTGGTTCTTACTATGTAGTAGAAAAGACTGCACCGGAAGGATTTGTCCTGAACCATGACAGATCGGATGTCGCATTTGTCTATGCAGATCAGGATACACCTGTGATCGAACAGGAAGTGACTGTTGGCGATGACCGACAGAAAGTTGCAATCCAGGTAGAAAAACAGGATGCAGAAAATGGTGCAACCGTAGCAGGAGCTGTCTTTGGTATCTATAACAAAGCGGATATTAAGGCGGATGGAAAAGTGATCGTGAAAGCAGACACACTCTTACAGGAAATGACTTCTGATAACGATGGACTTGCAGCATGTACGCTGGATCTGCCACTTGGACAGTATTATGTGAAAGAGTTAAAAGCACCGGCGGGATTTGTATCCTCTGATGAAGTTCTGAATCTGGATGCTTCTTACCAGGGACAGGATGTGAAGACAGTAAAACTGAAAACAGTGAAAAAGAACCAGCCGACAACAGTAGAAATCACGAAATCTGATGTAACAACAGGTGTGGAACTGGATGGGGCAAAACTCACCGTTCTTGATAAAGAAGGAAATGTTGTGGATCAGTGGACTTCTGTAAAAGATCAGCCACATGTGATCAAACGACTGACAGTTGGAGAGGAATACACTCTTCGTGAGGAAATGGCACCTTATGGATATCTGAAAGCAACGGATGTGAAGTTCACGCTGGAAGATACCGCAGAGATTCAGAAAGTAGAGATGAAAGATGAAGTTCCAACAGGACTTCTGATCATCAACAAAAATGGAGAATTTCTGGATAAGATAACACTTCTGGATCATGTAAAAGGTACCGTGGAGCATCTCTTTGAGTATGTAACCGGAAGCCTTTCAGATGTGACGTTCGATGTATTTGCTGCGGAAGATATCAAAGCGGCAGATGGTGTCAGTGAAGATTATTTCAAAGCAGATGAAAAAGTGGGAACCATTACCACAGATTCCAATGGTATTGCACAGATGGGAGATCTCCCGGCTGGAAAATACTATGTGAAGGAAGTGAAAACAGCCCATGGTTATGTGCTGGACAAAGAGCCGAGATATGTTGACCTTTCCTACCGTGATCAGGACACACCAGTCATCACTTATGATGAGAAATGGCAGAATGCCCGTCAGAAAGTAAAGGTTACGGTTCTGAAGAAAGAAAAAGATACAGACCGTGTTCTTGCAGGTGGTGTCTTCGGTCTTTATACCAGTGAAGATATCAAAAATGCAAAGGGCGAGGTACTCCTTGAGAAAGACAGTCTGATCGAGCAGCGGGTAACGGATGAAAAAGGACAGATTACTTTTACGGCAGATCTTCCGGTAGACGGAAAATACTATGTGAAAGAAATCTTTGCGCCGGACGGATTTGTTACAACAGAAGAAGTACAGGAATTTACCTTTGAATATGCCGGAGAAGACCAGGCAGAAGTAAGCTACGACTTTACTTTTGAAAATCAGCCAACCACAGTGGAGCTGTCCAAAACAGACCTGACAACAGGTAAAGAACTTCCAGGTGCACACCTGAAAGTAACGGATTCAGATGGCAATACAGTAGATGAATGGACTTCTACGGAAGAATCCCATGTGATCAAAGAACTGGTTGTTGGTAAGAAATACACCATGACAGAGACAAAACCGGCAGATGGATATGTCACTGCAGAAAGTATTACTTTCACAGTAGAGAATACAGCAGAGGTTCAGAAGCATGAGATGAAAGATGATGTGACAAAAGTAGAGATCAGTAAGACTGATATCACAGGAGAAACTGAGATTCCAGGTGCGAAACTGACGATTCTCGATAAGGATGATCAGGTAGTAGAGAGCTGGACTTCCACAGAGGAAGCACACTATATCGAAAAACTTCCAATCGGTAAATATACCTTACGTGAAGAGCAGGCACCGAAAGGATATCTTCTGACATCGGATGTTAGTTTTGAAGTAAAGGATACTGGAGAGATCCAGAAAGTAGCTATGAAAGATGACACTGCCAAGGGAAAAGTGATTCTCAATAAGACAGATAAATCATCAGGAGAACCGCTGAAAGGGGTAGAATTTGAACTCCGTGACAGCAAAGGAAAGGTTCTGGAAACCTTAAAGACAGATGCTGCCGGTCATGCAGAAAGTAAGCTGTATGAGATTGCCACATTTAAGAACGGCAAATATGATACCGCTATCAAGTATTATCTGGTGGAAACAAAGACACTGGACGGATACACGCTGGATCAGACCAAGCATGAAGTGACATTTGCTTATGCAGATGACAGTACACCGGTTGTAGAAGTTACCTTTAATCTGACAAATGAGAAACCGGAAGTTCCGGAAACACCGAACACACCGGATACACCACAGTCCCATGAAGAGACGAAGGTATCAAATGCACCGAAAACAGGTGACAGCACGAATATCTGGCTGCCGATCCTGCTTCTTGTGATCTCCACAGGAGGTATGGCAGGACTTTATATCAGTAGAAAAAGGAAAACCAAATAAGGAAACTAAAACCAACGGTTATGATTGGGAGCTTCTATGTGAGGCTCCCTTTTTCATACAAAAAATCACAGAAAGGAACAGAAAACTATGATGAAAGCAATGGAAAAAAGACAGGAAGCACGAAAAAACCAGGAGAAAACAGTAAAGAGAATGATGGCTTATCAGAAGAAAGCTGAGCAGATGGTCAACAGAAAAAGAATGAACCATCACATGATCAGAAAGGGGTAAAAGCGTATGATGAACAGAAAAGAATTTTATGAATATGTCAAAGACAATGTAAAGGAGTATCTGCCAGAGTCTTACAGGGACGCAGAAATTAAACTTCAGGAAGTAGAAAAAAACAATGGACTGAAGCTTACTGGCATTACAATTCCAAATGGGAATCAGAGAATCGTACCGACAGTCTATCTGGATTCCCTCTACCAGGAATATATCAATGGGAAAGATGTAGATTCTTGTGTTGGGGATGTAGCTGATATGCGTATTGAAGCACAGGGTAAAGCAGAATTTTTTGATATGGGAGTTCCGGATATTCTTGATTATGAAAAGATGAAGGACAAATTACAGATGAGAATTTGTGACAAAGAATGGAATACCGATCGTTTGGCAGACAAAGTAGTCACAGAACACGGAGATTTTGCAGCTTATTATGCAGTAAATCTGGAGGAAAATGGAGAGGGAATCAGCAGTATTCCAGTAACTGTTTCTCTGATGAACGAATGGGGAGTATCTGTCGAACAGATTCAGGCAGATGCGATGATGGCAGATAAGAACAGAGGCGTGCAACTGGTGGATATGACACAGATTATCGAATCTATGATTTTTGGAGGAACACCGAAGAATCTTTTGAATGAAAAACTGGATATGGAAACTGTGGAGAATCCAATGTTCTGCCTTACCAATGAATCTAAGATGAATGGAGCTTCCCTGTTACTGCAGGAAGATATTCGAAAACAGATTGGGGAATGCCTGGGAAGTGATTACTTTGTCATCCCATCTTCCGTTCATGAAGTGCTGATTCTCCCGGATAACGGTATTTTACAGGTTCCAGAATTAAATGCGATGGTACAGGAAGTCAATGAGACACAAGTGGAAAGACAGGAACAGCTTTCTGATAAGGTTCAGTTCTGTGACAAAAAGACCGCAGTATTGGAAAATGCTGAGCGCAGGGAAGCACGTCTGGAGAAAGAAAAAGTAGCCGAAAAAGCGGAAGTAAAAGGTGGAATCCATGGAAGATTGGAGAAAGCTAAGGCAGAAATCAAGGCAAAAGGGACGGATACAATCCCAAAGAGTAAGGCGAGAGATCTTGCTACAGCATTATAAAGTGAAAAGAAAACGATGGCTTATGGGGACTGTGCAGAGCAGTCCCCAATTTTTTGAAGTTGGAGGAGAAAAGAATATGGATTGGTGTTTATATGGTGAAGACAAAAGGAGGGAAATTGATAGAGATTTAAAACCGGAATATCTTTTGGATGATTTACGGAGATATCAGGATGTATTTGGCGAAGAGTTTGGTGTAAAAGAGCTTCTTATGCTGGAGGACATCCGGGTAAAGGCTATGATTGCCGGAGCACTTGCAGATATGCCGGAATTTCTTATTGATCAGATTGGAAAAGCAAATAACAGCAGTAATTTTCCTTCTATGACAAGGGCAATGGAACGGATTGCCGATGTTGTAGAAGAAAAGTGGGAAGAAGAAAGGGAGTAACAGATGGCAAATAAATTATATGCAATGGAGCAGCTGACGGAGGAAGTGGCAAAGGACGTTTCCGCTAATCCGCAGGAGTGGATACGTTTTCTAAATACTGCATCCAGGCTGTACCGGTACACTTTTCCGGAACAGCTCTTGATCTATGCACAGCGTCCGGGAGCAACAGCGGTGGCTTCCATGGAAATCTGGAACCAGAAGATGTACCGATGGATTAAAAAGGGTTCCAAAGGAATTGCCCTGATAGATAACACATCCGGACCAAAAACGAAGTTACGATATGTTTTTGATGTGCAGGATACTTATAAGGTAAAAAATCTTGGCAGAGATCCACAGTTATGGAACCTTAATCCGGAAGGAGAACAACTGGTGGCAGATTATCTGCAGGAACAGCTTGCACTGGAAACAACAGAGGGAGGCTTGCCAGAGGTTCTTCACCAGGCGGCAGAAGAAAGTGTGCAGGCCTGGCTACCGGATGCTTTCGATGAATTGCAAATGGATGTATCAGGTACTTTTCTGGAAGATTTGGACGAGCAGAATCAGAAAGTGGAGTTCCGGGAATTGATGACAAACAGTGTCTGGTATGTATTACTGAACCGATGTGGACTGGATGTACAGGAATATCTGGATGCAGAGGATTTTCGGCATATTACGGATTTTAACCAGTTAAAGGTTATGGGACATCTTGGAAGTTCTGTGAATGAGATCAGCAGACCGGTATTGATGCAGATTGGACGATATGTATTGGATGATCTGGAAAAAGATCTGAAAACGGTTGCAAAAGAAAAGAAAGTAGCTTATAATAAATTTAACACGTTAATTCGTGAAAGTGAAACAAAGAACACAGAAGATAGAGAAAAAAATAAGGAGGAAACAGAGCATGAGAGAGATCACTTACAGCCAGAACGGAGAGTATCAGATTCCAGATATCAGCCTGGAAGAGACAAGAGGAACAATCGGGAAGTACGGAATGATGAGGAAAGAGTATCTGAGAAATTACAAGGTAGCCAGGTTCAACATTCTGACACTGCAGAACCGTCTGGACAGTCATCTGATGGAGATCGACAGTCAGGCAAGACAGAGAGTAGACAACCTGATGAACGAACTTCTAGAGAAAGATCCGGCACCAGACAAGATGGCAGACACAATGGCATGGACCAGACACATGAACCAGATCAAAGCACAGGCAGAGGAACTGGTGATCCAGGAGATTATTTACAGTTAAGCCTGTTCCCAACAGAAGAGGAACAGTTTGGAGAAATAAGGAAAGCGGCAGCTGCATTAGAACAGCCGGCCGCTTTTCTTATTTCCGATGAAGTAGTCGATCATATCCTTCGCACAGGTAGTGGGCAGAAAAATACACTGTTTCATATTACTGCAAGATTGATCGAAGGTCTGGACAATGAAGAAATGCAAAGCTTCCTGAAAGATGAATATGGCACCGGAGGAAAAGGATTTACCATAGATAATCAGAAAATCAGTATCTGGTACGACAACGATGGTATCCGTATCCGGAGAGGTGATTCTGCAAGAAGAAACTTTGACCGTATCGTTACGTGGGAAGAAGCCGCTGACAGAATCCGAGATATGTATGAGGAGGGAAATTACGTTGATAATCTTATCTCCAATAATGCTATCGAGCAGGAACAGAAAGAAATGACAGATCTTCTGGCACTCCATTTCCGTGATACGAGCAGAAACAGAGAAGAACTGTTGTCTTATTCTGACTGGCAGGATGTAGTAGGGGCGGCTTGGACAGATTCGGAAGAAGCAGCTGCGACAGCCTATCGTTTTGAATGGCTTCAGGAAGATATGGAAAAGAATCCAGAAGATTATCATCGCTGGGAAATACAGCATAATCCTGAATATTTCCAACGTTATAAAGATCTCCAGAGGGAGCGTTCCTGGGTGGATCAACAGTTTAAAGTAGAGCGACCGGCTCTATCCTTTATCACACAGGATGAAATTGATGCAGTGTTAAGAAGAGGCGGTATTACTGCCGGAGGACGTAACCGAATCTATGAGTATTTCATGGAGCACCATGATATGAAAGATGCAGCTGAGTTCCTGAAAAATGAATATGGAACAGGTGGTTCTTCACCCGGAATACCAGGAGCAGATGCTTCTGACGCATCCCACGATGCAAAAGGATTAAAGCTTGGAAAAGGGAAGATTGGCAATCCAGAGGTAGAAGTTTTATTAAAGTGGAATAAGGTTGCAGAACGTGTCCGCCAGTTAATCCGCACAGATGATTATTTGTCATCGGAGGAAATGGAAAAGTACGAAGAGCGACAGGAAGCACAAAAACTGGCAGACTTGGAAGAAGCACAGCAGATGTTAGGAGAACAACAGGAGCAGGATACTTTAACCGCTGAAGATATAACTGATTTGCAATTAGTTGATTCAGAATATATGTCTGGTACCAGAACAACAATTCATGATTTTGATTGCAAAGTTAAGGGAGAAGAGAATCAACTTCAATACACATTAGAATATCATGATGATGGAGAAGGTTTCACGATTCATACGGAAAAAGATGATATTTGGAATCGAATGTCAACACAAGAATTGGAACGTCTGGATGTAAAACTTGGACAAGAAGTACTTTATTATCATTATCACAACAAAACAGTAAATGCGGATACCTTAGATAAATTACGGGAAATCAAGGAAGAAATCATGGAGGAAGAGTCTTCCTATTTTACTGCTATTTCTAAACGTGTGTGGACAGATTATGATAAAAAAGAAAAAGAACTGTCGGGAGAAGTTGAGGTATCGGAAGAAAAAGAATCATTGGAAGAGATTAACGGAATAGCAGAACTGATTCCAGCAACGAACTTCCATATCACAGATGATGAACTTGGACAGGGAACACCGAAGGAGAAATTCCGAGCCAATATTATGGCTATTCAGCTGTTAAAAAAATGTGAGGATGAGAACCGCAATGCGACACCAGAGGAACAGGAAATCTTATCCAGGTACGTCGGCTGGGGAGGTCTTGCAGATGCATTTGATGAGACAAAATCTGCATGGGAGACAGAATATCTGGAATTAAAGACCGTCCTTACACCGGAAGAATATGCTGCAGCCAGAGCTTCCACATTAAATGCTCATTATACACAGCCGATTGTGATTGAAAGTATGTATCAGGTGTTGGAGAATCTGGGATTTACAAAGGGAAATATCCTGGAGCCATCTATGGGAGTCGGGAACTTCTTTGGAAAGCTTCCGGAGAATCTAAACCAGTCCAAACTCTATGGAGTGGAACTGGACAGCATCAGTGGTAGAATTGCTAAACTTCTCTATCCAGATGCCAATATCCAGATCAAAGGCTTTGAGAAGACGGATTATCCCAATGATTTCTTTGACGTGGCAATCGGAAATGTGCCATTCGGTGCATATAAGGTCAATGACCGTCAGTATGACCGCTACAATTTTATGATTCATGATTACTTTCTTGCCAAGACTATAGATCAGTTACGTCCAGGTGGTGTAGCTGCATTGATCACAACAAAGGGAACTATGGACAAGGCATCACCGGAAGTCCGGAAATATTTGGCAGAGCGTGCAGACCTGCTGGGGGCAATCCGACTGCCGAACACAGCTTTTAAGGCAAATGCAGGAACAGAAGTCAGTGCTGATATTTTGGTTTTTCCAGAAGCGTGAGAGTTTCACAAAAGAGATGCCAGACTGGGTGAATTTGGAGAGTGATGCAAATGGGATTACCATTAACAAGTATTTTGTTCAGCATCCGGGATTGATTCTTGGTGAGATGAAAGAAGTGTCCGGTCCGTATGGTATGGAAACAACCTGTGCTCCAATGGAAGGAGCTGATCTGGAATTACAGTTACAAGAAGCTGTAAAACACATCAAGGGAAGCATGGTAGCGGCAGTAGATATAGAGGCAGAACTGGATGAGATGCCAGAGAGTATTCCGGCAGATCCGAATGTCCGAAATTACAGCTATACGGTGGTAGATGATCAGGTATATTACCGTGTCAACTCTTTGATGAATCAGGTGAAAATGCCTGCAGCCACTGCAGAACGTGTAAAAGGCATGGTTGCAATCCGTGATACCGTTCGTGAGCTGATCGCCATGCAGATGGAAGAATTTGTCACAGACGAAGAAATCCAAAAACAGCAGGAAAAACTGAATCAGGTGTATGATACCTACACAGCAAAGTATGGAGTTATTGGAAGTAATGCTAATAAACGGGCATTTTCTGATGACTCTTCTTATTGTCTGCTGTGTTCCCTGGAAGACTTGAATGAAGATGGAACATTGAAGCGGAAAGCGGACATGTTCACCAAACGAACCATTAAAAACGGCGGTCGCTGTGACAAGTGTGGAGACAGCCACAGAAGCACTTGCTCTGTCCCTAAATGAAAAGGCTAAAGTAGATCTCCCATATATGGCACAGTTGACCGGAAAGACCGAAGAGAAAATCACAGAAGAGCTGGTTGGAGTTATCTTCAAAAATCCACTGACAGACCAGTGGGAAAGCGGAGATGAATATCTGTCCGGAAATGTCAGGGATAAATTAAATACTGCGAGAACTTTTGCAGAGAATCATCCGGAATTCACATCGAATGTGCGTGCACTAGAGGCAGTTCAGCCGAGAGATCTGGAAGCATCGGAGATTGAAGTGCGTATTGGAGCCACCTGGATTGAACCTTCGGATTATCAGGATTTTATGGTGGAACTGCTTCATACGCCGAGGTATCTTGCACAGAAGGAAATACAGGTAAAATTCTCTGAGGTAAATGGTGAGTGGAGGATTACAGGAAAGAACGCCGACAGTCCAAGAAATGCGTTTGCCTATGCAACGTATGGAACGGAGAGAGCAAATGCCTACCGGATTCTGGAAGATACCTTGAATCTAAAAGATGTTAGAATCTATGATAAAGTCGTAAATGACAATGGGGATGAAGTGCGAGTTTTGAATAAAAAGAAACTATGCTGGCATCACAAAAGCAGGATGCCTTGAAGGCTGCATTCCAAGATTGGATTTTTAAGGATCAGCAGAGGAGAGAAAGGCTGGTAAGCGTGTACAATGAGCGTTTCAATAGTATCCGTCCCCGTGAATATGATGGTAGTCACTTGAGTTTTCCAGGAATGAATCCGGAAATAGAGCTTCGTCCGCATCAGAAAAATGCAGTCGCACATCAGTTATACGGTGATAATGTGCTTCTGGCACATGTAGTAGGAGCTGGGAAGACTTACGAAATGGTAGCGGCGGCAATGGAGAGCAAACGTCTGGGATTATCTCAGAAAAACCTCTTTGTCGTTCCAAACCATTTGACGGAGCAATGGGGAGCGGAGTTCCTGCAGTTATATCCAGGGGCGAACATTCTGGTAGCAACGAAAAAGGATTTTGAACCGGCAAATCGAAAGAAGTTCTGTGCCAGAATCGCTATGGGAAATTACGATGCTGTTATTATTGGTCATTCCCAGTTTGAGCGTATTCCAATCTCTGATGAGAAACAGGAAGCCATGCTTCAGAGGCAGATTGATGATCTGGAAATGGCAATCCAGAGTGCAAGGTATGAACAGGATGGTGGACGTTATACCGTCAAACAGATTGAAAAGACAAGAAAAACATTGCAGACAAGGCTGGAGAAACTGAATCAGAAAGAGAAAAAAGATCAGGTAGTTACGTTTGAAGAACTGGGAGTGGATCATTTATATGTAGATGAAGCACACAGCTATAAAAATGCGTTTCTCTATACAAAAATGAGAAATGTAGCCGGGATTGCACAGAATGAAGCACAGAAGTCGGCGGATATGTTTAATAAATGTCAGTATCTGGATGAGATTACCGGAGGAAAAGGCATTACCTTTGCTACGGGCACACCGATTAGCAACAGCATGACGGAATTATATGTTATGCAGCGGTATCTGCAGAACAGCAAATTACAAAATATGGGACTTGGACTGTTTGATTCCTGGGCCTCCACCTTTGGCGAGGTAGTCACGAGCATTGAGCTTGCACCAGAAGGAACAGGCTACCGTGCAAAGTCAAGATTTGCAAGATTTTATAATATTCCAGAACTGATGAATATGTTTAAGGAGATTGCAGATATCAAGACTTCCGATCAGTTAAAACTTCCTGTGCCGGAAGCAGAATATGAAACAGTGGTGCTGAAACCAACGGAACAGCAGAAAGAAATCGTAGAAAGTCTGGGGGAACGTGCAGAAGTTGTCAGAAACGGAGGGGTAGATGCCTCGGTTGATAATATGCTGAAAATTACCAATGATGGAAGAAAATTAGCATTGGATCAGCGTTTGGTGAACGAATTATTGCCAGATAATCCAGAAAGCAAAATATCAGTCTGTGCAGAGAAAAGCTATGAGATCTGGAAAGACACAGCAGCACAGAAATCGGCACAGCTGAGTTTTTTTGTGACTTGAGCACACCGAAAGGTGATGGCAGTTTCAATGTTTATGATGACTTGAAGCAGAAACTGATGGAGAAAGGTGTACCGGAAAAAGAGATTGCTTTTATTCATGATGCAAATACAGAAGCAAAGAAGACGGAGTTGTTTGGAAAAGTGAAATCCGGGCAGGTTCGTTTTTTGATTGGTTCGACAGCAAAGATGGGTGCTGGGACCAACGTGCAGGATCGTCTGATTGCACTGCATCATCTGGATATTGGCTGGAAACCATCTGACTTGGAACAGAGAGAAGGGCGTATCATCCGCCAGGGAAACCATAATAAAAAGGTTCATATCTTCCGGTATGTAACAGAATCCACATTCGACAGCTACATGTGGCAGTTGATCGAGAATAAGCAGAAATTCATTTCTCAGATTATGACCAGCAAAGCACCTGTGCGAAGCTGTGAAGATGTGGACGAAGCGGCACTTTCCTATGCAGAGGTAAAAGCTCTTGCAACCGGAAATCCGGCAGTAAAAGAGAAGATGGCATTAGATGTGGATGTGGCGAAATTAAAGCTTTTAAAAGCCAACCACATGAATAACCAGTACCGCCTGGAAGATGATATTGCAAGGAATTTTCCACAACAGATTGCAAAACTGACAGAAATCATTGACAGCTACAAGGCAGACATCGCTCATTATTCTGAGCATAAAATCACAGATCCAGAGCAGTTTACTATGGAGATTGGTGGCAAAGTGTTCACAGAAAAGAAAGAGGCAGGAGCAGCACTTCTGGCGGTATGTAAAGATATTAAATCAGTAGATGCTGCGATGGATATCGGAAACTATCAGGGATTCAATATGAGGATTCAGTTTGATGGCTGGAGTAAAGAATTTATTCTATCTGTTAAAAATGAGGCTGTCTCGAAAGTTCATCTTGGAGCAGATGTACTTGGAAATATTACCCGTATCAACAATCTGTTGGACAGTTATCCAGAGAAGCTTTCAGAAGCACAACAGAGACTGGAAACAGTGTATGAACAGCTGGCAAATGCGAAAGAAGAAGTGGGAAAGCCATTTCCAAAAGAAGAGGAGTTGAACCAGAAACTGGAGCGACTGTCAGAGCTAAATGCTTTGCTCAATATGGATGAACGGGAAGATGCAGAAGCAGAGGTATCTGAATCAGATGAGAAAGAAGAAAGACCGGCACGAGGTTCTATCCATGAGAAACTGCAGATTTATAAGGAAAAGAGTCAGCGGGAAAGTGAAACTGGCAAGGATAACAGAAAACGGGACTTTGGTCTGGAATAAGAAAACAAGGAAGATGGCATAATCTGACAGAAAATATGTTCTGTGGGTTATGCCATTTTTCAGAATACAGGAGGAACTTATATGGCAAGAAATAGGATAACAGGTAGAGAAACACAGAAAATGCAGGAATATACGCAGGAACGGATCGCTCAGGCAGAGCGTAGAGATATAGAGTTTTCAACAGATGTAAAAGAACAGATTTTTGAATATGCGAATCTGATCGGCGAGGAAGAGAAAGTTAGGGCTTTGGTAAGAAATCTGGCAGATGCAGTGAGCCGGGCAGATCAAGAAGGTGTAGAGGATTTGTTGGATGACGTAAGAATGGATATTCAGGAACTGCCGGATCCAACCATAGGTAAGCTGGAATTACGTGACTATGGATATATGGAAGAAGATATGGTGCCACTTAGAAAAGAAGCAGCCTTGGATTATCACAGAATGGGTTCTAAGATTTATTGCCTTGGCAGTGATGGCATTAAAGGTGAATATGCGAGTAGAGAAATGATACAGGCACACGACGGTTTGTTTGGAATGGAATCGCAGATGTGGGAACGGATTAAGGATAACAACCTGGATTATGCAGAAGAAAATTTAGGAGCATTTCAGGAGCCTATGAGTGTCATTGAGCAGGAAGAAGCACTGAAATTATACGATGCCGGAGCAGATATCTATCTGATCACTAATTTTTCATCACCAATGTATGTCACGGAACGCATGGAAA
>ENA-OQNJ01000279-OQNJ01000279.1-human-gut-metagenome-genome-assembly--contig:-NODE-279-length-13642-cov-3.464447_pt1 | contig 13642 bp, 10 predicted proteins | sample MGYA00242630_ERZ504882 | MGnify/ENA primary metagenome ERZ504882 (study PRJEB26092, sample SAMD00036408) | human gut metagenome | host: Homo sapiens | study: EMG produced TPA metagenomics assembly of... | reverse complement strand
CGGTTCAGTCCCTGCAGCACCGGACCGACGGCCACTGCGCCGGAGGAACGCTGGACGGCCTTGTACCCGATGTTGCCCGCGCACAGATCCGGGAACACGGAACACATTGACATGGCCCGCCACATCGTTGCCCTTGGCCTTGGTGGCTGCAACGGTCGGCGACCAAGCCGCGTCGAACTGGATGGAACCGACGACCGCGAGGTCCGGAGCCTTCTCCTTCACGAGTGCGGTTGCTTCCTCCACGAGATCGACGTCCGGTCCCTTGCCGGATCCCAGCGTGGAATACGACAGCATGCCGACCTTCGGATCGAGGCCGAACGCCTTTGCCGTTTCGGCGGACTGGATGGCGATTTCCGCAAGTTGCTCAGCGGACGGGTTCAGGTTGATGGCGCAATCGGAGAACACTGCGACATGGTCCTTGAAGCACATGAGAAACGCACCGGACACGAGGGAGGATCCCGGCTTGGTCTTAATGACCTGCAGGGCCGGGCGTACGGTGTTGGCCGTGGAGTTGATGGATCCGGAAACCAGACCGTCAGCCTTGCCGAGCACCACAAGCATGGTACCGAAGTAGCTGTCGTCGGCGAGCTGCTTGCGAGCCTGTTCCTCGGTCATGCCCTTCTTGGCGCGCAGCTCACACAGCTTGGCGACCATCGGAGCGAGCACTTCCTCGTCGTCCTTGGCCTGGAACTGCGCCTTTTCAAGGAATTTGAGTCCAAGCTCCTCGCCGCGGGCGAGAATGCTTTCCTTGTCTCCGACGATGATCAGATCGACGATATCACGCTCAAGCAGATAGTCGGCCGCCTTGATGATGCGGTCTTCGGTTCCTTCCGGAAGCACGATGGTTCTCTTGTCTGCCTTGGCCTTGCCCAGCAGACTGTACTGGAATGCGTATGGCGTGGTCGGAGCCTTGAACGGGGCCTCGACAGCGGAGATAAGCTCTTCGGCGTTGACATTCGCCTCGAATGCCTCCGTGGCTTTGGTCACGGCGTCTTCCTCGTCAAAATCAACGGCGGGTAACGTCCACACCGGCACCTCGTAAGCTGCGAACTCCTCCTTGAGAGGTTCCACCTGTTCGTCTTTGCATCCGGTGATGAACACGCCGGCGACCTTGCTGCCTGCATTCTCGATGATGGTCTTCGACGCCTCGACAGTGCCCAGGACCTGTTCCGGAGTGCGGTTGATGGTGCATACGGCAAGAAGCACGACGGACTTGAGATCAGCGGCTACGTCAGCATTGAACGCAAAGATGGACGGGTCGTTGATGGCGGATTTGTCCGTTCCGACAACAACCACGGCTTCGGGCTGGGCGGTTTCGATGGCTTCCGTGTAGGCGGCCACGATATCGGCCCTGGAGCCTTCCTTGTCGGTGCGTGCACGCTTCGGGCAAACACCTACGGATTGTTCACGACTTAGCCCCGCGTTGCTTGCTTCAAGAAGAACGTCGGTGAAGGTTTCCTTGCGGCAAACCGCCGGACGGAACACGGCCGTCTTCTTGGCAGCTGCGAATGCCTTGGTGACGCCAAGGGCCACGACGTTGCGGCCGTTTGCTGCTTCAGGGCTGATAATGGTGACGCTGGTTAGACTCACGATGTCTGCTCCTATTCATTGTTTTTAAGGTGTGTGACTGCGCTGTTTCGCACCATGTGCCATTGTAATGCGTGAACGATAACAGACATGCATTTCATGACATGGTGTCGCAACACATTACAGAGTTACGGATATGAACAAAGCCCCAAGGGAAAATCCCTTGGGGCTTTGTTCAAGCAATCAGCCTATAGAGGCTAGACTCACTCGTTATCGCCAGCGGTTGCGGCGGTAGCGGAGACAGCACCCTGCTTGGTGGTGTTGACACCGGAGTAGACCCAGTCGGTGTAATCCGGGTGATCGTAGCCATTGTCGACTGCGAACTGGAAGGCTTCCTGACGGAAGGCTTCGAGCTCGTCGATCTTCTCGGCGTACTTGTCAGCATCGATCATGCGCAGAGCTTCGGCAACGAGCTCGTAACGGTCGATGTTGTTCACGCGAACCATGTCGTACGGGGTGGTGGTGGAGCCCTGCTCCTCGTAGCCGTGGACGTTGAAGTTGTCGTGGTTCGGGCGATCGTAGATCAGACCACGCACGTCGCGGGCGTAGGAGTGGTAAGCGAACAGGACCGGCTTGTCTTCGGTGAACAGCTCAGCGAAGTCAGCGTCGGAGATAGCCTGATCGTTCTCCTTGGTGGACTGCAGCTTGACCAGATCCACAACGTTGACGACCTTGAACTTGATGCCGAGCTCGTTGAGCTTGTCGGCAGCAGCCATGATCTCCTGAGCCGGAACGTCGCCAGCGGAGGCGAGAACGATCTGGGCTTCGTCGTTGGACTTGGCGGTGGAAGCCCACTCCCACTCAGCAGCACCCTTCTCGAGCTCAGCGCGAGCTTCGTCCAGGGTCAGCCAAGTAGCGGCCGGCTGCTTACCAGCGATGATCGCGTTGATCATGTTGGTGGACTTGTAGCACTTCTCAGCTACAGCGAGCAGCATGTTGGAATCCACCGGGAAGTAGATGCCGATCACGTGATCGTTGTTGAAGCACTTGTTCAGCAGGACGGAGGTGACACCCGGATCCTGGTGAGAGAAGCCGTTGTGATCCTGACGCCACACGTGGGAGGAGACGAGCAGGTTCATAGAGGAGATCGGCTTGCGCCACGGAATTTCGCGGACGGTAGCCTCCAGCCACTTGGCGTGCTGGTTCAGCATGGAGTCGATCACGTGCACGAAGGACTCGTAGGAGCTCCAGATGCCGTGACGGCCGGTGAGCAGGTAGGCCTCGAGGAAGCCTTCCATCTGGTGCTCGGAGAGCTGCTCAGTGACCTGGCCGGTGACAGCCATGTGCTCGTCAACCTGGGAGGACAGGTAGCCGGCGTCCCACTGCTTGTTGGTGACGTCGTAAGCGGCCTGCAGACGGTTGGAAGCGGTCTCATCCGGTCCGAAGATGCGGAAGGAGTCCGGGTTGTTCTTGATGATGTCGCGGGTGTAGACGCCCAGACGACGGGTTGCCTCGAGCTGGCCCCAGCCGTGGCCGTACTCAGCGACTTCCTTGACCTCGTAGTCTTCGAGGGCCGGCAGGTTCAGCTCTTCGCGGATCACACCACCGTTAGCGTTCGGGTTGGCACCGATGCGCAGTTCGCCGGTCGGCATGAAGGCGGTGACTTCCGGCTTCACGGCACCGTTCTCGTCGAACAGTTCTTCCGGCTTGTAGGACTCGAGCCAGTTCTTGAGGACTTCGAAGTGAGCCTCGGTATCGCGGGCGGAAGCCAGCGGCACCTGGTGGGAACGCCAGGAGCCTTCGGTCTTCTTGCCGTCGATGAACTTCGGGCAGGTCCAGCCCTTCGGGGTGCGGAAGATGATCATCGGGTAGAACGGACGAGTCATGTCGTCGGTCTGAGCTGCGGCCTTGATGTCGCAGATCTCGTCGAAGACGGTCTCGAACAGCTCGGCGAAACGACGGTGGATCGACAGGTGATCCTCGTTGTCGAAGCCAGCGACGAACTCGTACGGCTCATAGCCCATGCCGTGGAAGAACTCGTGGAGCTCTTCGTCGGAGATGCGGGACAGGATGGTCGGGTTGGCGATCTTGTAGCCGTTGAGGTGCAGGATCGGCAGCACGATACCGTCGGTGCGCGGGTTGACGAGCTTGTTGGACTGCCAGCCGGTAGCCAGCGGGCCGGTCTCAGCTTCGCCGTCGCCGACGATGGCCGGAACGAACAGGCTCGGGTTGTTCATCACAGCGCCGTAGGCGTGAGACAGGGCGTAACCCAGCTCGCCACCTTCGTGGATGGAGCCCGGAGTCTCCGGAGCGTAGTGGGACGGGATGCCGCCCGGGTAGGAGAACTGGCGGAAGAACTTCTGCAGACCAGCTTCGTCCTTGGTGATCTTCGGGAAGGTCTCAGTGTAGGTGCCGTCCAGGTAGGACTGAGCGGTACCAGCCGGGCCGCCGTGGCCCGGGCCCATGATGATCACAGTGTTCTGCTGGTGATCAGCGATGAGACGGTTGATGTGGCCGATGAGGAAGTTCAGGCCCGGGGTGGTGCCCCAGTGACCGACCAGACGGTGCTTGACGTCTTCGCGGGTGAAAGGCTCCTTCATCAGCGGGTTGCTACGCAGATAGATCTGGCCGATGGAGAGGTAGTTGGCTGCACGCCAGTACTTATCCACGCCTTCGATAGCTTCCTCGGAAACCGGAGCGTTCAGCTTCTTCCAAGGGGTGCCAATAACAGGACTCGTCATGTGTACTCCTGTACTCCTGCACTGTGTTGTGCGATTGTTTATTTTCATTCGGTCCTGAATCTTGCAAAACCTTGCGGTTCCGCGGAACGATTCATTCCCAATCACTTGAGCATATTACGAGCGAGGTGCGACTTTTTGCTGTTTTTTTGCGACTGTGTGCGCAAGTGTGTCGTTTCTGTTAGAAAATGAGAGCTTTTATCGGGAGATTTGTGAATACTTCACATGCTATCAAAAAGATTGATAAACGGCTCAATATCAACGATTTCAAGCCACATTCGCACCTTTTTCACGTTCGTTTTGCAATACTTGCATGCGGCGTGTTGAACCATGCGTAGTAAGCAATTGTGAGGTTTGTTCACTTTCTGTTCACAGCGTTTCCAATGTCTGCTCGCGTCGCCACAATAGAACAGTTAGTATTGTTGCTTCTTCATACCTCATATCAAAAGGGAGAGTGTTATGGCTGCAGGTCCTGTGCTCGTTGTTGATTTCGGAGCCCAGTACGCCCAGCTGATCGCACGTCGCGTGCGTGAAGCCAATGTTTATTCGGAGCTTGTGCCGCATTCCATGCCGGTCGACGAGATGCTGGCCAAGGATCCGCAGGCCATCATCCTTTCCGGTGGTCCGGCTTCGGTGTTCGAACCGGGCGCGCCGCGTGTGGACAAGAAACTGTTCGAGGCCGGCGTTCCCGTACTGGGCATCTGCTACGGCTTCCAGGCCATGGCCTATGCCTTGGGCGCGAATGTCGACAAGGCCGCCCTTGGCGAATATGGCAAGACCGAGACCTTCATCGACAAGTCGGAAGGTCTGCTCGACGGCTCCCCCGCCGATCAGAACACGTGGATGAGCCATGGCGTGGCCGTCAAGACCGCGCCGGAGGGCTTTGAAGTGCTGGCGCATACCGAGGGCGCGCCCGTTGCCGCCATGCAGGACGAATCCCGCAAACTGTACGGCGTGCAGTGGCATCCTGAAGTCAAGCACACCCCGGATGGGCCAGCAGCTCATCGAGACCTTCCTGCACAAGTGCGCAGGGCTCGGCAACAACTGGGATGCCTCCAGCATCATCGAGGATCAGGTCGCGAAGATCCGCGAGAAGGTCGGCGACGCACAGGTGATTTGCGGCCTGTCCGGCGGCGTTGATTCCGCAGTCGCGGCGGCTCTCGTGCACAAGGCCATCGGCGATCAGCTCACCTGCGTGTTCGTGGACCACGGTCTGCTGCGCAAGGGCGAGGCCGAGCAGGTCAAGCATGATTTCGTCGAGGCGACCGGCATCAAGCTCATTGCCGTGGACGCCTCCGAAGACTTCCTCACCGCCCTGAAGGGTGTGAGCGAGCCGGAGAAGAAGCGCAAGATCATCGGCGAAAAGTTCATTCGCACGTTCGAGAAGGCTCAGCGCCAGGTCATCGAAGAGGCGGGTGCTTCCGGCAAGGAAGTCAAGTTCCTCGTTCAGGGCACCCTCTACCCGGATGTTGTGGAATCCGGCGGTGGCGACGGCGCAGCCAACATCAAGTCGCACCACAATGTGGGTGGCCTGCCGGACGACATCAAGTTCCAGCTCGTCGAGCCACTGCGTACCTTGTTCAAGGATGAGGTTCGTGCCATCGGTACCGAGCTTGGATTGCCGGACGAAATCGTCTGGCGTCAGCCGTTCCCTGGCCCGGGCCTCGGCATCCGCATCATCGGCGAGATCACCAAGGAGCGTCTGGATCTGCTTCGCGAGGCCGACGCCATCGCTCGCGAGGAGCTTTCCAAGGCTGGTCTTGACCGCGATATCTGGCAGTGCCCGGTCGTGCTCCTTGCCGATGTGCATTCCGTGGGTGTGCAAGGCGACGAGCGCACATATGGTTCGCCGATCGTGTTGCGTCCGGTTTCCTCCGAAGACGCCATGACCGCAGACTGGTCTCGCATTCCGTACGATGTGCTTGCCACGATTTCGACGCGTATCACCAACGAATGCCGTCAGATCAACCGTGTGGTGCTCGACTGCACCTCCAAGCCGCCGGCAACCATCGAGTGGGAATAATACCCGAAAGGCCAAAAAGTCTTGAAAATGCTGGACTTTTGCGTTACGGAATTGCCCCGTGACAACAAAATGACAACATTTTAGATTATTCAAGAATAAAGAGCTATCTGATTTCTGTTAGAGAAGTCAGATAGCTCTTTTTGTTTTACTCAGATTTAGTCATTCTTTAGCCGGTCTTCGAACGCCTCCACCAGCGCATCGTTGAATTGCTGGGGCGGCACTTTCACATAGCCGGATGTTTCATCATATTTTGGGTAGTTATAACGCCACTTGTCATAGTCTTCCCGGTTGATTTCGCCGTTGTGATATTTTTCTGCTTGTTCCACCCACGCAGTGAGCATTTAGCATGGATAACATCCATAGACAATGACATGGATAAAATCAGCGGTAATACCGGTTTCTCTTTCATGAAAGTGTCGTTCATCATTTTTCCTCTCTGGAACACGTTATGAGATATTTTTGTGGCGATGCCGTGCCATCATCACAAGAGCAACGAGCAAAGTGGCAGTTTCGGCAACCGGAAATGAAAGCCAGATCCCGTTCAGATGGAACAATCTGTCCAGACACCATAAGGCGGGAGCAAGGAAAAGCATCTGCCTGCATAATTGGATTGCCATGCTGGAACCTACTTTTTCCGTAGCCTGAAAATAGGTGGAAATCATAGTAGAGAGACCGCAAAACAGATAGCTTGCCGCCATAATCCGCATAGCGGATATCCCAAAGGAGCGCAGGTTTCCGACGCCGTAAACAATCCCAAAATCTGTGCCGGAAAAAGGATGACGGCCAATGTCCCCAGTATCATCATACCAGTGACCAAAGCGGTTCCGTATCGGAAAGCGGAATGCAGCCTTTCGCTGTTGCCTGCGCCGTAGTTAAACCGCATGACAGGCAAACAGCCCTGGATCAAGCCGTTTACCGTCATAACGATCAACTGCTGCACCTTAAAGTATGCGCCGAAGAAAGCAATCGCCGTATCGGAATACGCCACCAGGAACAGATTGACGAACGTCACTATAAACGAACTGAGGGCGTTCATAATAAAAGATGGCAGGCCAAAGGCAAAAATACGGCGGATCATCTGCTTTTGCAAATGAAAGCCTTTGATTTTTACCTGCACTTTCTGCTTTTTGCCCAGCAGCAAAGCAAATGCCAAAATCATGGATAATGAATAGCCCGCAACAGTAGCCACCGCAGCGCCGCGGATGCCCATATCCGGAAAAACACCAATACCAAAAATCAAGATGGGATCGAATACAAAATTAACAATCACTCCCGCAATCTGAAAACACATGGGAGCGACCATGTTCCCGGTGGCCTGTATCATCTTCTGGATAGCGATATGCACCATATTGGGAATTTGCATGAAGGAGCACACACTCATATAGGCGATGCTCAGCTGATAAATTTCTTCATTATTGGTGAATGCCCGAAAATAGGGTTTCATAATCAGTAATGCCAGAAGATTGAGCAAAGCACCAATTCCAAAGGCCAGTAACAATCCATGTGTGACGGTTGTATTTGCATCATCCTGCTTTTTCTGTCCAAGATATCCTGCTATCAGCACATTCACGCCGACACCGATCCAGATAGACGCTGCATTCATCAATGTTGTAATCGGGAATGCCAGAGAAACAGCGATCAGTGCATTCTCACTCAACCGTGCCACAAACGCGCTGTCTATCAGGTTATAGGAATATTGCAGGAACATGGAAATCAGCGGCGGTATCGACATTTGCCAGATGAGCTTTCCAACAGGAGCGACCGCCATTTTATTATTCGTCTGCATACTTTCCCTCCTCTCCACAAAGTGTCCGGCGCAAAAAATTGCGCCGGACAGCAGGATCATTAAATCCGAACGATATAGTTTCGTTTGCGTGCTGCGGGTTGAGTGTCTTCCTGGGCTGGATACCCCAATGCAACCGCCCCGACACCGCGTAAGGTTTCCGGCAGCTTCCATCCTCCGCAAAGGTGGCTTACATCGCCATCTGCCAAAACCACGACAGGCGCACCATAGTAGGGGTCTATGCCGCTCCCCATCACTTCTGCGTTTAACTTTGCGATCTCCTGTCTATATTTGGGTCTGTAATTGCAATAATGGTAGGGGATTGACGTCCGCCGCCGGTAGGCGCGTAAGTCCCCGCTTCCAGTACGGCGTCCAGAGCCTCAGCGGGTACAGGTTCTGCTTGATAGGTCCTTACGCTGCTGCGCGTTTTGATAAGAGACAAAAATCATTTTCCATACAAGTACCATCCTCCGTTATGCCAGATTTTCCAGGATGCAGACAACAAAAAAGCCACACGGCTATCACAAGATAGCTGTGTGGCAAAAAGATGACCGAATCCGGAAAAGTCCACTCAAATTTTACGCGCGTTATTGTAGCATTCTTTCAGGAGACTGTCGAGCATCAATCATTACGGAATTGTGGCGGCTATCTGTTGTTTTTGTGTTACTTTATGGCATATAATTCAAGAAAAGTTCGACACACGTTCCTTTTTCAGCGCACGAGCATATTGGTACATACGCTGTATCGTATGGCGGATATCGTCCTCCGTTGTCTCCGGGTGGATCAGGCAGATCCGCAGAACGGTCCGGCCTTTCAGCTGGGTGGTCAGCACGCAGGCAAAGCCTTCCTCCATCATGCGCCGAGAAATAGTTCGTCCTGCTGCTGGGGTGTGATCCCCTGAGGCGCATAGCAAAATTTCACAATGGCCAGCTGCGTAGGCGTTACAACTTCCCATTCCGGCTGGTTCCGAAGCATGGACTCCGTCTGTTGGGCTAGGCCGATGCCGTGGGTCACCATATCACTGATCTGATCCGTCACCAACGTCTGCAGGGTGAGCCATAATTTCAGGCTGTGCGCGGGCGGGTCAGTTCAATGCCCCATTCCCAATAGTTGATTTCTCCGTTCTCTGCGGCGGCATCCCGGAGATATTCCGGGTCAGAACTGTAAAAGGCTGCCAGGTGTTTCCTGTCACGAAACAGGACCATACTGCAGGCGTACGTTTGGAACAGCCATTTGTGGGCATCCCATACCAGGCTGTCCGCCCGTGCGACATCCTCCAGCAGCTGGCGGATGGAGGCAAATAGGCTTGTTCACCGTGAGGTCTATGCCGAAGTGCCGCCGAAAGTAGAGTATTCTCTGACGGAACTGGGCAAGAGCCTGAAGCCCCCGAAAGTGCGAAACTTCCGGGGGCTTCATCATACCTTCCGTCTTCTAGGCTCGAGCCAGATAACATCTCTCAAGGTGTCGGACGCCTCGTCGCTGCTTACCTCTTTACGTACGGTGTCAGGTTTCCATTGGTTCCGTGTTTTTCGCAGGCATTATGACGTTTTCGAGCGCCACTACCTTTGCCATGTTGGGGCCGGACAAGGCCAAGCCGTGTCAGGAAAGCTAAGAACCATCGTGGCTTGACATAGCGGCATCCGCAGAATGATTACGATCCTGTGCAAACGTAGAATGTCCTTCTTCTGTTTTTGCGGAGGAAGGACATTTCCGTACCGTTTTCAATATCGTGGATTATTTGCGGATTATCTCTGACAATCATTGCTAGGCCAGCATGTTGGTCCACATATTTGCGAAATCGGGAAGCGTTTTCGCGGTGGTGGCGATGTTCTTGATTAGAATGCCGTTGATTTTCAGCCCCAGCATCGCAGCGAACGTCGCCATGCGATGGTCCGCATAGGTTTCCATTTCAGCCGGCTTGAGATTCATTGCCGGCACTGGCGCGATCTCCAGCCCGTCGGGGAAGCTCACGGGCATCTCCCCCGACTCTGGTGATCTCGTTAACCAATGCTTCCAAGCGGTTCGTCTCATGGCCACGCAGATGACCGATGCCCAGCATGCGCGTAGGAGCATCGGCGAAGACCAGGATTGCGGCCAATGATGGCGCGATCTCACCTGCCGCCGTCAGGTCGAAATCACCTAGGCCGCTGACACGACCGTCGCCGGTCACTTCGCAGTACCGGACGCCGTCAATCACCGGGAAGTTGATTTCGGCTCCCATACGTTCTAAATAGCCCGGAAGCAGGCCTCCGGGTTGCGTGGTGGATTCCGGCCAATGAGGCACGCGCACGGTTCCTCCGGCGATGAGCGCTGCGCCAAGGAACGGGGCGGCATTCGACAGGTCAGGCTCGACCGTCACGGTTTCGGGCAACTGCACGGCTCCCGGCTGCACGGTCCATACGCGGGCGTGTTCGTCTGCGTTGGCACGCACGCCGGAACCTTGCAGATCGGCCACGGTCATGCGAATATGAGGCAAACTCGGCGTCTTCTCCCCCGTGTGATGCAGTTCCAAACCGCCTGGCACTCGAGAGCCGATGAGCAATAGTCCTGAAATGAACTGCGAGGATCCCGAAGAATCAATGCTGACTACGCTCGGCTTGACGCGCTGGCTCACCGTTTGAGGTGGAGTGATTGTAAATGGCAGGCGACCTTCCTCGCCGTGGTATTCGATACATGCCCCCAACTGTTCAAGACCGTCCAACACGGGCTTCATCGGACGTGCGTACGCCTGCTCGTCACCGTCGAAATCCACAGGACCGTCCGCGAACATGGCAAGACCGGGCACAAAGCGCATCACCGTTCCCGCAAGACCGCAGAACACCTTCGTACCACCGTGGAACCGGCCGTCGGACGGCGGCACCACCGTAACCGTGGTGTCAACCTGCTCATCGATTTCGCAGCGCACTCCCAACGAACGCAGCGCGTCCATCATCAGCTCGGTATCACGCGAGCGCAACAGACCGACCAATCGCACAGGACGATGCCCGAGAGCCGCAAGAATGAGATAACGGTTCGACAGGGATTTGCTGCCCGGCACCACAACGGTGGCGTCGAGCGGCTTGCCGGCAAACGGCGCCGACCAAAGATTCTCTTGAGATGCGTTCATAGGGTTTATCGTAGCCAAAACCCGTGGAAAACAACGCTTCAATCTCGACATGTAGCGTGCGTATCTTGCTCGATCTCGGCAATTGGACTCCGTCCATACCATTTCCGTTTGAAAACCCAGACGGACGAAACCATGTGAACATCGCAAAAGGTCACGAGGTTTTTCTGCGTTGCCATGTTTATACCGTTTTGTACCGAAACCGGAAAAGGTTTTTTCAAACCGTCTGAAACGCCTTTGTTTCCAACGATTTTCGTCGGGCTGACAGGATTTGAACCTGCGACATTCTGCTCCCAAAGCAGACGCGCTACCAAACTGCGCTACAGCCCGTTCCTGCTCGCTTTCAGCGAACCCGCATCGCGGAATCGCATCATGTGAACACGAATTTCTATTATAGCGTATGGTTGGACAACGACAGGCTTACAATAGCGTTTCGGAGGGGAGAGTGGCATGGGACGTCATCAGCAGGCTGAATCATCGGGCATTATCTCCTTTGTAATATGCGCCATCATCGCTTGGTTCGTCATGAACGCTTACATGCAGTTCGCTCCCGCCATTTGGCGTGTCACGCAACGACTGTTCACTGTCTGCTCGGGAATCGTGGCAGGATGCGGTGTTATATCATTCAGTCTGGGTTATGCACGAAAATCACGCTCGTTGACGCTCAAACATGGTTGGACTATTCCTGTCCGTCGTATTTTCGAGATCCTCGCGCTTTCCGTGGTGTATGCCTCGACCATTTTCGTCATGTCGTTCATGATGTTGTCCATCATCAACAACATGATGGGCATCCGCACGCTGAAAGGCTATCTGCCGATCCTATGCGCGGCCATCGCAGGCGTTGTAGGCTATATAACTTTCGTACAGGCGGAACTTATGAACGCCAAAACGATCGCTTCCCTACTGCCGTTTTTCGTGGTGTCTGGCGTGAGCATCGCAGGATTGACGTCCGACGATCCATACTGGTACAACAATAATTTCTCCCAACTGGGCGACCGTACGACGTTCGCCGCACGTATGTTCAATTCGACGCTGATGCTCGCGGGCATCTGCATTGTGATCATCAGCTATTTCGCCGTTTCCGAGCTCATCACCACGTATCGTCTGCAATTGCAGTATCTGGATTCCAACTCCATCAATGAAACGCCGAAGCATTTCCGTACAAGGATTCTGCTGCTGTCGATCATGTTGGCGTTGGCCGGCATCGCCTTCGTAGGCATCGGCATGTTCCGTTACACGCCGCATCCGATTTTGCACAACGTGTTCGCCCGCGGCCTGCCATGTTTGATGAGCGTGCTGATGATTGCCCTGCCTTGGCTTGCCCCGCAACTTTCAAAGATCGTATACGTGGTTTCCGATCTTGCGATTGTGATTGGCGCTTATGCCGGATTCCAATGGCTGAGCGGGCATAACACGCTGACGAACGTGGAGGCGTTGGCCGGCATGATGTTCCTTGGTTGGTTTATCATTTTCTCGCGTCAGATTGCCGCCATCGAAGCGGACCGCGTGCAGACGCAGCTGGTACTGGCACAATCCGAGAGGCCCTGCTCCGTCGAGGATCTTGCGGAAGTCAGCGAAACTGTTCCCGACACTGTTTCCCGGCTTGCTTCGGAAGTCTAAAAAACGTAGCTGGAAAACAGCGTCGAGAAAACAATCAGAAATTGTAACGTCCGTTGGACGGCTTCTTGTCGCTCATCAACAGCAGGAAGCTTCTTGATTGCGCAGTAATCGCAAAACCGGCCTCATAATTGAGTTCTGGCCCCTTTGGATTATGCGTGTCGACAATTAGACGCCATTTCTTGCCATATTGCTCATCGGGCAGGGTGAACATGATCGGCTCGTAATGCGCGTTGAAAATCAGAATGAAATCATTGTCGACCATCTGATTGCCGTACCAGTCGGTTTCCGGAATATCGGAACCGTTCAGATAGATCATCACGGTGAAAGCGTGTGTGTTCGACCAGTCGTCCATATCCATAATGGAGCCGGTGTGATCCATCCATTCGACCTGCGGAATCGCAGTGCTGTCGTCTCCCTGCTCGCGACCGGAGAAGAAGCGGCGGCGATGCAGCACAGGATGCTCAAGCCTCAAATGAATCAGCTTCGATACGAATTCGAGCAGGTCCTTCTGATCCTCGTCCAGATCCCAGTTCGTCCAGGAGATCGCATTGTCCTGGCAGTAGGCGTTGTTATTGCCCTGCTGGGTGCGCGCCACTTCGTCGCCGCCGCAGATCATCGGAATGCCTTGGCTGAGCAGCAACGTGGCGAACATGTTGCGCATCTGCTGTTGACGAAGCTCGTTAACATCCTTGATGGTCGTAGGACCTTCGACACCGCAGTTCCAAGAACGGTTGTTGCTTTCGCCATCGCGATTGCCTTCGCCGTTGGCCTCATTATGCTTCTCGTTGTAGCTCACCAGATCGTTCATGGTGAAGCCGTCGTGCGCGGTGATGAAGTTCACGGATGCG
>ENA-OQNJ01000278-OQNJ01000278.1-human-gut-metagenome-genome-assembly--contig:-NODE-278-length-13679-cov-2.397137_pt1 | contig 13679 bp, 18 predicted proteins | sample MGYA00242630_ERZ504882 | MGnify/ENA primary metagenome ERZ504882 (study PRJEB26092, sample SAMD00036408) | human gut metagenome | host: Homo sapiens | study: EMG produced TPA metagenomics assembly of... | reverse complement strand
ATGCGTATATGCTTGAACGATTTATTTGCGTGTTTGGGATTAACCCAGACATGCAAGTTATTGACAAACTTTTCAAAGAACTCATTTTATTTACTGCCAGAGCCGCTTAGGCTTGGCGAATTTTTAACGAACTATTGAATAATTTGCAAACCGCCTTAATTTATATTACATAAACTAATGTTTAAGTAGCATCTTAACATAAAAAAAGCGATGGAATTCATACAGAGTTCATCCCCGTTCCAATACCCCATATATTCTCCACAAAGAAGTTAAAAGAATTATAGTCACCACCAATACACACCTGCTTAAAGCAAGCGGGCTTATATTGTAATTAGAAAAAAGGAACAGCATAATCCAACAAAGAAGTTAAAAATTAACGGAGAAAATGCCAAACCGTTTGCCCATTCCAAAGACTATCTGTATTTTTGGCAGAAATATTCTGATTAAATGAATGAGAATGTCCTTGCCAAATTGAAAGTACTAGCAGAATCTGCCAAATATGATGTTTCCTGCTCCAGTAGTGGGACTGTGCGCCGTAACCAATCAGGCACATTGGGAAACACCGTAGGCGGCTGGGGAATATGCCACAGCTTCGCCGAGGACGGTCGTTGCATATCCTTGCTGAAAATTATGCTGACCAATTATTGCATATATGACTGTGCCTATTGTATCAATAGAAGAAGCAATGACATTCCCCGTGCCACACTTTCGGTAAGCGAACTGGTAGACCTCACCATCGAATTCTACCGGCGCAACTATATAGAAGGGCTTTTCCTCAGCTCCGGCGTTGTACGCAATCCGGATTACACCATGGAAAGGTTGGTACGTGTTGCCAAAGACCTGCGGTTAGTACACAAATTCAACGGATATATTCACCTGAAAAGCATCCCCGGAGCCAGTCGCGAACTAGTTAATGAAGCCGGACTCTACGCTGACCGCCTCAGTGTAAACATAGAAATTCCCAAAGAAGAGAATCTGAAATTACTGGCTCCCGAAAAAGATCACAAAAGTGTGTACCAGCCCATGCGCTATATCCAGCAGGGAGTACTTACCAATAAGGAAGACCGGAAAAAATTCCGCCATGTTCCACGCTTCGTTCCTGCCGGACAAAGCACGCAGATGATTGTCGGTGCCACAACCGAATCAGACAAAGACATCCTTTATCTTTCTTCTTCACTCTACCAACACCCCACCATGAGGCGCGTTTACTACTCAGGATATATATCCGTAAATACATACGACAAACGACTTCCGGCACTGAAACAGCCGCCATTGGTACGGGAGAACCGTTTGTATCAGGCCGACTGGCTGTTACGTTTCTATCAATTTAAAGTAGAAGAAATAGTAGATGACTCCTATCCCGACCTGGATTTGGAAATCGATCCCAAACTAGGTTGGGCATTACGGCATCCCGAACTATTTCCGATAGATATAAATCAGGCAGATTACGAAATGATTCTCAGAGTACCGGGCATCGGAATCAAATCGGCAAGACAAATCATCGCATCACGCCGCTTCTCCAAACTGGGATTCTATGAACTGAAAAAAACTAGGTGTAGTGATGAAAAAAACGCGCAATACTTCATAACCTGCAACGAACTCCCCACCCGAACTGTTAATGAACTGACCCCGACAGGAGTACGCAGACTGTTAGTACCCAAACCCAAAAAGAAAGTGGACGAACGCCAATTAATACTAAACTTCACTGATAACGAATGATTCTGTTTATCTATGACCATACATTTGAAGGCTTGCTGACTTGCATTTTCGATGCCTACTTCCGCAAAACCTTTCCAGACTCGCTCTTGATGGAAGGCGAGCCGCTACCCTTATTTTATGATGAAGCCATACACATAGCCACTGATGAAGAGAAAGCCGGACGAGTGTGGCGCGGATTACAGAAAAAAATCTCCAAGCATGCCCTGTTCTGCCTGACCTGCTGCTGGTTATCAGAATTACCAAAGGTGGACGAAATGCTTTTCCGCTATATCCGGAAGGCCATAAACTCTCCTCATTCCATCGAAACCAACTTTGCCGATCCTGATGTGCTGGAGCTTGCGAAAATCTATAAAAGAGTAGATGGAGAACGAGTACACCTCATGCAGTTCGTCCGTTTCCAAAAAGCTGCGGACGGAACTTTCTTTGCAGCCGTAGAGCCTCAATTCAACGCACTGCCACTGGCTGTGGATCATTTCAAAGACCGGTTTGCCGACCAGCGTTGGCTCATTTATGATGTGAAGCGACAATATGGATATTACTATAATCTGACGGAGATGGAAGAAGTAACATTTGAAGAACCCCCGCCAAGCGCATCTGGTCACAGGAATGCTAAATGAAACATTGATGGACAATGATGAGAAATTGTTTCAGAAACTTTGGAAAACATATTTCAAGTCCATTTGCATCAAAGAACGTTGGAATCCCAGAAAACACCGGCAAGATATGCCTGTCAGATATTGGAAATATCTGACGGAGAAACAATAAACAGTTCTTCCGGATATCCCACATCTACCAAAAACAAGGCATGTCCCGGAACAGAACTCCCGGCACTACAACGATCTTTATCCTCTATCACTTTCCTGAACTCATCCACAGTCATTTTACCACGTCCCACTTCTACCAACGTACCTACCACAGCCCTTACCATATTCCGTAAAAAACGGTCAGCTTTAATAGTAAATACCCATTCTGTCCCGCTCACCTGCGTCCATTCAGCATGCATAATCCGGCAATTATTCGTCTTCACATCAGTATGCAATTTACTGAAACTGGTAAAATCAGTATAATCAAACAATACACGGGCAGCCTCATTCATTTTCTCAAAATCCAATGAATTAAAAAGCCTCCAGGCATAGTGACGGTTAAACGGATCTTTCCGGGTAGTCACATAATACTTATAAGTACGATAAGTCGCGTCAAAACGGGCATGCGCATCATCCTTCACCCGCTTTACAGCGTAAACCGCTATATCGGGAGGAAGCAAGCGATTCAATTTCTCCGTTATCTGAACACAATCCAACTCCCGGTCATAATCAAAATGCGCGATCATGAGACGCGCATGCACACCGGCATCAGTACGTCCCGCTCCCACTACCTCTATTTCTTGACGGAGAAAAGTAGAAAGAGCACGCATTAATGTTTCCTGTACACTGTCACCATTGGGCTGAATCTGCCAACCGTGATAATTCGTTCCATCATAAGCCAAATATATGAAATACCGCATCGTAAAGCCTCCGACCAAGTGAAAATTCAATAAATCAGCGGGCTGTTATATGAAAACATCCCTGTTTCAACTCATATTTAATATAGCATTTGTCCGATTTCCGAAGATCACGGAGTACCTCGGCCAATACCAACTTCAGCGTATCCGGACTAACATCCTGCATAGGACGTCCATCCGGGTCTTCCACTTTACAAAACCGACGGTAACTGACATCGAAAGTTGTCCCAAAAGCATGAGCTGAATTGGCAGAAGCATTTCCATTGCGACGACGAAGACGTTTCACATCATCTGCCGTACGAAGTACAGAAGTAACAATGATTTGATTAGGATTCAATCCTTTGCAACTCAATGAATCCAAAAAATTGGCTCCTATTGTATCCAATAACGCACTAGCCTGCGGAATCAGAAAAGGAATGGAGTGAGTCAGCGAATCCATGGCATAACGCTCACAGGGTTTTATCTGAACCAATTTGCCACCCAGCCCCTCTGCTTCCGAACGAGAAGCCAACGGACGAATTCCTATTTTCTTCGCCACACTGAGATGAGTATCATTCAAATCACCGAAACTACGTTTATAGCTAATTACACCTTTTATATTATGAGGCTCGTTCATCTTCATGGACATATCTTTTTCCTTGCAACCGGAAGAAACTGTCAAGGAAAACAACAGTGACAATAGCGTGCAACATGCACCTTTCATACAATTCATAATCTAACTATCTTTTCAAATTCCTCGCAAAGATAGATTAAAATCCTTTTTCTGAAAAAGCTTATGCAAATAAATTGCCCGGAAAATAAGAACAATGAAAACCTTTCATTAAATTTGCACCCTATAAACAAGTACATAAAGTACCTAAACTAGTTAAATGATAGAAAAACATATAGTTTTAGAGGATATTGATCCTGTGATATTTTATGGCGTAAACAACGTCAATATGAAAATGATACAAGCTTTGTATCCCAAATTAAAAATTGTGGCACGTGGAAATGTCATCAAAGTATTGGGAGACGAAGAGGAAATGTGTGCTTTTGAAGAGAATATATTGGCATTGGAAAAGCATTGCGCCCAGTATAACTCACTGAAAGAAGAAGTGATTTTAGACATAGTGAAAGGTCGTTCACCCCAAATAGAGAATACAGGGGATACTATTGTATTCAGTGTAACAGGAAAACCGATCGTTCCCCGTAGTGAGAACCAGTTGAAGCTGGTACAAGAATATGAAAAGAACGATATGCTGTTCGCTATCGGTCCCGCAGGTTCAGGAAAGACATACACTGCTATCGCCCTTGCTGTCCGTTCCCTGAAAAACAAAGAAATCTAAAAAAAATTATTTTGAGCCGTCCGGCTGTGGAGGCAGGAGAAAAACTCGGATTTTTACCCGGTGATATGAAAGATAAGATTGACCCTTATCTACAACCACTGTATGACGCATTACAAGATATGATTCCCGCCGCCAAGCTAAAAGAATATATGGAATTGAATGTGATTCAAATAGCCCCATTGGCATTTATGCGCGGACGCACCCTTGAATGATGCTGTAGTGATATTGGACGAGGCTCAAATACCACCACCCAGCAAATTAAGATGTTCCTCACCCGTATGGGGATGAACACCAAAATGATTGTAACAGGTGACATGACACAGATAGACTTACCATCTTCACAAACTTCGGGGTTGATACAGGCACTAAAAATTCTGAAAGGCGTGAAAGGAATCAGTTTCATCGAACTCAACAAGAAGGACATTGTACGGCACAAACTGGTTACCCGCATTGTGGAAGCATACGAGAAGTTTGAAGAAAAACAGAAAACCTTTCATTCATGTCATTCTGAACGAAGTGAAAAATCTGAAAACATAAAACGAATTTATTGATTTTAATTATAAATAAAGACATGAGTAAAGCATTAACAAGAACAGACTTTAACTTTCCGGGACAGAAAAGTGTGTACCACGGCAAAGTGCGTGATGTATACAACATCAATGACGAAAAGTTAGTAATGGTAGCTACCGACCGTATCTCCGCATTCGACGTAGTTCTGCCTGAAGGTATTCCCTACAAAGGACAAATGCTGAACCAGATTGCAGCCAAATTTCTGGATGCAACTACCGACATCTGCCCCAACTGGAAAATGGCGACTCCAGATCCTATGGTTACCGTAGGAGTTATGTGTCAAGGTTTTCCTGTGGAAATGATTGTCCGTGGTTACCTGTGCGGTAGCGCATGGCGTGCTTACAAAAACGGCGTTCGTGAAATCTGTGGTGTAAAACTTCCCGAAGGAATGAAAGAAAACCAGAAATTTCCCGAACCAATCATTACTCCAACCACTAAAGCCGAAATGGGCCTGCATGACGAAGACATCTCTAAGGAAGAAATTCTGAAACAAGGTCTGGCCACTCCCGAAGAATACGAAATATTGGAAAAGTATACATTGGCTCTGTTCAAACGCGGTACTGAAATCGCTGCAGAACGCGGACTGATCCTGGTAGATACCAAATACGAATTCGGTAAACACAACGGCACTATTTATCTGATGGATGAGATCCACACTCCGGATTCAAGCCGTTATTTCTACTTGGAAGGTTATGAAGAACGCTTTGCAAAAGGCGAACCTCAAAAACAACTTTCTAAAGAATTCGTACGCGAATGGTTGATGGAAAATGGTTTCCAAGGCAAAGAAGGACAACAAGTTCCCGAAATGACTCCGGAAATCGTAAATTCTATCAGCGAGCGCTATATGGAACTGTTCGAACACATCACCGGCGAAAAATTTGTGAAAGCAGACACTGAAAATATCGCCGCACGTATAGAAAAGAACGTAACCGAATACTTGAAATAAATAAAAATGAAAAATTAAAGATTAAAAGACAGGTACAGGAATCTATCCTCCATCCTCTCCTTTTAATCTTTAATTTTCAATTTTAATTAAACATGAACTACCCACAAGAAAAAATCAAGCCCTACAACGCTGACGAAAAGAAAAGCGTCCAAGTAGAGAAAATGTTCGACAACATTGCCCCTGCTTACGACCAGTTGAATCATGCCCTTTCATGGAACATTGACAAAAGCTGGCGCCGCAAAGCCATTAACTGGCTGGAACCTTTTCACCCGCAACATATAATGGATGTAGCCACCGGAACGGGCGATTTTGCCATTCAAGCCTGTCAGACACTTCACCCCCAAGAGCTGATAGGTACCGATATATCCGAAGGCATGATGAATGTGGGACGTGAAAAAGTAAAAGCCGCCGGACTGGACAGCCGCATCTCTTTCGCTAAGGAAGACTGTACAGCACTCACCTTTCCTGACAAACGCTTTGACGCTATTACCGTAGCATTCGGTGTACGCAATTTCGAAGACCTTGACAAAGGACTCCGCGAAATGCACCGCGTACTGAAAGACAACGGAAAACTAGTCATTTTGGAACTCTCCGAACCCGACTGGTTCCCCATGAAACAGCTATATGCTGTCTATTCTAAAATAGTCATCCCCACTTTGGGCAAGCTACTCTCTAAAGACCGTAGTGCCTACACTTACCTGCCGCAGTCCATCAAAGCCTTTCCACAAGGCGAAATAATGACAGACATTATCCGTAAAGCCGGATTCAATCAGGTGAGTTTCAAGCGGTTGACACTAGGTATCTGTACGCTTTATTTAGCAACGAAATAATTTAAAGTATAGAGTTTTATGAAAAAATATGGTTTGATAGGTTATCCGTTAGGACACTCGTTCTCAAAGAACTTTTTCAATGAAAAGTTTCATTCGGAAAACATTGATGCCGAATATGTAAACTTCGAAATCCCATCCATCAAAGAACTGCCTTCTGTGCTATTGGCTAATCCTGATTTAGTAGGGCTCAATGTCACTATACCTTATAAAGAACAAGTCATCTCTTATTTGGACGAACTGGATAAAGATGCGGCAGCCATCGGAGCCGTCAATGTAATCAAAATTGTCCGCCAAAAAGGTAAGACCAGGCTGATAGGCTATAATTCCGATGTGATTGGCTTCACTCAATCTATCGAACCCTTGCTGGAACCCCAGCACAAAAAAGCTCTGATCCTAGGAACAGGAGGTGCCTCGAAAGCGATTGCTTACGGACTGAAAAAATTAGGTTTGGAATGCAAATTCGTATCACGGAACCTGCGTGAAGAAATGCTGACTTACGATCAGCTCACTCCCGAAATCATGGATGAGTATAAAGTAGTTGTCAACTGTACTCCTGTAGGTATGTATCCCCGTGCCGATGAATACCCCAATATTCCATACCAATATCTCACACCCAACCATTTGCTTTATGATTTGTTATATAATCCTGACACTACTCTTTTTATGAAAAAGGGGGCAGACAAAGGGGCAATTACCAAAAACGGTTTAGAAATGCTCTTATTGCAAGCCTTTGGTGCATGGGATATATGGAACAAATAGTTAAGGTATGAAAAGAAAAAAAAATGATTATTGGAACGAGTAGTATATTCGTTCTGCTTATTATAGTCCTACTTGGAGGCAGTCAATATATGCTGAACTATTCCTTACGCCCTGAAAACAGAGGAAAGAATTTGGAAAGTTCCTGGCAATATATGTTTAAGACTTACCCCTATCTAAAACCGTGGATAGATAGTCTGAAACAGAACCAAGCACTGAAGGATACCTTTATCTATTCTCCCGACCACGTAAAACTGCATGCTTACTATGTGGCTTCCAGCCGCCCGACAGCCAAAACCGCAGTTATAGTACACGGGTATACAGACAATGCCATCCGCATGATGATGATAGGTTATCTATACAATAAAAAACTGGATTTCAACATCCTCCTACCAGATTTGCGCGACACTGGCCTGAGCGGTGGAAATGCCATACAAATGGGATGGTTAGACCGCAAAGATGTAACACAATGGATGGAGGTTGCCAATCGAATTTACGGTGACAGCACCAGCATGGTAGTACATGGAATCTCGATGGGTGCAGCCACTACTATGATGGTTTCGAGCGAACCGCAACCCGACTATGTGAAATGTTTTGTCGAGGACTGCGGATATACCAGCGTATGGGACCAATTTTCCAAAGAACTGAAAGCACAATTCGGCTTGCCTCAATTCCCGTTAATGTACACCGCCGACTGGTTATGCCAGCTGGAATATGGATGGGGGTTCAAAGAAGCATCCGCATTGAAACAGGTAGCCCGATGCCATCTGCCCATGTTCTTTATCCATGGTGATAAAGATGACTACGTACCCACATGGATGATGTACAAATTGTATGAGGCAAAACCTCAGCCCAAAGCATTATGGATAGTTCCGGAAGCAGACCATGCACATTCCTATCTGTTCAATACTGAAGAATATACCCAAAAAGTAAAAGCATTTGTAGACAAATACATCCAATGAGAAAATTGACATTTTTACTTACTTTTTTTCATGCTTCTAGGCTCCGTCCAGCTTCAAGCCAAAGAATATGCCATAAAAGACATACCGATGGTACATTTGCAAAACCGTACCCGCTACGTCAGCAATCCCGACGGTATCCTTTCATCCACCGCTGTCACCACTATGGACAGCATCCTCTACGCTTTAGAGCAAAAAACAGGTATACAGACATTAGTGGTAGCGGTAACAGGCATAGAGGGAGGTGATTGTTTTGATTTTGCCCACCGGCTGGGACAGGAAACGGGCGTAGGACAAAAAGAACGTGACAATGGATTGGTCATCTTGCTTTCCACCGACGAACGGTGTGTGCAATTCGCTACCGGATATGGCCTTGAAGGGATATTGCCGGATGCCATCTGCAAACGGATTCAGAACCGCTATATGCTGCCCTATTTCAAGGACAATAACTGGAACGCCGGAATGGTAGCAGGAATACGGGCTGTAAACGGCTACCTGGACGGTTCCATGGAAAATATCGGCAATGACGAAAGCGAAGATGATCCCTTGGAATTCATTATCATCTTTTTTGTGATTTTCGGAGGATTTATTGGCATCGGATTGTATGCAAACTGGCGTAAAACACGCTGCCCCCATTGCAAAAAACACAAACTGCAACGTCTTTCCTCCAAAGTTATAGACCGAAGTAACGGAACAAAGACTGAAGAAGTAGTATATAAATGCAGAAATTGCGGACATATCCTCAGACGGAAAGAACGGTCGAGAGATGAAAATTACAAAGGCCCCCGAGGAGGAGGGCCGTTCATAGGCGGAATGGGAGGAGGATTTTTTGGTGGCCACGGTGGAAGTGGAGGCGGATTTAGCGGAGGAAGTTTCGGAGGTGGAAGCTTTGGAGGCGGAGGAGCCGGAAGCCGTTTTTAAGAACAAGAATATTCATAATTTTAATAGTATATACATATGAAAAAGTCAACGATTATTGTAATAGTAGTCATTGTATTAATTGCCATTTGGGGAATAACCTCTTATAATGGTATGGTAAAAATGGATGAATCTGTCAGCACAGCGTGGAGCAATGTAGAAAACCAGTACCAACGCCGTTCTGATTTAATACCCAACCTGGTAAATACAGTAAAGGGATACGCCTCACACGAAAAAGAAACTTTTCAAGCCGTAGTAGACGCCCGTAGCAAAGCCACTCAGATGCAGATCAGCGCCGATGACCTGACTCCCGAAAAAATGCAGGCCTATCAAAAGGCACAAGGCGAAGTAGGTAGTGCATTGAGCCGCCTGCTCGCTATCACCGAAGCTTATCCCGACTTGAAAGCCAATGAGAACTTCAAAGAGTTGCAAGCACAATTGGAAGGTACAGAAAACCGGATCAGCGTAGAACGCAAAAGATTCAATGACACAGCACGGGCATATAACACAGCCATCCGTACTTTCCCCCGTAACTTGCTTGCTGGCATGTTCGGATTTGACAAACGCCCATATTTTGAATCTGAGGAAGGAGCCGATAAAGCACCTAAGGTAGAATTCTAACTCGTAAAAGATACCTGTTTCCATCCTTAAGAAACAGTTTCCGGGTACGGATTGTATGAATTTTACAGTTTTTCTTATTCCAAACTGTAAAATTCATACAATCCGTACCCCATTTTTATCCATTCTGCTAATTTTTCAGCAACAATCAAGTATATTATCCCTAAAATCATTATCTTTACGGAAAGAAACTTTTAAAACTACAAGCAATATGTTCAATTCATTTGGTAATATTTTCCGGTTAACCAGTTTCGGTGAATCCCATGGACCGGGAGTAGGCGGCGTCATTGACGGCTTCCCTGCCGGTATTAAGATTGATATGGATTTCGTTCAGCAGGAACTGAACCGCCGCCGTCCCGGACAGTCATTACTTACCACCAGCCGCAAGGAGCCTGATACAGTGGAATTCCTTTCAGGTATATTCGAAGGCAAGTCCACCGGCTGCCCCATCGGATTTGTGGTATGGAACAAGAACCAACATTCAAACGACTACGAGAATATCAAGAATCTGTTCCGCCCTTCACACGCAGATTATACTTATATGCAAAAATACGGAATCCGTGACTACCGTGGCGGGGGACGTTCATCAGCACGAGAAACCATTTCACGTGTAGTAGCAGGAGCTTTAGCCAAATTGGCATTGAAACAACTAGGAATCAGTGTCACAGCTTATACCTCACAGGTAGGACCTGTCAAACTTGATAAAGATTACAAAAGCTATAACCTCGACTTGATAGAAACAAACGATGTGCGTTGTCCCGATCCGGAGAAAGCCAAGGAAATGGCAGAACTTATCTGGAAAATCAAAGGAGAAGGCGATACAATAGGCGGGGTAGTGAGTTGCGTCATCAAAGGATGCCCTATCGGACTAGGGCAACCCGTATTCGGTAAGTTACATGCCGCACTAGGAAATGCCATGTTAAGTATCAATGCCGTAAAAGGTTTCTCTTACGGACAAGGTTTTGACTCCATGGAGCTAAAAGGCAGTGAGCAGAATGATGTATTTTATAATAATAACGGAAGAGTAGAAACAAAAAGTAATTATTCCGGAGGAATACAAGGAGGCATCAGCAACGGGCAAGACATTTACTTCCGTGTGGCATTCAAGCCAGTTGCCACAATTCTGATGGAGCAACATACAGTAAATATCAACGGCACAGACACGACCATGAAAGCCAAAGGGCGTCATGATGCCTGCGTACTGCCGCGTGCCGTCCCCATTGTAGAAGCCATGGCTGCCATGACCATTTTGGATTATTATCTGATAGACAGAACTACACAACTATAAGAATCATTCAATTATGGAAATAAAACAATACATTAAAGAAAATGAAGCGCGCTTCATGGAGGAACTTTTCAGCCTCATCCGTATTCCCAGTATCAGTGCTTTACCCGAACATAAAGACGATATGCTGACCTGTGCCTTACGTTGGAAAGAACTTTTGTTGGCAGCCGGAGCAGACGAAGCCATGGTAATGCCCTCACAAGGCAATCCATTGGTATTTGCACAAAAGCATGTAAGCAATGATGCTCCTACCCTATTGATTTATGCCCACTATGACGTAATGCCTGCCGAGCCGTTGGACCTGTGGAAAAGCCAGCCTTTTGAACCTGAAATTCGTGACGGACACATTTGGGCACGTGGAGCTGACGATGATAAAGGACAAGCCATGATCCAAGTAAAAGCATTCGAATACGTAGTTAAAAAACGGACTGCTGAAACACAATGTGAAATTTATTTTCGAAGGTGAAGAAGAAATAGGTTCTCCCAGTCTGAATACCTTCATCAAGGAACATAAGGAATTGCTGAAAGCCGATGTAATTCTTGTTTCGGATACCAGTATGCTAGGCGCGGATCTTCCCTCTCTGACCACAGGTTTACGAGGACTGGCTTATTGGGAAATAGAAGTGACCGGTCCGAACCGTGACCTTCATTCCGGACACTTCGGCGGAGCGGTAGCCAATCCTATCAATACCCTGTGCAGTATGTTAGCCCAAGTCATTGACGAAGACGGACACATCACTATCCCCCATTTCTATGACGATGTAGAGGAAGTACCGGCAGCCGAACGTGAGATGATTGCACAAATTCCTTTCGACGTAAAAAAAATACATGGAAGCCATCGGTGTAAAAGCACTGAAAGGTGAAAAAGGATATTCTACTTTAGAACGTAACAGCTGCCGTCCCTCTTTTGACATTTGTGGCATCTGGGGCGGATATACAGGCGAAGGTTCAAAAACAGTACTTCCCTCAAAAGCATATGCCAAGGTATCGTGCCGACTGGTTCCACATCAAAACCACGCTGTAATTTCCCAATTGTTTGTGGACTATATCCAGTCTATCGCTCCGGAATATGTACAGTAAAGTAACCCCGATGCACGGAGGCGAAGGATATGTATGCCCCATCACCTTGCCCGCTTACCAGGCTGCCGAAAAAGGCTTTGCTAAGGCATTCGGAAAAAACCACTTGCCGTACGCCGTGGAGGAAGTATTCCTATCATCAGCGATTTTGAACAAATCCTAGGTATAAAGACCGTTCTCATGGGATTCGGATTGGAAAGTGACGCCATCCATTCGCCCAATGAAAACTTCTCTCTGGATATATTCCGCAAAGGAATTGAAGCTGTGGTAGAATTCCATCTCAATTATTAATCAATAATAAAAATGAATGCGGCAACAATCTTTAAAACTCTGACAACTGTTACTCTTTCAATAACATTACTAATTACAGGAGGTTGTAACAATATGGAAGCAAAAAAAGAAGAAACAGGAAAGAACACGGCTATAGAAAATATCTTTGCCCGAAAGAGCGTCCGGACCTATACACGCCAACCGATAGAAAAACGAAAAAGTGGATTTATTAGTAAAAGCTGCCATGGCTGCACCGACAGCAGTAAACAAGCAGCCCTGGGCTTTCGTGGTAGTGGATGACCGTAAAGTATTGGATAAACTGGCCGCCGAACTGCCTTATGCCAAAATGACGGCACAGGCTCCGCTAGCCATCGTGGTTTGTGGTGATTTAAGCAAAGCCCTGAACGGAGAAACAGATAGGTACTGGATGCTGGACTGCTCTGCCGCATCCGAAAATCTGTTGCTGGCAGCAGAATCAATGGGGGTTGGGAGCGGTATGGACTGCGGTCTATCCGGAGAACGACCGCATTGCAAAGGTTAGGTCAGTCTTGTCTTTACCAGACCATATCATTCCTTTCAATTTGATTCCGGTAGGTTATCCGCAACATCGGGAAGAAGCTAAAGACAAATTCAAGACCGAAAATATCCATTATAACAAATGGTGAACAAAGGTCTAGAAATATAAATTAAGTCGGCTGGTTTAATATAAATCAGCCGACAATCTCTTTCCATTCATCCATAATCAATTTTTCTCAATCTCTATTAGCCTTATCAAGTTTCTTTTTAGGCTTTTTACTATCTTGCTTTTAGCTTTATCCAAGGTTTCCCCAACCTCATTGGCTTTATCCTCAATTTGATCTTTGGCATCATCCACCACATCTTCAACCGATTCTTTGGCTTTTTAC